>RCNB010000296.1_pt1 | contig 34884 bp, 23 predicted proteins | sample 2041321 | NCBI WGS metagenome assembly RCNB01 (sample SAMN09708232, study PRJNA481090) | Marine sediment metagenome, whole genome shotgun sequencing project.
TTAGAAGGTTATGCTGCGGTCTTTGCACCAAACAATCAGTTCAATCCTGAAATGATTTGGTCTATACGTTACGATGCTGTTACTGCTACAGGGATGAATTTTTCTCAAATGCATTTTCATTACAGTACGCAGTTAACATATGCTTTAGATGAGCAACCTTGGAATGGATACCAAGTTGTAGAAGCGTTCTATAATAGCTACGATGCTGCTGATGCTAGAAAAGTAGCAAACTTCTTAGAGGGTCCACAATTAGATTTTGGTGGTAGTGCTTTACTTGATTTTGCTGCTGATGATGATGATCTTCAATTAGACTATACACCTGAAATAGCTGAGTTAGAACCAAATTCTGTAAGAGAAAGTGGTGTGCGTGGTCAGAAATTTAGTTTTCAATTATTTGGTAGACCAGAAATGAATAATGACTACCCAATTTTTAGATTAGGTCAAGTACATTTAATACGTGCTGAAGCGAAAGCAAGAAATGCCGGTGACTGGAGCTTAGCTGAGCCAGATGTTACGGCTTTAAGAGATAGAGCTGGTTTGGGTCCATTACCATCAATTACAGCAGATAGTTTCTTAGCCGAAAGAGGTAGAGAAATGTTTATGGAATCTTCTCGTAGAACGGATCTGATTCGTTTCGGTGAGTTTGGTAGTACTTGGTGGGAAAAATCAAATTCTGATTCATTCAGAACTCTATTTCCAATACCGCAAGACCAAATTAACGCATCAGGTGGTACTTTAACACAGAATCCAGGATATTAATTTGAATTAAGTTTATTATATTAAAAAGGTTGTTCTTAGGAACAACCTTTTTTGTATTGTGTATACCATGAAATATATTGTTCCGTTTCTAATCGTTCTACTAATTTCTTGTTCTAGCAATGAAGAGCAGAAAGAGACATTATTTGCTTTAAAAGGAAGTGATATTGGTATTTCATTTGAAAATACCTTAACATATAACGAAGTATTTAATCCTTATGTATATCGTAATTTTTATAATGGAGGAGGTGTAGCTATAGGAGATGTCAACAATGACGGACTAGAAGACATATACTTCACCGGTAACATGGTCGATAATAAGTTATATCTAAATAAAGGCGATTGGAAATTTGAGGATATTACAATGAAAGCTGGGGTAGCTTGCCCAGACATTTGGTCAAGTGGAGCCATTTTTGCAGATATAAATGGTGACGGTTTGCTAGATCTATATGTGTGCAAGGCCGGAAAACCTGGTGGAAAGAATAGACATAATGAACTTTTTATAAATAATGGTGATCTGACATTCACCGAAGCTTCAAAAGAATATGGTTTAGATATTACTGGGCTATCCGTGCACGCGGCATTCTTTGATTATGATAAGGATGGAGATTTAGATGCATACCTTTTAAATAATTCTATAAAATCTATAGGCGCTTTTGATCTTGTTAAAGATCAACGATTGATTCCTGATACTGCCGGAAGTGGCAATAAATTCATGAGAAATGATAGCGGAAAATTTGTTGATATTACCGAAGCCGCTGGAATTTATTCTAGTAAAATTGGTTTTGGTTTAGGAATCACCTTGGGTGATTTTAACGATGACAATTGGACAGATGTTTTTATATCTAACGATTTTTTTGAAAAGGATTACCTCTATATCAATGATACAAAAGGAGGTTTTTCTGAACAGATGGAAGATTATTTTCAGTCGATATCTATGGGGTCAATGGGAGCAGATTTGGCAGATTTAGACAATGACCTGAAAACCGATTTAATAGTTACCGAGATGCTGCCAGAAACTGAGGAACGCCAAAAAACGAAAACAATTTTCGAATCTTGGGATAAACATCAGTTGGCAATAAAGCAGGGGTATTATAATCAGTTTTCAAGAAATACGCTTCAAAGAAATTTGGGAAATGGAAACTTTATTGAATTAGGGCGCCAAGCAAATGTATCAGCAACCGAATGGAGTTGGAGTGCCCTGTTATTTGATATGGATAATGATGGTTATAAAGATATATATGTTAGCAATGGTATTTATAAAGATTTATTAGATAGAGATTACCTTACTTATGAAGCAAATGATGAAACCATTAGAAATAGAATAAATAGTAACGAAAAAGAAGTTATAAAAAAGTTAATTGATGTCATGCCATCAAAAGCAGTGCCCAATGCTACCTTTCATAATTTGGGGAATTTTAATTTTGAAAATAAGAGCAAAGATTGGGGTTTAAACCAACCGAGTTTTAGCAATGGTAGTGCATACGCCGATCTTGACAATGACGGAGATTTAGATATAATCGTCAATAATGTAAACATGCCTGCTTTTGTTTATGAAAACAATACAGACACTTTAGCATTTCGTAGTATCAAATTGAAGTTCTTGCAAAAAGATAAGAATGTATACGGAATCGCAACAAAGGCCACAATAAAGTATGCAGGTAATAAAACGAGCTATGGCGAAAACTATAATTCTAGAGGATTTCAAAGTAGTGTTTCTAATGGAATTCATTTTGGTGTAGGTGATGCCAAGTCTGTAGATTCGCTCTTTATAACATGGTCGGATGGAACAACATCAATGATGTCAAATTTGCCTACCAATAAAACACATCTGATTGAACAACCTATCAAACCAGATAGTATTCGTGGCACTATCACTAACGTCTCAGAGAAAACGATTCTTGATGAAATAACTCCTTTATTTAATTTTACGCATAAAGAAAATAATTATATTGATTTTAATAAGGAGCGTTTGTTAACTCAGATGTATAGTAACGAAGGCCCTTGTCTCGCTACAGCGGATATAAATAATGACAATAGTATCGACTATTTTATTGGTGGTGCTAAAAATCAATCTGGTGCTTTGTTTATATCCACGCCAACAGGTTTTAATAAATTGACGCTACCCTTTATCGATGAGATAAATTCTGAAGATACAGATGCCATTTTTTTCGATGGAGATAATGATGGGGATCTAGACTTATACGTTTGTCACGGTGGGCGAGCATATTCTCAATACGCTATTGCTTTAAATGACACATATTACATCAATAATAACGGAACGTTTGAAAAATCAGAAAAGGCACTATCATTTCCGAAAACGATAAGCTCGTCGGTAGTTAAACCAGTCGATTATGATAATGATGGAGATGTAGATTTATTTATTGGAGAGCGTTACAAAACAAATATTTATGGCGAGCCATGTTCTGGATACCTTTTAGAAAACAATGGCAAAGGTAATTTTAGGCATATAGAGAATAAGGCTATAGAAAATATTGGTATGATTACGGATGCAAGCTGGACTGATATTAATAGTGATGGTTGGCAAGACCTTATTATTTCGGGAGAGTGGATGCCTCTTAAAATTTTTATAAATGAAAATAAGCAATTGGTTGATCGAACTGATGCTTATGAAATGGAAAACACGTGTGGACTTTGGTCTGCTATGGAAATGATAGATGTTGATAATGATGGCGATTTAGATATCGTGGCTGGAAATATGGGATTGAATAATTTCTTTGAATCAGATATGAGGATGTATATTCATGATTTTGATAATAATGGTTTTAAAGAGCAGCTCATTTGTAAGAAAAAAGGTGATGAATATTACCCAATTGTAGATAGGGATGAGTTAATTTCACAAATACCATCATTGAAAAAGAAGCTTTTGTATTATAAAGATTATGCAAAAGCCAGTATAAATACAATTTTTTCTAAAGAACTACTCGAACAAGCTTATTTTGTTGATTTAAAGATGTTAAATAGTACCATTTTTTTCAATGAAAATAATAAATTTGTATCTGAAAAATTACCCAATGAAGTACAATATTCACCGATATATGCTATCACCGCTGATGATATAAATGAAGATGGTTATATAGATTTGTTTTTAGGAGGAAATCAATATCTGGTAAAACCAAGATTTGGTCGTTATGATGCGTCTATGGGTTGGGTATTATTTGGTACAAAAACTACAAGCATAATAATGTCGAAACCAATTTCCTTGAATATTAAAGGGCAGATAAGAGATCTTCAATGGGTAAATAAGGATAATAAAAAGATACTAATTTCAACGATAAATAATGAAAAAACAGGTTTCTATACTATTAAGGAGTAGCTTTAAAGCTTTGGTGGTATTTTTTTTAATAATGCAAGTTAGTTGTGGTAAATCTGAATATACCAAGCTTGTAGATAGCGAAATGGCTAAAAATATTGTGAATGATTCGCTCATTTTCGGAATGAAATTTGGGCAAACTAGAAAATTGTTTTTTGATCAATGTTGGAAGCTTAACAATGAAAAAGTAATCAATCAAAGCACGTCAAATAAGTTCGTTGAATACAAACTGCCAATGAAAGAAGCTGACACGAAAGAGAGCCCGATAACAATGCTGTTTTACGGAATATTTAATAAGAAAAAAATCATGACAGGAATGGATATGAAATTTCATTATGATGGTTGGTCACTATGGAACAAATCTTTACAGTCTGATAAGTTAGTACCGATAGTGAAGGATAGCCTAAAATCTTGGTTTCCTGGAAATGATTTTATAATAGTGCCAGCGAAGAAAATGAAGGGTGAGATTCATGTCAAGGTAGATGGAAATCGACGTATTATAGTAGAACCAATTGCTGATACTAGAACAGTTGATGTTAGAATTGATGATTTAAGATATATGCTCGATAAAATAAACTGATGAAACGCAAATAGATGAATTATACTAAATTAACAATAGTCTTATTGCTATTCTTTATGGTATCCTGTCAAAAGGAAGAGAACCTCAGCATGAAAACTTTCGAATTATTAGATGAATCAATTACTGGTATCGATTTTTCTAATGATTTGATATATAATAATGACTTTAACGTATACAAATACCGTAATTTTTATAATGGAGGCGGGGTTTCAGTTGGCGATATAAACAATGATAATTTACTTGATATTTATTTTACATCGAACCAAAATCAAAATAAGTTATATCTCAATAAAGGTAATTTGAAGTTTCAAGATATTAGTGAGGTTGCTGGTGTAGGCGGTAAAAAACCATGGTCAACGGGTGTTACGATGGTCGATATTAATGGAGACGGACTTTTAGATATTTATGTGTGTAATTCTGGCGATTTAAAAGGTGAGAACAAGCAAAATGAGCTTTTTATTAATAATGGTGATTTAACATTTACAGAAAAGGCCTCAGCATATAACTTAGGTGATAAAGGATTCTCAACACATGCTTCTTTTTTCGATTTTGATAAAGATGGTGATTTAGATGTCTATATTTTGAATAACTCGTATCAAGCCATCGGAAGTTTTGATTTACGCAGAAATGAAAGGCCCAATAGAGATTTGCTAGGTGGGGATAAATTAATGGAGAATGTTGATGGTAAATTTATAGATATTAGTGAGAAAGCAGGTATTTATGGCAGTGTTATCGGTTTCGGTCTAGGAGTTACAATTGGCGATGTAAATAATGATGGCTGGGAAGACATCTATGTCTCTAATGATTTTTTTGAAAGAGATTACTTATATATCAATAATCAAAATGGCACTTTTTCTGAAAAATTTGAAGACCAAATTATGGCATCAAGTGGTGCTTCAATGGGGGCAGATATGGCTGATATAAATAATGATGGGTATAATGATATTTTTGTGACTGAAATGTTGCCTTCTGATTACGGGCGTTTAAAAACAGTAACAACTTTTGAAGATTGGAACAAGTATCAACTAATGGTTAATAATGGCTATTACCATCAATTTACGAGAAATACATTTCAATTAAATAATAAAAATAATTCGTTTAGTGAAATTGGTAGGTTAAGTGGTGTTGAAGCTTCTGATTGGAGTTGGGGTGCTTTAATTTTTGATATGGATAATGATGGTTTAAAAGATCTTTTTATATCAAATGGGATCTATAGAGATTTGACCAATCAAGATTATCTTCAATACATATCGAATGAACAAGTTTTAAAATCAATAACGGCAAACAATGAGGTTGATTATGCTAAACTCATAGAAATCATTCCTACCACTGCCATAAAAAATCATGCCTATAAGAATTTAGGAGATTTAAAGTTTAAAGAGTATCCAGAATCGGGTTTACAAACTGAGAGTTTTTCAAATGGTGCGGCATACGGTGATTTAGATAATGATGGTGATTTAGATTTAGTAGTGAATAATCTAAATATGAAAGCTTTCGTGTATCAGAACATGACTACAGAGAATACTAATACACCATATTTGAAATTTACTCTTAAAGGCGAAAATTCAAATAGTCAAGCCATTGGGTCAAGAGTTGAAATTATTTCGAATAAGCAATCCATAGAAAATCAACCAACGAGAGGTTTTCAATCTAGTGTTGACCCTCGCCCCAATTTTGGTTTAAAATCTCTTGATCCTGTAGCTGTCAAGGTTACATGGCCATCGGGTAAAATAACCTCCTTAACCAACGTGCAACCAAATCAACTACTAACACTTTCTGAAAGTGACGGAGTTTTCCCAGAAGTCGTCGACGAGGCTAATGAAACACAATTATTTCACGAGGACCACGAGATTGTCAAGTTTGTACATAAAGAAAACAACTTCGTTGACTTTAATCGTGATCGATTATTGCATCATATGTGTAGTACTGAAGGTCCGAAAGTATCCATGGCAGATGTCAATAATGATGGAAAACAAGATTTATTCATCGGTGGTTCAAAAGGTTCAACACCAACATTATTTTTTGGAAAAGACAATGATTTTGTTTTGAATGAAACCAAAGATTTTGTCAAAAACGTAAATTCTGAAGATATGGAAAGTCTATTCTTTGATGCAGATAATGACGGCGATTTAGACTTATATGTTTGTAGTGGAGGCGTTGAATTTTCACAATATTCTACAGATTTTTTAGATAGATTTTATCTCAATGACGGTCAAGGTAATTTTGAACTGTCAGATCAGAAATTACCAGCGAAAGCCTCGGTTCATAGTACCTCAACAGTCATATCTTCTGATATTGATAATGATGGTGATTTAGATTTATTTGTAGGTGAAAGGGTAATTCCTTTAAAATATGGCGCTAAGTGTTCTGGTTTTATCTTAGAGAATGATGGTAAAGGTAACTTTACAGATGTGACAGCAAACAAGGCGAAAGATTTAAAGGGTATTGGCATGATTACAGACGCTATATTTCATGATTTAGATGCAGATGGTGATGATGATTTAATGATTGTAGGAGAGTTTATGGGAATTGAAATCTTTGTAAATCAAGATGGATCATATATTAGAAAAGAAGAAAGTGACGTAAAAGAGTTAAAAGGTTGGTGGAATACCATTCACAAAGCTGATTTAGATAATGATGGTGATCTTGATTTTATTGTAGGAAATCATGGTTTGAATAGCAGATTCAAAGCGAGTCCGGAAAAACCAATTACATTATTTTCTAAAGATTTTGATAAAAATGGTTTTATAGATCCGGTACTGGCATTTAGAGCATCTAATGGAAAAGATTATCCATATGCGCTACGTCATAATTTAATTGACCAAATGAAAGGATTGAAGAAGAAATTTCCAGATTATGAATCCTTCAAAGATGCAAGCATGGATGTTATTTTTAGTCCAAAGGATTTAGAGACTTCTAATCAATTAAAAGCAACAATATTATCTTCGATAATTTTGATAAATAATGGAAATATGGAATTTGATATCTTAGAACTTCCAATCGAAGCACAGTTCTCTTCTATTTATGCAATTAATACAGACGATTTTGATGATGATGGAGATCAAGATATTGTCTTAGGAGGCAATCTATTTAGTGTAAAACCAGAGGTCGGTAGATACGATGCAACTTATGGCGTTTATTTGGAGAATGAAGGCAATTTGAAATTCAAGAGCCATAAAAATGGGAATGGGTTTTTCATCAAAGGCGAGGTTCGTGATATAATTGTACATGAAAAGAAGCTCATCGTTGCTAGAAACAGTGATTCGTTAGCTATATTCAAATATTAAGAAATGAAACATGTAATAAAATTTGTCATTGTAGCGACTTTATTCTTGTCAGGATGTTCTGAAAAAAAAGAAGTGAAAATTGAAAGAGCAGCTATATTTTTTGAAGAAGTTCCTTCAGAGCTAAGTGGTATTGATTTTTCAAATGATTTGGCTAATCGAGACAGTTTGAACATTATTGAGTATCTGTATTTTTATAACGGAGGTGGTGTTGCTATTGGCGATATTAATAATGACGGCCTTGAAGATATATATTTATCCGCCAATCAAAAACCCGATAAATTATACCTCAATTTAGGAGAGCTAAAGTTCAAAGATATATCGAAAGACGCGGGGATAGAAATAGATTCTACATGGTCAACAGGTGTTACTATGGAAGATATTAATAATGATGGATTTTTAGACATCTATGTTTCAAAAGTGGGTAATTATAAAGAACTCAAAGCGCACAATTTATTATATATTAATAACGGTGATAATTCGTTTACCGAAGCTTCTAAAGATTATGGGTTAGATTTTTCAGGTTTATCTACACAAGCCTCGTTTTTTGATTATGATAACGATGGCGATATGGATATGTACTTAATGAATCACTCCATACATACCCCTAGAAGTTATGGTAGTATAGAAAGACGCAAAGTTAAAGATTCACTTTCAGGTGATAAATTTTATGAAAATAGATTGGATCAAAATGAGTCAAAATTTATTGATGTTACCGACGCCTCCGGTATATATAGTAGTGCTTTAGGTTATGGATTGGCTTTAACCACTTCTGACGTAAATAATGATGGTTTTATTGATATTTATGTGGGAAATGATTTTCATGAAAACGATTATTTATACATAAATCAAGGAAACAAAACATTTAAAGAATCTGGAGCAGATTATTTGAGTCATACCTCTAGATTTACCATGGGAGTTGATATTGCGGATATCAACAACGATCAACAGGTGGATATCTTTTCATTAGACATGATGCCATTTGACCATAGGATATTTTTAAAGTCTGGTGGTGAAGATTCAGATAAGGTGAGTCAAATCAAAGAGAATTTTGGCTTTAGAAAGCAGTATGCTAGAAATGCATTACAGTTAAATCAGCAAAATAAAGGGTTTACTGATATCGCTTTAATGACAAATACCTATGCTACAGATTGGAGTTGGTCAGCATTGATTCAAGATTATGATAATGATGGTCTCAATGATATTTATATCACTAACGGAATCTATAAGAGACCTAATGATCTTGATTATATCAATTATTTAAGCAATGTCAACTTTTCAAAATATAATCAAACACAACAAAGCGAATTAGAAGAAAGTATCATTAAACAAATACCGACGATTAAAATTCCAAATGTGATATTTCGAAATAAAGGGAACTTAGAATTCGAAATGCTCACCGACAAAGCTGGTTCGAAACCATCCTACTCTAATGGTTCTGCATATAGTGATTTAGATAATGACGGAGATTTAGATGTCGTAGTGAACACTATCAATCAAACAGCTTTATTATTAGAGAATAAGAGTACAGATACAATAAAGAATAATTTCATATCCTTCTCATTAAAAGGTGATAGTATTTATAAAAACACTACCGGTGCTAAGCTTTATTTGTATGCTGATACTTTGGTAAAATATAGTGAGTCAAATGCTACCAAAGGCTTTCAGTCATCATCTACTCATAAAATTCATTTTGGTATCGGAAAAACACAAAAAGTAGATAGTGTAAAGATACAATGGTTAGATGGTACATTTCAAATGGTAAAAGAATTATCGGTCAATCAACATCATGTTCTTACTAGAGATCATTCTGTACTAAAGAAAAATGAAGTTATTGTTAGCGATGAAGTAAAATCGCTTCGTACTTTTCCGTTTATGCATCTCGAAAATAATTTTCTAGATTATGAGATCGAACCCTTAATGCCAGAGAAATTATCGGTAGAAGGACCGGCGCTCGTAAAAGCTGATTTTAATGGTGATGGTTTAGAAGATATTTTTATCGGTGGGGCAAAACATCAATCATCTGAACTTTTTTTAAGAAAAAAGGATGGAACGTATTTTAATAAAAGGGACAATGACTTTAATAAAGATGTCATTTATGAAGATGTTGATGTGACAGCTTTCGATTTAGAAAATGATGGTGACCTCGATTTATATGTCATGAGTGGAGGTAATGAAAGCACTGAAGGAGATCCTTTCTTAGAAGATCGTGTATATATAAATGATGGCAATGCTAATTTTAGTCGTTTAATAGCGCCACTTATTAAAACAAATGGAGGTAGTGTTTCTTCTGGAGATTTTGACGGTGATGGATATGATGATTTATTTATTGGTAATCGGTCAATACCGAGAGGCTATGGTTTATCTCCCTATAGTTTTATTTTAAAAAATAATGGTAAAGGAAGCTTTAGCATTGTCAAAAAAGTAAGATTGGGTATGGTAACAGATAGTCAATGGGCCGATCTGAATAATGATAAAAAATTAGATTTGGTTGTAGTAGGCGACTATATGCCTATAACAGTATATAGCTATCAAGGAGATTCGACATTTGTGAACGATACCAAAAAATATAAATTAGAACATACACAAGGTATGTGGAATAGTGTTTTGGTGGCAGATATTGATGGTAACGGAGAAAAAGATATTGTTGCTGGTAATGCGGGCTTGAACTTTAAGTTTAAGGCATCTAAAGAACGACCCGTAAAAATTTATATTGATGATTTTGATGATAATGGACAGGTAGACCCTATTATTTTTTATGATTTTTTTGGTAATAATGTGCCATTTGCATCGAAAGATAAGTTAATGGGTCAAATGCCCTCATTAAAAAAGAAATTTTTGAGCTATGCGAAATTTTCAAAAATTACGGGGATTGAAGATCTGACAGGTAAACCTGAGAAAGATATTCTTGAAATAAAAAAAATAGTAGAATTGCGATCGATGGTCTATCTAAATATTGGTGATAAAACAAAAGAAATACCATTTCCGAAACAAGCACAAATGAGTAGCATTGAAGATGTGTTATTAGATACCAGTAACAAAAAGTCTCGACTGATTTTTGTGGGTAATTATTTAGATTATACTACAGAGCTCGGTGAAAGTAATGGGAATTCTGGCGGTGTAATTTCATTTTCAAATACATTTGAGGCTTATAAAGATTTACCTTTACCAAGAAATTTAAATGCCAGGCGAGTTATCAAACTAAACGAAAATGAATTTTTAGTTGTTGCAAATAATGATAAATCGTATATTTTTACCCTTACTAACGATTAAAATAGTAAACAGATGAAGAGTATTATGAAGCATATTTTATTTGGAATGGTACTAAGCTGTCTCTTCATATTGACAGCATGTAAACAAAATGAAGCTTACAAAGAACAATTAAAGGACCCGGAGCTTTTTCAAGCTGCGATGAAAAAATTAACAGATGTTATCGTTTATGATATATTTTCTCCTCCGGTTGCTGCAAGAGTGTATATGTACCCGAGTATTGCTTCCTATTCAATATTACAAAAAGCATACCCAGAAAAGTACAATAGCCTTGTAAATCAAATTGAAGGTTTTAGTGAAATACCCGAAACTACAAATGAAAATGTTGATTATCATTTAGCTTCTATTCACGCCTTTACGGTTGTAGGTAAACAGCTCATTTTTTCAGAAGATAGAATTACTGAGTTTCAAGAAAAAATGTATGATAGTCTTCAAAATAATGGTTTACCAACAAAGGTGTTAGACGCATCTAAAGTTTATGGAGAAGAAGTTGCGCAACATATTTTAAAATGGTCAAAAGGCGATTTGTATGATCAGACACGTACGTATCCAAAATATACAATTCTAGAAGAAGATAAATTTTGGAAACCGACACCGCCCGATTATATGGATGGTATAGAGCCTCATTGGAATAAAATAAGAACTGTAGTTCTAGATTCTGCAAATCAATTTCCACCAGTTGCTCCATTGAAATTCGATTTGACAAAAGGAAGCGAATTTCAAAAACAGCTCATGGAAGTATATGAGGTTGGTAGCGGAAAAGACGATGAGAGTAAAGAAATTGCAAGTTTTTGGGATTGTAATCCGTATGTATCACACCACAAAGGACATGCGATGTTTGCAACAAAAAAGATTACTCCAGGAGGACATTGGATAGGTATTACCAATATCACTACGAAAATGAATAATAGTTCTTTTGACGAAACGGTAAATGCATATACGAATGTGAGTATTGCTTTGTTTGACGCTTTTATAAGCTGTTGGGATGAAAAGTGGAGAAGCCTCGTAGTGCGTCCAGAAACTTTGATTAATCAATATATTGATGAAGAATGGGTGCCATTGTTACAAACGCCACCATTTCCTGAATATACTAGTGGACATTCTGTTATTTCGAGAGCTGCCGCAGTCACCTTGACCAATCTCTATGGCGATGCATTTGCTTTCGATGATACGACAGAAGTAGAATATGGTTTACCCGTGCGTAGCTTTACATCCTTTATTCATGCTTCTGAAGAAGCTGCTATATCAAGATTGTATGGAGGAATTCACTATATGATGGCAATTGATGCCGGTGTTACTCAAGGTCAAAAGGTTGGAGATTATATAGCTTCAAATTTACAAACCCTTAAGAATTAGATTATAAGAATTTAAAATAAGTTTTTCTTTCATAAAAATTAGCTACTTTTAACCAAACCCTATTCCATGCGAACGAAACCATCTTTATCTTTTTGGCAAATTTTTAATATGAATGTTGGATTTTTAGGAATTCAATATAGTTTTGGTTTACAGCAAACGGCTATTAATCCTATATTCTTGTATTTAGGAGCTCCAGAAGAAATGTTGCCGATACTAAATATAGCCGGCCCAGTAACTGGATTAATTATTCAACCTATTATTGGTGCGATGTCAGATAAAACATGGTCATCACGCTGGGGAAGACGAAAACCTTATTTTTTAATCGGTGCATTATTAGGTAGTTTGTGTTTATTCGTGTTTCCTCATAGCCCCGTACTTTGGTTTGCAGTTGGTTTATTATGGATTCTTGATGTAGGAAATAATATGGCAATGGAGCCTTATAGAGCTTTTGTTGGAGATAAATTACCAGAAAAACAACTTAGTTTAGGCTATCAAATGCAAAGTTTATTTGTAGGAGCAGGTATTTTATTAGCGAATGGGTCGATTGTTTTGTTTCAATATTTATTCGGTGGCGAATCTGTAGAAGAAGCTGGCAGCATCCCACAATGGTTATACTATTCATTCTATATAGGTGCCTTTTTGTCTTTAACCACCATTTTATGGTCGGTTTTTAAAACTCCTGAAATACCACCTAATGATGAAGAATTAGCCGAAATAAATAAAATTAAAGCATTATCTCTTAGCAAACGTATTAGACAACCTTTTTCAGAAATCGCTGAAGCCATAAAAGAGATGCCTAAGTTTATGTGGAAAATTGGCGCAGTGTATCTATTCCAATGGTATGCGTTGTTTATTTATTGGCAGTTTACCACGCCACTATTTAAGTTAACTATGGGATATTCCACGTCCGAGGCAGCTTCGCAAGCGGCTAAAATGAGTTTTACCTATAATATGGTAACTATGTTAGTAGCACTTGCCTTAGTGCCTTTAACACTCCGTTTTGGAGGTAAAAAAGTGTATGCAATTAGTTTGATAGGCGCGGCAATAGCTTTATTTGCGATACCTTATATTTCAGATCCAATATTAGTGCTCGTACCAATGATATTATTTGGTATTGGTTGGGCAGCGATGATGGGAATTCCCTATACAATGGTTTCGAAAATTGTTCCTCAAGATCGTAGAGGTGTTTATATGGGAATTTTAAATATGATGATTGTAATTCCGATGTTTATTCAAACCTTAACGTTTGGCCCAGTTTATAAATATTTATTAGGGGGAAATGCAATAAATGCGATGTTATTTGCTGGTGCATTTTTTGTTATTGCAGGTATACTAGCGACGCGCTTAAATGTCAAGAAGGATGCATAAATAATAGAAAGATTATAATAAATGATGAAGCCGAAGATATTGTAATAACATGATCGTTTTACCATCTTTAATTTCACCGGTCTCTATCATTTTGAGTGCATCATTAATATTGAACTCTAAAATTTCTATTTCTTCTTGCTCATGGTCTAAACCTCCTCCTTGAGAAACTTTCATTTCTTGTGCGTATTCAGCAATAAAAAAATGGATAATTTCGGTAACTGAACCGGGTGACATATACGATTCAAATATCTTGGTGATATTAGAAACTTTATAACCCGTTTCTTCAAGGGCTTCTTTTTTAATACAATCTTCAGGGTTGTCTTTATCTAATAATCCGGCGCAGGCCTCAATGAGCATTCCAGATTCATTACCATTTATATAGGTGGGAGCTCTAAACTGTCGAGTGAGAATGACTGTTTTTTGTTGTTTATTATAGAGTAGGATAGTGGCACCATTGCCTCTGTCATAGGCTTCACGCTGTTGTGTTTGCCATGCTCCTTTTTTTGTTAAATATTCAAAAGTTAATTTATTGAGCGTATACCAATTGTCTGAGAGTATTTCTACAGAAAGATTTCTAATTTTGTCATCTTTCATACATTTAAAGTTCTCTTACCCAGATATTACGATAACTTACTCCACTGCGATCATTATGGTCTTGCAATTGAAGAGGAGCTTTACCATGTGCATTGTTTTTTGGCCACCCAATATATTCAGTAGTACCCATAATTTCAGCATGGTCTTGTATTAAAATACCATTATGTACTACCGTTATTGTACCAGATTGAGCCTTCTCTCCTTCAGAATCAAATACAGGAGCATGATATACAATATCATAGGTATTCCATTCGCCTGTCAGTACAGAGGCCATCGCCAAAGGAATCGTTTGCTTATAGATAGCTCCTACTTGACCATTCACGTAAGTATCATTGTCATTATTGTCTAGTACTTGTATTTCATATCTTTTCTGAAAAAAAACACCGCTATTACTTCTGTTTTGACCATCAGCACGTATTTCAGCAGAAGAACGCCATTCAAGATGCAATTGAATATCTCCAAATGCTTTTTTTGTTTGAATATTTCCAGCGCCATTTTTCACAGTCATACTACCGTCACCATTTAATATCCACGTAGGTGCCAACGAGTCTTTCACAGAGATCCATTGATCTAAGTTTGTACCGTCAAACAGAACGATGGCATCACTAGGAGGCATATTATTTTTACCAGGAACAACTGTAGGAGGTTTCGGCTCCCATACTTCAGTTTCTTCAGGTTCTGTCGGTACATTTGAAGTAATTTCTTTTGTTGCTGCGGTCTCTTCATTTTTTGGTGTATTTTTTTCACAGGAAATGAAGCAGCATATGAAAACAACGAGTAAAATATTTTTGATCATTATATCTCTTTAATTTTTATATTTCTATACGAAACCTTATCCGAATGATCTTGCAGACCAATGTGCCCTGTTTGATAGGCTCCAAAACCTTCCCAGCCATTAAACTTTGAATTTGCAATCATTGTGTCCCATTGCTCTCCGTGCACAGGAAAAGTGATTACTTCGGTTCCATTCATACTTACTTTACCCATATTTGTTTTGTGATTGATCTCTAAAACACATAAGTTCCACTCACCTGCAGGGTTCACAAATTCGTCTTTACATGCAATCATATCATACAATGAACCTGCTTTATGGGTGCCGTTTGCTACTTTAGCATCGGGATGTAAAACATTATCTAATACTTGAATTTCAGGACCTGTTTGATACGCTTCTGAAAATTTTTCATCTTCAAAAACACTCCAAAAGATACCGCTGTTACCACCTTCAGATATTTTCCACTCTACGGATAAGATAAAATTTGTAAATTGTTGTTTTGATATGATATTTTTACCACCCTCATCACTAGGTGTAAAAGTCATCGCCCCGTCTTCAATAGTCCATTCTTTATAGATACTGTCAGCAAGATATCCACGCCAATTATCTAAAGAACTCCCATCGAAAAGTGTAATCCACTCATTTTGAGTTTCCTCTAGAGTTGTGGTTTCTTCGACTGTATCTTTTTCATGTTTCTCTTTTTTGCAACTAGTAAAACTTAGTATTGCGCATAGAAGTATGATTACTTTTTTCATGATTCTGTGTTTATATTCCTAGTATTTTTTTGAGCTCTTCTTTGTTGATTTCCGCCCCAGCGAAATCGTCAAAAGCTTTTTCGGTAGCTTCAATAATATGATCTTTTATAAATATAGCACCTTCTCTTGCTCCCTGTTCCGGACTCTTAATACAACACTCCCATTCCATGACGGCCCATACGTCACAACCATATTGCGTTAATTTTGAAAATATTGTTTTAAAATCTATTTGGCCATCTCCTAAAGAACGATATCTACCGGCTCTATCTCCCCAATCATTATAACCTCCGAAGGTTCCCTTTTTACCGGTTGGATTAAACTCTGAATCTTTAACATGAAATGATTTGATAAATTCATGATAGTGGTCTATATAAGTTATATAATCTAACTGTTGTAATACAAAATGTGACGGATCATAGAGAATATTAACACGTTTATGATTTCCGGTAGCTTTTAAGAATCGTTCAAAGGTATCACCGTCATGTAAATCTTCACCCGGATGAATTTCATAACAGACATCAACACCATTTTCATCAAAATGATTTAAAATAGGTAACCATCTATTTGCTAGTTCTTCAAAGCCCATTTCTACCAAACCAGCAGGCCTCTGTGGCCAAGGATGCATTGTATGCCATAGCAATGCTCCGGAAAAAGTTGCATGTGTATTTAACCCTAAATGTTTACTTGCCGTAGCTGCGTTTTTTACTGTTTTGATGGCCCATTCTGTTCGCGCTTTCGGGTTTCCTTTACAATTGTCAGGTGCGAAATTGTCAAACATTAAATCATACGCCGGGTTCACTGCTACTAGTTGCCCTTGTAAATGTGTAGAAAGCTCTGTGATTTCTAATCCGTAAGAATTAATTTTTCCTTTTAATTCGTCACAATATGTTTTGCTTTCTGCGGCTTTATCAAGATCGATAAGTCGACTTTCCCAAGTCGGAATTTGAATGCCTTTATACCCTAGATCACTTGCCCATTTGCATAGGCCATCAAGTGAGTTAAAAGGTGCTTTATCATCCATAAATTGGGCGAGAAATACTGCAGGTCCTTTAATTGTTTTCATCTTTTAATCTAGTTTAATCCAAACATTCCCTTTTTTATGAGATTCAACGGCTCTTTCAATGAAATTCATACCTCTAACACCATCGAGCATGGTAGGAAATTCACCATGATTATATGGTTCTTTTTTTATAGCCTTCGCAACACCTTTGTAAATATTACCCATAGAATCAAAGATTCCTTCCGGATGTCCCGGAGGTAATTTAGTGCCATCCAACGACAATTCACTATTATAACCATGTCCAGGTTTTAAAACCCTTAACGGTTGGCCATCTTCTAATAAATACAAATAATTAGGGTTTTCTTGTTCCCATTTTAGTCCTGCTTTTTTACCATAAATTTTAACAGTAAAACTATTTTCTTCACCTGTAGCAATTTGACTAGTGCGAATAACACCTTTTACATTCTTACTACATCTAATTAATATAGTACCATCTATATCCATTTGATTATCGTCATACAAATAATTAAGATCAGCCAAAATAGATTCAACTTTTAAACCTGATACATACTCTAACATATCAAAAGCATGTGTGCCTATATCACCTACACAACAACTAATACCTCCTTTTTTTGGATCTAACCTCCAAGTGCTAGAGCGTTGTTCTTTATTGTGAATTATCGGATTAATCCATCCTTGATAATATTGGACATCTATTTTTTGAATCGCACCAATCTCACCATTTATAATCATTTCCCTCATTTGGCGAACCATAGGGTATCCGGTATATGTATATGTAACTGCAAAAACAGTTTTGGCTAAGTTGAGTGTGTCTTCTAGAATTTTTGCTTCTTCGAATGATGTGGTCATTGGCTTTTCACAAATAACATTGAAACCATTTTCTAATAGTTTTTTAGCCATCGGGAAATGCAAGAAATTGGGCGTTAAAATAGAAACTACCTGCATTCTTTCAGCGATTGGTAATTTCATTTCTTCTTCAATTAGCGTATCAAAATCTTTATAGATTCTGTTTGTTGGTAACCCAATCTTTTTAGCAAAACCAATATTTTCTTCATAGTCTGGGTTAAACACACCACCAACTATTTGATATTGATCATACATAGCAGAAGCAATTCTATGTAGCACTCCAATTAAGGAATCACCGCCACCTCCTAGAATGCCTAATCTAATTTTAGTGCTCATGATATTTTATGAATTTTTATATTCTATTTTTTCATCTTTAAAAGTCAGTGCAAATAATACGAACACCAGCGCTGCGAAAATTGCTGGGAAGATCCAAATTTCTTTCCAACTATGAGTGTTTTCGGCAATTAAATAGGCATCTGCAATTTTTCCAGCAACCCAAAAACCGATCAACATCCCTACACCATAGGTAGCTAATGTAATCAAACCTTGAGCAGCACTCTTTACTTTTTCACCTGCTTTCGAATCGGTATAAATTTGACCCGAAACAAAAAAGAAATCATAACAAATACCATGTAACGCAATTCCTAGAACGAGCATAAAGAATAATTCTCCTGAATCGCCATACGCAAATAGGAAGTAACGAATTACCCATGCTAACATTCCGAATAATATGGTTTTTTTAAAACCATATTTCTTAAAAAAGAAAGGTAATAAAAGCATAAACAAAACCTCTGAAACCTGACCCAAGGATGCCCAAGTAGTAGAATTTTCTACCTTATATTCAGTCAAAAAGAGACTGATATTTTGATAGTAAAATGCTAATGGAATACATATCAATACTGAAGAGAGGAAGAAAACGAGAAAATTCCTGTCTTTTAAAAGTTTCAAAGCATCGAGCCCAAGAATATCTGAGATCGTCACTTTTTCGTCTTTACTAACACTGGGAGGCGTTTTTGGTAACGTAAAACTAAAGACTCCTAAAATAGCGGAAGCAATGGCTACCATTAAAAAAGTATTTGATAATGCTCCTTGACCGATATTTTCAATCGCATCCCATTTAAAAATGAGACTTATCATCCATCCGGCTGCAATCCATCCAATGGTGCCAAAAACTCGTACAAAAGGAAATTGCTTCGCAGGATCGGTCATTTGATTAAAGGATACCGAATTGACCAAGGCCAGCGTTGGCATATATGCAATCATGTATCCTAGCACATAGGGATAGAATAGACTAAACTCGGTCACTTGAGACATTTGATACATCAAAATTGCCCCTATAATATGCAACACACCTAATATTTTTTCTGCATTAAAAAAACGATCTGCAATTAGGCCAATAATAAATGGAGCAATAATGGCTCCCCAAGATTGGGTAGAGTAGGCCACCGCTGTTTCTGCTCCAGTGGCATTCAAATTATTACCTAAAAAACTGCCAAGAGTCACAAACCACCCTCCCCAAATAAAGAATTCAAGGAACATCATGAGTGACAATTGAAATTGTACTGATTTTTTCATTATTTATTTAGTTAAGTTGGTTGGCTGCTTTTAATAATAAATTTTTTGTTGCTAAAATACCTTCCTCTTCGCTGAGGTTGTTACCTTCATATTCTATGCCTATAAATCCAGTATAGTCAGCATCTTTAACTATTTGTAACATTTTCACATAATCTATTTCGGTTTCATTTCCATTCTCGTCGAAATTATACGCCTTGGCACTTACCGCTTTTGCAAAAGGCATCAGTTCCTCTACCCCTTTATACAAGTCATAAGCTTCTTTACAATTTTCATCATTGATCGAACCATAATCTTCGGTTTGGCACCAGTTCCCAAAATCGGGTAAGGTTCCACAGTTAGATTTTCCAACTTTCTTCATAACATTGGCTAACCATGCTCCATTCGAAGAATATCCACCATGATTTTCTACGATAACATTTATTCCTTGTTTTTCCGCATACTCAGAGAGTTTAGTTAAACCTGCAACTGCTGCATTAGCCACCTCTTCAGAAGTTCCTTCTCCTTTGGCATTTACCCGAATAGAATGACAGCCTAAATATTTTGCAGCATCTACCCATTTTTTATGATTTTCTATTGCTTCGTCACGCTTTGTTTCATCAAGCATTGCTAGGTCACCTTCTTCATCGACCATGATTAATAGATTTTGAATTCCAAATTCATCACTTCTCTTTTTCAGTTCAATTACTAAACTGTCTAAGCTAGCTTGTTCATTACCTTCTTCTAATTTATACAATTGACTTACATATTCGATACCCTCGAAACCTAATTCTTTAGCTTTTTTTGCAAAATCTAAATTTGACATTGTTTTGTCATCTTCAATAGCTTTATGAAAAGACCATTGTGCTAAAGATAATTTAAAAAATGGTTGGGTCGTTTCCGTACTTGTATTCATTTTTTTTTCATTTTTTTTCACGTCCTTACATGATATGACTAGAATGGATAGCGAAATAAAAAAAAAGATAATTTTAGAAAGGGTCGTTAGTTTGGATTTCATGTGTTGTTACTTTAATTAAAATTTTTTTAAAGTTAGTTTTTCCATTTTATAATAGGTATTTGGAATTAGTAAAAAATTACTAAATCGTTTTCGTAGAACAATATCGTGCTGATGAGGCTTATTTTAATTTCTAATTTCACTAAAATTATAGATAAAAACTAATTTTAATATAAAAATATGGTGTAAATATTATAAATTTATCGATTAAATAAAAGATTCAAGTAGAATAATTTAATACAAAATATTGAATGAATACACAAGAAGCATACGATGCGATAGTAATTGGTACCGGAATTAGTGGAGGTTGGGCAGCAAAAGAATTATGTGAAAAAGGGCTTAAAACACTAGTCTTAGAAAGAGGTCGCATGGTCAGGCATATTGATGATTATCCTACGATGACTGTAGATGCGTGGGATCTCGAACTCAGAGGAGGTACCACAGATGAAGAAAAAAAACAACAAGAAAAACAAAGTCGTACCGGTTATACTACACGTCCACAAAGTAAACATTGGTTTGTGAATGACTTAGAGCATCCATATAACGAAACCAAGCGTTTTGACTGGATGCGCGGATATCATGTTGGAGGTCGCTCTATCATGTGGGGTAGACATTGTTACAGATTAAGTGATTTAGATTTTGAGGCCAATAAAAAAGATGGAATTGCAGTAGATTGGCCAATTCGATATAAAGATATTGCACCGTGGTATGACAAGGTAGAAGAATATATAGGACTCAGTGGTGAAGCACTTGGTTTACCTCAGTTACCCGATGGTAAATTCTTACCTCCCATTGAGATGAATTGTGTTGAAATGCATCTTAAAGAAAGTATGGCTCAAAATTATACCGATAGAGTGTTGACAGTAGGTAGAATTGCTCATATTACCTCAAAAGAAAAAAAGTTTGAAGGGAGAACCGCATGTCAATTTAGAAATAGATGTATTAGAGGGTGTCCTTTTGGAGGCTATTTTAGCAGTAATGCTTCAACATTACCTGCAGCCGAAAAGACGGGTAATATGACCTTACGACCACATTCTATTGTTCATGAAATTATATATGACGACACAAAAAAAATGGCCACTGGTGTAAGCGTAATAGATACAGAGACAAAAGAAAAATTCGTCTATAATGCGAAAATTATTTTTGTTTGTGCCTCAGCCATAGCATCAGCATCCATATTAATGCAATCTAAATCTGAAAGATTCCCTAATGGATTAGGTAATGATTCTGGAGAATTAGGTCACAATATCATGGATCATCATTTAGGTGCCGGCGCGAGTGCTAAAGTCGAAGGGTATGAGGATAGTTACTATAAAGGAAGAAGACCCGGTGGTATTTATTTGCCAAGATTTAGAAATCTAGGGGATAAATCGACGGAGAAAAAGGAATTTAAGAGAGGCTATGGATATCAAGGTGGTGGTGGTCGCGGAGACATTTCACATCTTGTTGCTGAGGCTAGTTATGGTGCAGCCTTAACGGAAAAAATTCTTGAGCCTGGAGGTTGGAATATATCTTTAAATGGTTTTGGAGAATGCCTTCCTTATCATGAAAATAAAATGACACTTGACTATGATAACTTAGATGCTTGGGGATTACCTACGGTCACCTTTGATGCTGAATGGAAGGAGAACGAATATAAAATGCGTGAAGATATGATTGCGCAGGCCGTTGAGATGTTAGAAAAAGCTGGTTTTAAGGATGTTCAAACGTTTGATACGGTTCATGCCCCAGGAATTGGTATCCATGAAATGGGTACTGCCCGTATGGGTAAAGACCCAAAAACATCTGTACTCAACGAAAATAATCAGGTACATGGCGTGCCAAATGTATATGTAACAGATGGTGCTTGTATGACCTCAGCAGGTTGTACTAATCCATCAATAACATATATGGCGTTAACGGCCAGAGCCGCAGAGCATGCAACAAAACAATTAAAAAAAATGAACGCTTAATATTATGGATAGAAGACAAGCATTAAAAGGTTTAGGATTGTCATTAGGTTATGTAGTTGCTACACCTGCGGTAATTAGTATGTTACAAAGTTGTAAAAATGACACTGCAGCAGCAGTTTCATGGACACCAAAATTCTTCTCTGCAGACGAAGGAATAGTTGTGAAAAATTTGGTGGATTTAATTTTGCCAAAAACTGGAGATTTACCAGGCGCTAGCGATGTAAATGTGGCTGAGTTCATTGATCTATATTTATCTAAAGCTGTTAGCAAAGAAGAACAAGAAGAGTATAAAAAAGGGTTGGCTTCGGTTATGGAGGCCTTAGGTAAACCAGCAAAAGACTTGACTACAGAAGACTATGATGGCTTATTAGCCAAATTCTTAAAGGCCACTACAGAAGAACAAGAAGCTTTTAGAAACGATGAAAAAGAGGGTGCGGTTTTAGAGACATTAACAGGATTAAGAGGAAGCGCCATCTGGGCCTATAAGACAAGTGAACTAGTTGGTGAAGAAATATTGGCATACGATCCAATTCCAGGCGAACAAAAAGGATGTATTTCGGTAGAAGAAGCCACCGGTGAATGGGGTGGAAGAGCATGGTCTTTGTAATATTTATAATAAATTATGAAATGGATTCTTTATCAATCTTTTTACGTCGTTTGCATTTTACTTCTTGTAAATTGTAAAAAAACAGAAAAGGGAAGTGAAGATGTAGCCGTTTCCAATTCTGAAGAATGGATTCAATTGTTTAATGGCAAGGACCTTAGTGATTGGGTTGTGAAGATTAAAGGATATCCGTTAAATGAAAATATTCATAATACATTCAGAGTAGAAGATAGCATAATTAAAGTGTCTTATGATCAATACGATAGTTTTGATGAAAATTACGGGCATTTATTCTATAAGCAGCCGTTTTCTAGTTACAGATTAAAGATAGCATACAGGTTTACGGGTCATCAGATTGAAGGGGGTGCCGATTGGGCTCATAAAAATAGTGGTGTTATGATTCATAGTCAAGCTCCAGAAACTATGGCTATAGACCAACTATTTCCGTTGAGTGTTGAGGTTCAAATGCTAGGTGGTATTACGGAAGGAACCACCAGATCTACAGGAAACTTATGTACGCCTGGTAGCAATGTAGTGATCGACGACAAATTAGTGACCGATCATTGCATTAATTCTACATCAAAAACATTCTACGGAGAACAATGGGTCAACTTGGAGGTTTTAGTCATCAGAGATTCTATTATTTCACATAAAATTAATGGTAAAGAAGTTCTTTCATATTCAAAACCGCAAATCGGAGGTGGAGACATGGATGCGTATGGTGTTGGTTATAAAACCAGAATTGGCGAGCCCCTAAAAAGCGGCTATATTTCATTACAAAGTGAAAGCCATCCTGTTGAATTTCGAAAGATTGAATTGTTAGAATTACCTTACTAAATCATACGCAACAAGATGAAAAGAAGGCGCTTTTTTAAAAAATCAGCAATAGCGAGCTCATTATTATTGATGAGTCCTGCTGGTTTTGCCAGTTCTAAACCCGACATTGATAATTTTGACACATTCAAATTAAAGTTTGCGCCGCATGATGGGATGTTTAAATATTTGGGAGGTGAGACTATTTTAGAACAATTAAGTTTTATTGCTGAGCAAGGGTTTACTGCTTTTGAAGATAACGAAATGCGAAATCGGCCTGTAGCACTTCAGATGAAGATGGCAACGTTGATGCGAGAAAAAAATATACAAATGGGTGTTTTTGTTGCCCATAAAATTTATTGGAAAGAGCCAAATTTGGCAAGCGGAGATCAAGGAATGAGAGCAGCCTTTTTAAAGGAAATAAAAGCATCTGTTGAAGTTGCGAAAAGAGTGAATGCTAAATGGTTGACGGTGGTTCCTGGTCATGTTGATTTAAGCCAAGATATGGAGTATCAAACACAACATGTCATCGAAGCATTGAAACAGGCTGCAGTGATTTTAGAACCTCATAATATTACAATGGTTCTAGAACCGCTCAACTTTCGAGACCATCCAGGGTTATTTTTGACAGAATCACCACAGGCGTATCAAATATGTAAGGCGGTAGATTCGCCATCTTGTAAAATATTATTTGATATTTACCATCAACAAATTCAAGAAGGTAATTTAATTCCGAATATAGAAAAATGTTGGGATGAGATTGCCTATTTTCAGATAGGTGATAATCCGGGAAGAAAAGAACCAACAACGGGAGAGATTAATTATAAAAATATTTTTAAATATATTCATTCAAAAGGATTTACCGGTATTTTGGGTATGGAGCATGGAAACTCTATATTGGGTAAAGAAGGAGAGCAAGCCGTAATTAATGCATATAAAGAAAGTTCAAAATTTTAAAACACACGCAATGAGTTCAAATTTTAAGACGAGTAGACGTTCATTTATCAAAAAGTCTTCTCTGGCTTTCGCCGGAATAAGTATTGTGCCAAGACATGTTCTTGGGCGAGGTTTAATAGCTCCCAGCGATAAACTAAATATAGCTGTAATTGGTGGTGGCGGGAAAGGTTATACCGATGCGGTAAATGCCTATAATAATGGTGCTTCTAATATTGCCGCTATTTGCGATGTTGATTGGAATATGGCCTCAAAAGCATTTGAAAAGTTTCCGAATGCTAAAAAATATAAAGATTTTAGAAAGGTGCTGGATGAAATGAAAGATATTGATGCCTTAACGATATCCACTCCTGATCATACGCATGCTGTTATAGCGATGGCTGGTATAAAACAAGGAAAGCATGTGTATGTTCAAAAGCCCTTAACGCATAATATATACGAGGCTAGAATGTTAACTCAGGCAGCAAATAATTATAAAGTTGTAACCCAAATGGGTAATCAAGGAGCTTCCGGTGGTGGGGTGAAACAAATGATTAACTGGTTTGATCAAGGTAAGATTGGTAAAGTTAGTAAAGTCCATGTTTGGACCAATCGACCCGTTTGGCCTCAGGGTATACAAACGCCTACTGACAAACCACAAATGATGGACGGGATTGACTGGGACTCTTGGGTTGGACCCGCAAAAATGGTAGATTACCACCCTTTATATCATCCTTTTAAATGGAGGGGTTGGTGGAATTTTGGTACAGGTGCTTTGGGAGATATGGGATGTCATTTAATTGACCCACCATATAGGGTTTTAGGCCTAGGCTATCCTACTGAGGTTGAAAGTAGTATTGGGGCAATCTATACGAAAGACTGGGTGCCAGAATATTTACCTGAATCATGCCCGCCTTCGTCTAGAACGCAACTAAAGTTTACTGCAACTAAAAAGAATCCTACAGAATTGACGATGACTTGGACAGATGGTGGTTTAAGACCTTTTCGTCCAGATTTAATACCTGCTGATGAATCTATTGGGGATAACGGTAGTGGAAATGGGGTCATCATGATTGGAGAAAAAGGTATCATGACCTGTGGTACTTACGGTGCAAATCCGAAGATTTATTTCAATTCAGGAGAGGTTTTAGTTGCCAACAACGTGAGTACTGTAGACTTACCAGAAAATGGGCACCAGGCTACTTGGGTCGAAGCCTGTAAAGAGGGTTATGGCACTACAAAACATAAAGCCTTAACGTCTTCATTTGATTTTGCAGGACCACTTACAGAATCGATCTTAATGGGTAATTTGGCTATTCGAAGTTATTTGGTTAGAACCCCAAGAACGGGAGGTGGATTTGACTATCCAGGAAGAAAAAAATTACTGTGGGATGGTGCAAACATGAAAGTTGCGAATTTTGAAGCGGCAAATCAGTTTGTAAAAAGAGAATATCGAGAGGGATGGTCACTCTAAACTAAAGATGTTCATTCGGAGGAGCTATACTGTCAAATGTTTTGTACTTTGGTCATTGTTATAAATATAAAGGCACCTACTATATATGAAGTCTAAGCTAACAATAAAAGATATTGCAAGAGAGCTAGACGTTTCCATTTCTACAGTCTCAAAGGCGCTTAAAGACAGCCATGAGATCAGTGCTGAAACAAAAGAGCGTATCAAAGCCTTTGCAGATTTTTATAATTACAAACCAAATAGCTTGGCTTTGAAATTGAGAAGCCAAAAATCGCATACAATAGGAGTTATCGTTCCTGAAATTGTACATCACTTTTTTTCAACGGTCTTACGAGGTATAGATAGTTATGCCAATGAAAAAGGATACAGTATGATGGTTTGTATTTCTAATGACTCCCATGAAAAAGAAATAGCTAGTATTGAAACATTATTGGAAGGAAGTGTTGATGGTATTTTAGTATCGACAACGCATGACACGCAGCAAAAGAATGATTATAGCCATATTAAGAAATTAATTGATGAAAATTTTCCGATCGTTTTATTTGATAATATTGTTGATAATGTTGACTGTGATAAAGTAACCATTGATGACTCAGGTGGGGCTTACAAAGCAACTGAGTATTTGATACAGACAGGATGTAAGAGAATTGCACTTTTAGCTATTCCTAAATATGTGAAAATTGGTCAATTAAGGATGGATGGGTATAAAAGAGCCTTAGAAAAAAATGGTATTCCTCTTGACGAAAATCGTATTCTAGAGATAGAAAATGATGTAGATCTTCAGAAACAGATTGGATCGCTATTTGAAGATGAGAACAATTATCCCGATGCTATTTTAGCAGTAAATGGTGAAATATATGCAAGCACTGCAATGCAAATTGCAAAAGATAAAGGACTAAAAATACCTGAAGATATTAGTATTATCACCTTCACAAATGGTATGATTTCTAAATATGCATCTCCCCCTTTAACGACATTAGAGCAACACGGATATGAAATGGGTAAACAGGCTGTTGAACTATTGATAGATAGAATAAACAATAAAGAACCTGACTCACAATTTCAAAAGAAAGTAATTTCTACGAATTTAAAAATTAGAAAATCTACTAAAGTGGCTGGTTAAATACTATAAAATAATGATAAAAAGCCGCCGTAATTATACTGCGGCTTTTTTTATTGCTTAATTATTTTTTTTGTCAACGTACCGAGTTCAGAAGTTATTCTAACGAGATATATTGAAGACTTTAATTCAGAAATATCAAAAGAATCATTTTCGGTAAAGTTTCCTTGAAACGTTTTTGTAATTCTACCGGTTATATCATAAATGACAACACTATTTACTAAGGCTCCTATTTTAAACGAATTTTTTACGGGGTTTGGTGTTAATGTAATGATACTATTTAGGGATTCATTATTTACAGACAATGTAACTTGAGAGGAGGCATAAATTCTAAATTCTCCAGGGGCCAAACTAATTGAAGCGTTTGTATTACTTACATTGAGTGTGGCATTATTATTTGTGAAATCATACCAAGTTCCTGTTTGTTGAAACTGTGGGTTGATGCTTTGAGCTGTTACTCCAAAATTGCCAATAATATTGACATGTTTGATATCGGGATTGGTCGAATCATCTGTTAATTGAATTTTCTTCAGTCCATTTGTATTTGCTACATCGAGCGTAAAGTTATCTGTTTTAAAAATAGCTTTTTGTTTTTTTAGTTTGATTAATTGAGTCCAGCTATCATATAAATCTTTCCGATCGGGCTCATTAAAATAATCCCATCGTATCGGTTTATTGCCGACGCGCCCGTTAAAATCAATACTATAATCATAACCTAGTTCTCCGAATTGCCAAATCATCTTTGGCCCAGGAATCGTGAAGTAAAATGCACCTGCCAATTCTTGACGATCTAGAGCAGTCGTTAAATCTTTTACCGAATAACTGCCACTTGAATTTCCGAAAGATATATTCTTAAACATCAATCGTTCTTCATCGTGACTCTCCATATAACTTATGTTTGCCGGTACTGACCAAGTTCTATTTATATAAGATATCCATGAAAAATCAGATTTTACAGAACCGTTTTCTAAATCATGATACCCCATAGTGGCCTCGTTATAATTAAAGTTATGATTGCCCCATAACATAATGCCTTTACCTTCTCCTAGACGATAGTTTACCCATTCAGTTTCTTCGACGTTTCCACCTAAGTGTTCAAAAATCACATAAAAATTAGGGTCTTTTATCCATTGATAATCAGCATATTCTTTTAAAACGGCTACACGATCTGCTTGATAATTTCCTGTACAATTTTCATCAGAACTCGTGCAGTTTTGTGTAAAACCTTTGGTTAAATCCCATCTAAAACCATCTATTTTGTACTCTTCAATCCAATACTCAACTGTTCTCTTTACATAATCTTGCGTGGCTTGTTTACTGTGATTAAAGTCATTAAAAACACTATACGCATGTGTAGCGACAGGATTAAAAAATGGGCTATCCGAGCTCGCCTGACCGCCATATCCACCATTATCCGTATTCCACATTCTGTAAAAAGGATTTTGACCAGAAGCATGATTGTAAACCACATCAATAATTACCGCAATTCCCCGAGCATGGCACTCATCAATTAGTTGTTTAAATGCCGTTGGAGTACCGTAGTATTTGTCTAATGCCATATGAAAGGATGGGTTATAACCCCACGATTCATTACCGTCAAATTCATTTACAGGCATCAATTCAATAGCATTTATGCCCAATGTTTGTAAATAGTCAAGTCGGGCTTTTACCGCATCAAAACTGTGTAAGGCATCAAAATCACGAATTAATAATTCATAAATGACTAAATCTGTTTTCGCTGGAGGTTCAAAATTAGGAATCTGCCAATCGAATATTTCATCACCTGTTCTTAATAAAGTCACTGAATGCGCCGTATCTCCTGTTGGATATGATGGAAGGTTCGGATAGGTAGTGTTATTAATAAACTGATCGTTTGACTCATCTAAAACAGTGGTTGAATATGGATCAGCAATTCTTAAAGTTCCATCAACTAAATATTGATACATATGATTTGTTTGTTCAGTAAGACCAGTTAGTTCTATCCAAAAACGATCTTTAGAGCTATCTTTTTTAAGTAAATAATTAGTATCATCACGTTGCCAATTATTAAAATCTCCGATAAGGTTTATATATTCTTTATTAGGAGCATATAGAACGAGCGTTACTTTGGAGTTGTCAGAAATATTAAAATTTATACCGTCTACCATACCTGCCGGAACCGCCTCTTCTGTAACTGTCGGCGATCCTGAAGTTGTACCTACTTGTTCAATATTATCTTGTGATTTTTTATCACCGGTACCATCTTTTGCTTTTACTAAAAAGCCAATACTACCAATACCTGTTCTATTGTAAAAAGTGGTTGGTGTCAACGAAATAGAATAAGTTCCATTGCCATTATTTGTTAGTTTCTGAGCTTCATTAGAATTTGTCCAATCACCATTTGTTGGTGAATCTAAAGTGTTTAAATCATTGGTGTCAAATGACCATGCCCATAAATAAATATCACTTACACCCCAGGCTGCGAGATCTACATTAGAAACTGTGATGGTAATTGCATCATCTTCATTAAAAGTATTTGGGTTCACAGCAAAGTTTACATTTTGCAGTTGAGCAAAACCAAAATTATAAATTAATAAAAAAAATAATAGTTTCTTCATACTTTTCTATTGTTAGGGATGATCTTAAAATGAGATAAATTAGTATATATTTCCTTTAATTTACAACTTCAATAAATTGAAGAAATTATTTATGGGCGACCATAGCTAGTAGTAAAACTAAGCGTATTGAGTTGAAGTTACAATTCTTTTGGAATATAAAACCGTACTATTCGGGTTTCGTGTTGAAAACTTTAATTTATTCTTGTAATAATTCTGATTCAATACATTTAATTTAGCTATTGAACCATGACATAAAAGTCTGTTTAAAATCTAAAATAGCCGTAAAAGAATCCCGAAAGAATTTCAAACTTTCAATTCAATAGTATCAAAAGCTTTGAGTCATAGTGTTGAAAAAAGATTTCAACGCTTTTGGTATTATTTTTTAATTCAAAAAGTAGTGTAAGAAAAATAACAAATTAATGAGTAAAAAAGGATTTATATTTGACTTAGATGGTGTTATAGTAGATACCGCAAAGTATCATTTTTTAGCTTGGAGGAAATTAGCAAATAGTATAGACGTTGACTTTACTGAAATACAAAATGAACAATTAAAAGGAGTGAGTCGGGTCAAATCGTTAGAAAAAATACTAGCATGGGGTAAAAAGACAATTACTCAAGACGAGTTTACTAATTTAATGGCGAGGAAGAATGACGACTATTTAAAGTATATTGAGCAAATGGATGCAAGTGAGGTCTTGCCAGATGTACCTAAAGTATTAGATTATTTAAGAAATAAGCAGCAGCCAATAGCATTAGGTTCTGCAAGTAAGAATGCTAAAGTTATCTTAGAGAAAGTAATTTTATTAGATAAATTTGATGCTATTATTGATGGTAATGATGTTTCAAATGCCAAGCCAGACCCTGAAGTGTTTTTAAATGCAGCAAAGTCTATTAACGTCGAGGCAGATCAATGTATTGTTTTTGAAGATGCGGTAGCTGGAATACAAGCGGCAAATTATGCAAATATGGTTTCGATAGGTATTGGTGATAAAAAGGTTTTGCACGAGGCAGATTATATTTTCAATAATTTTACCGAAATCTCGACAGATTTTTTAGAAGAATTAATTAATAAAAAATAATGTCATTTTAATTAAAAACGACAAAATAAATAACAATGAACCAAAATTATATTCAACCAAACGAATGGTCAATTATTGAAGAGGGTTTTGATATTGACCGTGTAAAATCATCTGAAAGTCTTTTTAGTATAGGTAATGGTGCGATGGGGCAACGAGCTAATTTTGAAGAGCACTATTCTGGACCAACATTTCAAGGAAGTTATATTGCAGGAGTGTATTATCCAGATAAAACGCGTGTTGGTTGGTGGAAGAATGGTTACCCAGAATATTTCGCAAAGGTGTTAAATGCTCCGAATTGGATTGGCATCAACATTAGCATCAATGGTGAGAACTTAGATCTTTTTAAATGTAAAGAAGTTGCTGATTTTCGTAGAGAATTAAATATGAAAGAAGGTTGGCTTTCTAGAAGTTTCACCGCTACATTACAAAATGATATTAAAGTTAAGGTCGAGTCGAAACGTTTTTTGAGCTTAGATATTGATGAAATAGGAGCGATTCAATATGATGTAATGCCTATAAATACCAACGCTACTATTATATTTCAACCGTATTTAGATAGTGGTATAACAAACGAAGACACCAACTGGGATGATAAGTTTTGGGACACATTAAGTGTTAATGAAGAAATGAATCAAGCATTCATTCAGGCGAAAACAATGAAAACAGATTTCTATACATGTACTTTTATGGAATCGGAAATGTATCTGAATGGATCAAAAATAACCCCTGAATCAGAAGTAAATAAATCAGAAAATTTTGTTTCATTTAAGTATCAGAATGAAGTTAAACAAGGGTCGATATTATCAATGCATAAATTTGGTGGTTATACGGTTGATAGAAATTATGATAAATCTGAATTGGTTAATGCCGCAAAGAAAAGCCTAACAAAAGCTACGGCTTTAGGTTTTGAGGCCTTATTAAAACAACAAAAGAAAGCGTGGACTCATATTTGGGATATGGCAGATATTACCATTGATGGCGATGTGACAGCACAGCAGGGCATTCGTTTCAATATTATGCAACTGAACCATACTTATTTAGGTAGAGATGCTCGTTTAAATATTGGGCCTAAAGGATTTACTGGCGAGAAATATGGAGGAAGTACCTATTGGGATACAGAAGCTTACTGCATTCCTTTTTATATGGCTACGAAAAACCAAAAGGTTGCAAGAAACTTATTGACCTATCGTTACAATCATTTAGAAAAAGCAATAGAGAATGCTGAAAAATTAGGATTTACCAAGGGTGCAGCTTTGTATCCTATGGTCACTATGAATGGCGAAGAATGCCATAACGAATGGGAAATTACGTTTGAAGAAATTCATAGAAACGGGGCTATTGCTTTCGCAATTTATAACTACCACCGTTTTACAGGAGACTTTAGTTATATTCCAGAAATGGGGTTAGAGGTATTAATAGGCATTGCACGTTTTTGGTATCAAAGAGCTACGTTTTCGACAGACAAAAATAAATTTGTCATTTTGGGTGTTACTGGGCCAAATGAATATGAAAATAACGTAAATAATAATTTTTACACGAATTTTATGGCTAAATGGTGTTTACAATACGCTGTTGATTCTATAAATGATGTTAAGCACAATTACCCAGAAGAATTTAATAGAATTATAGCAAAAACAAAGTTAAAAGGTGAAGAGACATATGAGTGGCTGAATGTTGCAGATAATATGTATTTCCCTTATTCGGAAGAGCATCAGGTGTATTTACAACAAGATGGGTTTTTAGATAAGGAACTAATTACAGTTGCCGATTTGGATACATCACAACGACCCATCAATCAAAAATGGTCTTGGGATCGTATTCTACGTTCGCCTTATATTAAGCAAGCAGATGTCTTACAGGGTTTCTACTTTTTTGAAGATCATTTCTCTATTGAAGAATTGAAAAAACATTTTGATTTTTATGAGCCTTTTACGCTACATGAAAGTTCGTTATCTCCTTGTGTACATAGTATTCAGGCTGCAAAACTAGGGCAGATGGAACAGGCATACGAGTTTTATTTACGTACTTCTCGTTTAGATTTAGACGATTATAATCACGAATTAGAGGAAGGCTTGCACATTACTTCTATGGCTGGTACCTGGATGAGTATTGTTGAAGGGTTCGGCGGAATGCGTGTTAAAAAAGATATTTTATCATTTGAACCGAGAATTCCAAAACAATGGGAAGCATACTCTTTTAAAATCAATTTTAGAAATCAGATATTGAAAGTGCATGTAAAGCAACAACAAACAACATTCGAATTAGAAGGTTCAAGTGATTTGGATATTTTAGTAAATGGTAAAAGGTTAACAGTATCAACAAATAATGTTCTAACGATATGATATTAGTATGAGAATAATTTTTGTTTTGCTTCTTGTCTTTAGTCTTTTTTCTTCATGTAAAAAAGAACAAAAAAGTGCGCAAGATGAGCTTACTCAATTATCACAAACTTCTTTAGAACACTTCGAGAAAACATCTCAAAACATCGTTAAGCCACGAACACTTAAAAATGCGGTATTGGCCTCAGGAATATTACAGCGTGTAGATAGTTTTGCTTCTAAATATATTGTTGCTAGAACGGTTGATATTTGGTTGCCCGAGGGTTATTCTAAAAAAAAGGAATACAATGTTCTGTATATGCATGACGGACAAAATTTATTTGATGCAACAACTAGTTGGAATAATCAAGAATGGAAAGTCGATGAATGGGCATCCGATTTAATGAAAACAGACAGCATAAAAGATGTGATAGTCGTGGGGATTCATAATATTCCGAAGCTTCGCTTCTTAGATTATTATCCAGAAAAAGCATTCGATTATTTAGATCAAAAAAACAAAGATTCGCTTCTTGAAGACAGTAAAAAACAAGGTTTAGATATCACCTTTGATGATTTTAAGGGAGATGAATATTTAAAATTTATAACAGAAGAATTAAAGCCTTTTATTGATAATAGCTATGCTACTTTACCAGATCGACAGCATACTTTTATAGGAGGTGCGAGTATGGGTGGTCTCATTTCGATGTATGCCATGTGTGAGTATCCTTTAATTTTTGGAGGAGCTGCTTGTATTTCAACGCACTGGCCAGGAATGACTCCGACAGAAGAAAAGAATGCTATTTCACAATCAATTTTCGACTATATGAAAGCGAATTTGCCAACGCATAGATTTTACTTCGATTATGGTACTGAAACTTTGGATGCTTTTTACCCTAAATATTTGGTAGATCTTGATACTATTTTTTTAAATAAAGGATATACTTATACTAGTTATATGAATTTAGAGTTTGAAGGAGCCGATCATTCTGAGAGTTCTTGGAACAGACGCTTTGATATACCACTAACCTTTTTATTAAAAAAATGAACTCTTTAAAATTAATATTAGCCTTATTTATTCTTTCAATAGTTTCTTGCAAGCCTAATTTAGGACCGAATATAAAAACTATTAATGATAAGGGCACGTATTTGGAAGTCGCTGTTAGCGATGGTATATACCTCATAAAACCATATAATACTCAGATAATTGAAACGTCTTTTGTTCCTTTAGGTGAAATTTTTGAGGAAAGATCGCATGCGGTTGTGATGAACCCTGAAGTGGTGAATACAACGACTATTTATAATGATGAGAGTATAACCTATAGCACCGGAGGGCTCTCTGTTGTAATTTCAAAAAATCCTTTTCAAATAGCTTATAAATATAAAGGCGAGGTTATTATCTCAGAAAAAGGAGGCTATTCGAAAAATGATTCTATCGAAAAGATAGCATTCAATTTAGATGCAACAGAGGTTTTGTATGGTGGTGGTGCCAGAGCTT
>RCNB010000289.1_pt1 | contig 34697 bp, 24 predicted proteins | sample 2041321 | NCBI WGS metagenome assembly RCNB01 (sample SAMN09708232, study PRJNA481090) | Marine sediment metagenome, whole genome shotgun sequencing project.
GAATATGCGTTGCCTGGGGATCGTGTCCAGCGCTGCCCCTCCCACTGGTCCATGTGCAGCCATACATTGTGTCCATCGGCCCTGGAGAAGTTGGTGTAGCGGTTAAGCACGGCCTGGACTATGTATTCGCCGGGCTCGAGCTCCGAAAGGCTCGCTGCTGGATAGCCCAGTGTGGATTCGTCGAAGCGCACGGATTGGCCCGGGGCGAGTTCGGAAAAATCTTTTCCGAATAGCTGAACCCCATAGCGCCCGACCTGTGCGCGAGGTTCCCTCTCATCTGTGCGGGCCAGGATCACGAACATTCGCCCTGTCAGCGGCTCCTTGTTGTATGATTTGGGAAATGAGGCTGCAAAGTGAAAGGATGTATCATCGACCGTTCCTTCCGCCAAGGACAGTCCTGTGAACAGCCCGGCTGCACTGAGAATCAGACACAGCGCGATTCGAATGAAATGATGCCGCATGTGTTATCCTCCTCCGGAGACATATCAAGAGGACAGTTTAATGAGTGAGGTATGCTGAGTAAAGAGTATGCCGGCAATTTATCTGTTTTTTCCCAATACTAGGTATTGAGTTTCCTCGAAGCTCGCTGGCGGACCTGATACACAAAGGCCTCGAGCAGGCTGTCTTCCACAGGACTGTCCGTCCCACTGAAGGCGATTGTCGTGATGGGGAGTCCGTCGAAGTCTTGGCCCATCCGAGCTGTGATCGCCGCGGATGCTGTGCCCAGCATGCAGTTCAGTGAGATGGCGTTGATGACTCCGTCTGCGCCTCTGCGGGCAAAATCCGCCATCTTGGCAATGTTCAGCAGCAGCAGTTCGTTGTTGGACTCGCCGATGTAGGGACGGGACAGGGAGAGATTCTCTCGATACCCCGGTTCAGCCAGGCGGACAGCTGTGCGTGCCAGCTTTTGCCGGATCCTGCGGGATTCCAGGTCCTTGCGCAGGTTGATGAGCCTCAATTCCGCCGATTCCTTCCATTTCCCTTGAGCTTGCTTGCGCACCATGCTGCGGTGGAGGCCGAAATCGGTGCTGTCGACCAGGAAGGGTGCGGGCCAGACCTCGCATCCCAGGGCCTCCAGCTTCTGAAACAACCGGTTGTTTGCCATAGGATTCTGCCTTGTGTAGATGTCCCCGGCGATCCCGATGAGGGGACGCCTGTCATCTGTCACCGGGATGGACTTCAGTCGCTTGACACAGCGTATCAGGGCCTCACTCAAAGCATGTTTTTCCAGGGCTTCTTCGATATCCATGAGATTCAGGCCGTGAACCCTCTCTGTTTCACCAGGCGTTTTCTCATAGGGCCTTTTCTCCGCAGCCGCCTTCACCAGGAGATCGACAGCTGTAAGCCCTCCCCAGAGAAGCTTGAGCCCCGGCACTCCCAGGAGTTCGAAAAGGAAAGTCATGGGCGGGGCCTTCACCTGCAGGTCCAGGATGTCGAGGTCGTTCAGGAGCAGGCTCAATCCGGCTTCGTATTGGGACAGCAGGCAGAAATGTCGGGTCCCCGGAAAATAAAAGACCTCTCCTCCCTTTCTCTGGGAGTGGGCGAACTTGATCAGGTCTCCTGCCATGATGGCGTAAGCGTGACATTCCTTTCCCGAGCAGTGCTGGGATCCGCTGGCCATTGTTTCCCCGTCCGGCAGGGGGAGGATTTCTGCATCGATGCCGATTCCCTTCATGGCTCCGGCAAAGGCCACCACATGGTCTGTAACATAGGGCAGGATAAATGTGCGTGCCTTGAGTTTTGCAGGGGATTCCTGCGCTTGGAGATCGGGTCGTGAAGGGGCGGCTACCGGAGGGACGATGTTGTCGTGGACCTCGTCATAGAAAGCCTCCAACCGCGTGATGAGGCCCGCTTCTGCCCGGTGCTCATCGAATTCAAGCCAGAGATGCGGCGTGTGCCTCAGTATGCGGCTGATGTGTTTCTGAGTGAAGGCATCGGGTCCGCACCCAAAGTTGGAGATGACCAAGGGATAGGTTCCGGGGCGTTTTCGACACCATCGGGCGACGGCGATCATACGCTGGTTGTAGCGCCAGGGCGGTAAGCCGGGCCCAGCAGGCGAATCCGGGATGTCATCGGGGATGTAATCCTGGGGGAAAGCCCGAACTCCCAGCCGCCTCAGGTGGAGGGCTAGGTTGAGATTCTCGAATGGGTCATGAATATTGTACGGCTTGCCCGTGATCACCCAGGCCTCCTGGCCCCTGAGTTTGATATCCTCCAGTACCTCCTTCCCCCGAGCCTGGATCCTGCTGTGGAATTCATCGTACCGGGCATGCGCATATTCCAGGGCCTCGGAAATTTCTTCCTTGCTTTTTTTCAGCCTGCGCCGGGCCAAAGACATCCCGGTCAGAAATTCCTTGGAACCGAACACGAGGCTAACCTGGGGCGATTCGATAGACAGCTCGGAGGTGGATCGGAGCATCCAGGGGATGTGTTCCGCGAAGGGACAGTTCAGCTCGCAGATTCCTTCTTCGCTTTCATGGTGCACATAGGAGGGGATGAACACAAAATCCACTTCCTTGCCTGTAAACCAGTGCACATGGCCATAGGCCAGCTTGACCGGGAGGCAGGTCTCGACCGAGATCTTTTTCAGCCCGGAGTTCAGGATGTCCATACCGGAAGGAGGAGACAGTATGACCCTGCCGCCGAGGTGGTTGAAGAAGGCCGCCCAGAAAGGGATGTCGCCCATGAGCAGGGACGCCCTGGGGATGCCCACGGAAAATGTGGGTTTTGGGGAACTGCGCAGTGACGCCTGCAGTTCCTCCTGCCACTCAGAGAACAGATCGACGTCTGTGGCCTGATCTTGTGTCCTGTCCGCACCCACATTCGGCCTCAAGTCCCTTTGCTTGGCGGTGTATCGTTCACAGATGTCTCCGAAATAGATCTTCCTGGTTCCCATGCTGATCCGGTTGACCTGACAGTGGTTGGCACAGTGCCGGCACTGGAAGCTGTTCACTTCGCATGGACGCCGGATGCGCTCACGCAGCTGGGCCAGGTCCGGAGACACCTTCCCCCCCTGCTCAACGGTCCTCTGTGCGATCAAGGCGGCACCGATGGCACCGGATATCCTGTTGTGGGGATGCACAGGAATCGGCCGATCCAGGAGTCGGGAGAAAGCATTGACAACGGCAGGGTTGGAGGCCACGCCTCCCTGAAACACGATGTTGTTTCCCAAGGGACGTTCGGCCACCACCTTTCCCAGGTAGTTGCGCGCGATCGCATAGGCCAGCCCCGATGTGACGTCCGCGACGCTTTCCCCACGGCTCAAGCCGTTCACGAGCTCCGATTCCATGAACACCGTACATTGGCTGCCTAGATCGGACGGGGAATCTGATTTGTGGGCCAAGGGGGAAAAATCCGTTTTGATGTCCAGGTCCAGCAGCTCGGCCTGCTCCTCCAGGAAAGAGCCGGTCCCTGCTGCACAGATCTTGTTCATGGTAAAATCCTGGATCCTCCCGTCCTGCAGCTTGATGAACTTGGAATCCTGGCCCCCGATCTCGAAGATCGTGTCCGCTTCCGGGAAGAAGGGCAGCGTGCCTGCGAGTTGACAGGTTATTTCGTTCCGGACTTCGTCGGCTTCCAGGTATTCTCCTGCCAGGTGGCGCCCACTGCCGGTCGTGCCGATGCCCAGGATCTCCAGCCCGCCGAGGCATCTGTCGAAGAGTTGCTCGCAGCCCTCGCGGATGACCTCGAGCGGTCGTCCCCGGGTGGGAAGATAAATGCCGGCCTTGACGCGCCCTTCGCTGTCTACAAGGACCAGGTCGGTGCTGACCGAGCCCACGTCCACACCCAGAAATCCACGGATAAATTCTCCTTCTTGAGGCTGTGGTTCCTCTGATGGCGGAGGTGCGGCTTGACCCAGGGGGCTGAGGAAACATCGGGCCCGGCGCTCATCGGATGTCGTTGCTCTTAGCCAGGCATGGAGTTCATCCAGGACTATTGGATGAGGAGCTTGAGCCGCTGCCAACGCGGCCCCCAGGGCAGAGGTGCAAGTGGGTGCCTGAGAAAGGACAAATGAGCCGGTCCTCAGGGCGAGGACTTCGCGGAAGGCCCGGACCAGTCCTCTGTTCTGGAAACCGCCACCCGTAAGCAGGACTGGCTGCAGGTTCTCGCGTCCCCTGAGAATGGTAGCTGTGAAATTCCTAGCCAGGGCCTGGCAGAGGCCGTAGGCGATCTCCTCCATCGGGGTGCCCTTTTGCTGGAGGTGGATCATGTCGCTCTTCGCGAAGACGCTGCAGCGACCGGCAATGGTGGCGCCTCTTTGGGCGGCATCCGCATATTCCGCGAACTCGGCGATGCTCATTTTCAGGCGGCCTGCCTGTTGTTCCAGGAAGGCCCCGGATCCGGCCGCACAGCGTGTGTTCAGAGAAAAATCCAGGATCGCTGCTGAACCCGCAGAGGAAGACTGAGAATCAAGGCTCAGCCAGGAAGACGTCTGTCCTCCAATCTCGATAATAGACCGTGCCTCCGGCGATTCCTGACCGCCTCCGAGGGCGAGGGCGACCAGCTCATTGCAGGAGTAAATGGAGGGATGAGGGCGGCAGGCATCCCGTCCGCGGCCGGTTATTCCGACACGCAGATCCGGGGTCTGCTGGCCCTCCAACAAGGCCACGATCAGGTCCTCCAGGATCTCCCGAACATGGCCGCGATTGAGGATCTCACGGCGGCCCCGGATGCCTTGTTGGGGATGCAGAAGGATAGCTTGGCTGCTCACAGATCCGAGGTCGATCCCCAGCAGTATCATGGTCCCTATACCCACAGTCGACAAAACATTTGGTCTCTGTCTTTCTATATTTGAGTGGGTACAGGCTATCCCACGAGTCGATCCAAGTCAAAAGGCTCTGGAGCACATGGCAACTTCTGCGATTTCTGGTCCTTGAAGTTCCGCTTATCTCAAGGTAGTATTCTTGTGCACTGAGAGAGATTTAGGGGAAAGCCAATGAAAATGAGCAATAAGATTCCCAGACATGTGTTTGTATTTGAGATTATGGCAGCGGCAGGACTCGTGTTCCTGCTTCTCAATTGCGGAGCCCCTGCTGCACTAGAGCGTCCCAACATCCTTTTCATCATCGTCGATGATCTTCGTCCAGAGTTGGGATGTTATGGCAATTCGGAGATCCAGACTCCCAACATCGACCGGCTCGCTCAGGAGGCGCTCGTCTTCACTCGAGCCTACTGTCAGGCCGCAGCCTGCGCACCATCCCGGGCGAGTGTCATGCTGGGGATGCGGCCCGACACGACGCGGGTGTGGAGCCTGGGAGAGAAATTCCGTGAGATCGATCCCGCTGCCGTGACGATGCCCCAACATTTTTCCCGGTTCGGGTATCACACCGTCTCCATGGGCAAGATTTTCCACAATCACATGCCGGATCGTGTCTCTTTCGACGAACCCGACCTGCGGCCTGCGGCCTATAACACACCCGAGCTGATCGACCGGGAGCCAGAGAGCTTCTATCACGATGAGGAGATCCAAAAAGAACACGCTTTGGTCCGGGCTGAGCGCATCAAAAAGAATCCCAACGCCTATGCCGGAGGCTGGGCGTATGGCCGATCCACGGAGAGCTTCGATGCGCCGGATACTGCATTTTATGATGGGGCCCAGACCGAGCTGGCCCTTGAGACTCTGGAGAGGTTGAAGGGAAAGGACCAGCCGTTCTTCCTGGCCTTGGGATATTACCGTCCGCACCTCCCATTTGTGGCCCCGGCAAAATACTGGGACCTCTACGACAGGGACAGTATTTCCCCTGCCGGGAATCCCTTCCTGCCCAAGGATTCGCCGATCATGGCCATGAACTCCATGTATGAGCTCAGGGCCTGCTATGACCTGGAGTTTGTCAGGCACCCCTCCGAGTACCGCCTGCCGGAGGAAACCGCCCGCCAGCTCAAACATGGATACTACGCCTCCGTGAGTTTCATCGATGCTTGTATCGGAAAACTGATGGATGGCATGAGGGAGATGGGGCTGGACGAAAACACCATCGTCGTTTTCTGGGGAGATCACGGTTGGAAACTCGGAGAACATGGGAGCTGGTGTAAACAGTCCAACTACAACATCGACACGAGAGTGCCTCTGTTGATCCGGGCTCCCGGCCGCGGAGGACGCGGAGCGAAAACAGACAGTCTGACAGAGTTGGTGGACCTTTATCCGACACTCTGCGACCTGGCCGGGATCGAGATCCCCGATACCATGGAAGGCACAAGCCTCAAGCCGCTGCTCGCTCAACCCGAACGGGAGCTGAAAACCGCCGCCTTCAGCCAGTACGTCCGCCGGCCCAAGAATTCCCCCGACGGGAAGCGATACATGGGCAATTCCATGGTCACCTCGAGATACCACTATGTGGAGTGGTATCCCTGGGATGATGCGACCAAGACCGGCGGAGACATTGTCGCGATCGAGTTGTATGACCTCGATTCAGATCCCGAGGAGAATATCAATATAGCCGGCCAGGCTGACCAGGCTTCCATTGTGCGGGAGCTCTCGGCACAGCTCGAGGCCGGCTGGAGGGATGCCCGGAATCAGGAATAGGTGCGCTCTGTTCTCTATCTGAAAACGCGGGCGTATTCGGCTTCTGCTGCGATGTATCCGAACGAGGCCCATGACTCCCGCGCCAGGATCTCTTCAAATACAGCCTTGGCCTGGTCCCTGTCTCCCTGGTAGAGATGCCAGCAGCCTACGCCATAGGCCACGGCATCGTTCACGCTGGAACTGGAGTCTGGATCGTAAAGCTCTTCCAGGGGCAGCTCTCCCTTGTAGAAGAGGCAGAGCCTGTGATAAGCCATATTCTCGATGATGTCCATTTCGGAGAGGATCGGTGCCAAGGCCTGTCCGGCCACCTCATCCCGTCCGAGCAGCCGCAGGGACATATAGAGCCAGTGGGTCAAGGAAACACGATTGTCATCGTTTTGAAGGGAAAGGAGTCCTGCCCGGTAGGCCCGGAGTGCATTCTCCAGGTCGTTATTGAGGTAGTAGGCCAGGCCGAGGTGATACCAGATATTGGAGTGCAGGGAGCTGACCGGGATATTCTGAGCGTTGGGCATGCCGTCCGGTTCGATGGTGTCCTCGGTGCCCTCGATTAGAGCGGCGGCCCTTTCAAAGTCTTCGATTGCATTGTCGATCTCGCGGACCGAGATATACCTGTGTCCACGGTGGCGGTAGAAACGCGCGTCTTCCGGGAAACGATCGATCCCCCGCGTGTAGATCTCGATGGCCTCGCGATACTGGCCCAGGTATGCAGTCCGGCGGCCATACCAGATGAGTGCGTCTGCGCTTTCCGGAGCCCGATCAAAATCTGACTTGGCCTCCGCATAGTTTTCCAGTGCGATCTCAGACGGCTCGGCGGAAAACAGTTCCTCTCCCAGGAGAGAAACGGCCTGGGCTGTAGGTGTCGAATCGGCATCCTCCGGTGCTTGCGTGCAGGAGAGCGCCAGGAATACGGATAACATGAGGCAAGCGCTCAGACTGAGGTGTTTCTTTGACATTCCAGATCCTCCCGGTTTTGTTGATACCATTCGGCATCCGAGAAATTCGCTCGATGGCATCTCGTACTCTATCGCAATCGGGCTATTCGCGAAAGAACTCTGCCAGTTCAGCGGCCTTCTGGACCAGCTCGGACCGATCAGATTTCAGTTTCTCGAGTGTGCTGTCCACCCTGGGTTCTCTCGGCAGCTGGGTCAGGGCCCAGGTCGCGGCTGCCCGTATGGAATCGGGCTTGGCCTTAGCCAGGCGGGTCACCCCGGGGGATCGGGCTGCGCCGATCAGAGCGTCCGAGGCCTCCAGAGAACGAAGTATACCAAGGGAGCGGCACACCTCTTCCTGCAGGGATAGGTTTGTCTCCTTCTCCCATTTCTGGACAGGCCGGATGTACTTGACGAGAGCCGGCACGGCCTCCGTCATCTTGCGCTCGGCAAAGAGCGGGATGATGTCCCACTGCGGCTTCCCCGACGCGCGCTCGAAGATCTCGAGCAGGATGGCGTCGGCCTCTTCACCTTCGGTCAGTTTAAGGACGTTCATGATCGGAGAAATGGTTTCCATAGGCCCCTTTATGCCAATTTCACGCAGCGTCGGCAGCAATCCCGGATGCCCCACAAAAACGTCACATACCCTGAGTGCCCGTGTGAGGGGGGCCATGTTCATCCCGATCTGAAGACGTTTCAGGAACGCACTTACCGCATCTGGCCCAGTCTTCCTGATCACCCCGGCAGCAAGCTTGCGGAACCTGAGCGGGATATCGGATGTGATGAGGGCGAAGCCGGCCTCCGCAACGCTGGAGGGATCCTGAAGGGCCAGCCATGCGGCCGCCTTGGCCTGTTCCTTGGTGTTGTCTGAAATCAGATCTTCGAACGAGAGGGACAGGTCGCTGGCGATCGCATCGAGCAGCTCCATGTCGGGCTCCACATGGGCGTATCTCTCCTGGGCCGGGAGGGGCTCCCTGGGGGACGGAGGTACATCCGCGGTCACCGGAGGAGCCATCGGGGTTTGCTCGAGGGAGCTTGCCAGTCCCCCGAGTTGTGTTTGATTCAGCAGCTCCATCAACTGCTGGAGATGTTTTTCATCGACACCACTCGATCTAATGCCGGCTAGGAGTTCCTGTTTTTCCGCTGTGAATTCGTCCAGAAGCACCCGCAGTTCGTCGATGAGTTCTGAGGAGATCTGTGGTCCTGCCGAAGTCGAAGCCGCGGTCCCGGCCTCTACTTCAGAAACGCCTTCCTGGATGTGCAGATTCTGATCTCCGAGGAGGACCCTCCGCTCACTCACTGCCACGAAGACCTTCCGGTCGGGAAATATATGGGAAATATTGAGCCTCTCCAGCAGCTCATCCCATTGGTCGATAACGTCTTCGGGATGACGCTTGAAGATCTCCAGAAAATCGATCACTTCGTCCTCTGTGATTCCCCGCAAGAACAGGAGTCCCTCCAGCCCATAGCTGTTCAGTGTGATGTATAACTCCCGAGTCAGCCTCGCGTCCTCGAGATAGGGAGGCAGAGGCTCTCCGTTGAAAAGAATGTTTTCCTGGGTGAAGGACACTGCCAGGGCCTCCGTCTTTTCTTCCAGGTAGGGGACCAGGTGGTTCATGAACTGGTCCAGGGAGTTCACGACATTCTCGTTTTCCTTGGGGTAGAGCCGCAGGTTCTGCATGCAGGATCGAAAGGACCGGGCGATCATGAGGGCGGTTGAGAGATCGTCTGCGTCGAGATGTGATTCTTTTGCCAGAGCCACGCTGTGGATCCGTTTCTGCAGCATCCTCCGCGTTCCTTTCGAGATGTGCACGGATTCCATCTGGTGTTTGAGAGCGGAAAACATCTCCGTCGCCTTGTCCAGTTTTCCTGCGTTGTGGAAGTGATAGGCCAGCCTTCCCACGATACGTTCGGGTGATTGGGCTCCAAACTCTTTCTCCAGTTCGGCAGCGCGCATGTGGTACTGGCGGCGCTCCTCTGTGTCGATGAGCGAATACAGAACCGCCCGGCCGATATGGTGGGAAAACACATACTCATCGGGATTCGGCCCCTCCTCGATGATAAGGGACCTCTGGGCATCGCTGATCGCATTGAGGACCTGCTGCACCTTGAGTTTCGACATCCTGGCGAGCTGCGGTACGTTGACTTTTTCTCCCAGGACCGCTGCGATTTTGAGGATGTTGATGGTCTCTCCACTCAGGTGAGTCAGGCGTTCCTTGAGCATGTCGTTCAGGGCCGAGGGAATGTTTCTGGGTTTCACAGCAGAGAGATCCCATTCGTTTTCACTGGTTTTAATCAGGCCATTGAGGAGGAGGGTAGACAGTGATTCCACGACGAAGAGAGGGCTGCCGGAAGAGTTGGCCAGCAGTGCCTTTGTAGAGGCGTTGGACAGCGTTTTCCCTTCGAACAGCTTGGCTGTCAGCTGATGGATGTGTTCCGCTCGGAGGGGCTTGAGCTCCAGCTTCTGGACCTGGCCGCCTGTGGTCAATTCAGGCATGGCCTCCAGGAGAGAAAGCAGCTTCTCTTCGCTTACCGTAAGGTCCGAACTGCGGATCGAGGACAGGAAATGCAGGCTGCCGCCATCACTGCTTCCGAACTGGGAGCTGAAAAACTGCAGGGAAGGCGTATCAATCTTGTCGATATCGTCGAGGAGGATGGCCCCATTTCCCATCTCACGCAGGATGAAGAACGTTTGGGTCAGGGCCTCGAAGAGGGTTACATTGTCCGTTCCCCCGGCCGCCTCAGTGGACGTAATCTCCTTGCCATGCCAGGCTGGGAGTTTGGGTTTCAAGCTGAGCCGGTATTTCTCCTCTAGTTCGGAAAAGACTCTTTCGGAGATTGAGCGCTGCTGTTCGAAAAGAGCCCCCAGAGCAGAAAAAACAGCGCCGTAGAGCTCGCTCTGCCAGAACGGATGGCCCTTGGCACAGAGTGCAAATTCCAGTGTATTGTCTGCTGTTTCCTGGGCAAATTTCATGAGACGGGTCTTCCCGCTCCCTTCCCCTCCGATCAGCACTGGGAATACGAAGGGATTCCCTTTCGGAGACAGATGGTCTCCCAAGAATTCGATCAGGTTATCCCTTCCGACGATGTGTGGTGTTTCCAGGATGGAGTTGAGTTTCGCGGGCGTGAGGAGTCGTCCCGAATCCGGGGTGATGACGATCCTGCTTTTCCCCTGTTCCTTAGCCACATAGAGTGCTTCGTCGGCTTTTTCGAACAGGACCTTCAGGCTCTCCCCATCCTGAGGAAATAATGAGACACCGATGCTGCAATTGAGGGACAGTTCCTGGTTTTTCGCCTTCAAGGGCGTCGTGAGGATGCTTTGCTGGATCTCTTCCCCGACCCGGGCGGCCTGTTCCTTGTCCGCCCCGGGAAGAATGAGGACGAATTCATCTCCCGCATAGCGGATGGCCATCCCTTCCGGTGCGATCCTCTGGGATAAGATCTCTGTAAAATGTGTGAGGGCTTGGTCTCCCACAGTGTGGCCGAAGCGGTCGTTTATGTTCTTGAAATCATCGATGTCTAGCATGAGGAGGGCGATGGTCAAGCCCTTTGCCCCGGCCTCTTCCAGATAGATGGGGATCTGTTCCCGAAAATACCTCAGGTTGTGGATGCGGGTCAGTTCATCGGTGTAGACCAGCGCCTGTAGGTCCTGGTCGCTCTGCCTGTTTTCTTTCATCGGCGAAATACTCTCGCACTCCTTCCCCCTTTCCTATACCAATACACCACTACCTTACATTTATTTAGTCGTCTCTGCCAGCCAGATATTTACTCCGATCAAGAGGTTTTTCAGAGCTGACCTGGGCCAGGGGGGTCACTCGTATCGCAGGCTGTCCACGGGATTGGCCAGGGCGGCCCGGACTGAGAGATACAGGATGGTCAGGACGGTGACAAATATCGCTGCCGCACCGGTCCATGGAAATAGTTTGGAGTATGCTATACTCAAAATGAAAAAGATGACCGAATTTTCCTGGGCTGCTCTGACTAAATAGGAGAAGAGCACAGCTTATGCAGAAGAAGAAAAAGATTGCCGCCTGGATCGTTGTCTGGGCGATCATGAGCGTCACGCCAGCCCTTGCGCAAGCGCAGGAAAAACAGAAGGATTCCGCTTTTGACATATCTGTCAGTGCCGTGTCCATCGCGGTCACGGTTCAGGATAGAAAGGGCCGGTTCATCAACGATCTGACGGAACAGGACTTTGCGGTCTACGAGAACCGGGAAGAAAAGCAGATCTCATACTTCAGACACGATTTCCAGTCACCCATCAGCCTGACGATCCTGCTCGATGTCAGCGGGAGCATGGAACTGCAGCAGAAAATGGAAGACTGCAAGGCGGCACTGAGTTACCTGCTCACCTATCTACTCAGGGAACAGGACGAAGTGTCCCTCCTGATATTCGCCGATGGGGAGGTTGAGGTTGCCTCCCGGTTTTCTACGGACAAGCAGGATTTTCTGACGGTCCTGGAGAAGACCGAGGCCTACGGCCAGACAGCCCTGAATGATGCGGTAGCCGTGTCTCCCGAGTTTGCTAACCAGGGGAAGAATGAGAAGCGGGCGCTGCTCCTGATCACGGATGGGGTGGAAAACGACAGCTACAGCACACCCGAGCAGGCCGTAGAGATCGCCCGGAAGGTGGATGTACCCATCTATACCATCGGATACAAGATCCCGCTCAGCGAACAGCTGGAAAAACATAAACGTGCACCCGAATTGAGTTCCGCCGGGATCGTTGAGGCCCTGGGCCGTTTTTCACGAGCGACAGGCGGGAAGGCCTATTTCCTAACCAGGGTTTTTGACCTGAATGCGGCCATGAGGGAGATCAAGCGGGAGCTCAGCCACCAATATATCATCGGCTACACCTCTTATACGGACCCTGCAGGAAGCTACCGGAAGATCGAGGTGAAAACTGCCCAAAAGAAGTATCGGGTGAGGACGCGCGAAGGGTATTAGGTGAGCTGGGAGTGGGATGGTATATCTCTGCGCACGCCCAGAGACACACCACCCCACCTAAACGCACAACCAAAATGTCTCTTTAAAAATTTATGAATATGGTTTAATATATTAGCGAAATAGAGAGCACAATCACCACGGCAAGCAAGAAGCTGCCGTTTTTTTTTCTTCCAATAGGGAGGTTTTAATGAGAAAGAAGAACATTTACTTCCTGGTAGGGATCGTCGCCGTTGGCGGCATGATCTCCGGGACGGGGTGCGCCACCAAGAAATATGTGCAGAGGGAACTCGTCAACCTCGATCAAAAGGTCGAGGGCGTTGAAGGGGGAGTCGAAGAAAATCAGAAGAGGCTGCGGGAGCACGATGAGCAGCTCACCACCATCGGTTCCATGATCAAGGAACACGAAGATGAGTTGGCCACCGTAGACGGTAAGATAGACAGCAAGTTCGAAGAGGCCAAGGAGTATGCCCGCGGCAACCTGATCTTCAAGGAAACGCTCCGGAACAGCGCGACCAAATTCAATTTCGACAGCTACGAACTCGGCGACGAGGCCAAAGCCCTGCTCGACATGTTCGTCAAGAAACTCATAGACCAGGACCAGGGACGCTACCTCGAGATCCAGGGCCATACCGACAGTACCGGAGAAGAGGCGTGGAATCAGATCCTGGGCAAAAAGCGGGCCGAGGCCGTGATGGAGTACCTGTACAAGCAGCATCGTATCCCGCTGCACAGGATGGAAGCCATAAGCTTCGGGAGCTCGGCTCCGGTGGCGGAAAATGCAGACCGTGAGGGGCGGAGCCAGAACCGCCGTGTGGAGATCCTGGTCTACGAATAACCTTTTAAGGGATCCTCAGCTCTAAGCCTCCCACACTTGGGGGGTCATCTGTTCAAGGCCCATGTACTCGATGCGTTTGGGAGTGACAACGACCACACAGTAATTGGGATCGTCAGGGCCGCTGAAATAAGCCTTCAGCTCGTCATTCCACATCCGGGTTCTCTCCTGCGGATCCGTTGTGACTTCTGCATTGCCAACGATCTGAACGTAGGGTGACATCGATTCCGGTGAGGCGGCCCCGGCGGCCAGGTGGACCTCCGGATCGGATCCGATCTGAGCCACCTTCCGAGTCTGCAGTCCTGTCACGATTCGTATAGATAGGTCAGGCATTCCGATCCCCATGACAAAGCGAACCCAAGGTTTTCCCGCTTCGGTGAGCGTGGCCAGAGCCATCAGTTGAGGTTTACCGATTACTGCCAGGATCTGAGTCTTCAAGTCGTCCATTTTTGCTCCTTATTCTCATTTATTGGATGAATAGATCTTTGCCCATTTTTCCGTCTTTTCGATCAGGATCTTCTCCACGCGCTGGCCGCTGCCGTGAATGGGCCGGATCTCCTCTGCCAGCTCGGAGTAGCCCTTCCGATCAAGCCAAGTCGAAAACACGTCGCGGTCCGAATAGTCTTGCAGCTTTGAGGGGGGGATGGCGCGGAGTGTCTCGAGCAGCTCCTCGAGGCTGAAGATCTGACGGCCTTCGATAACCAGCGGTGTTGCATCCACCCGTTCGATCTCTTCCTCGAATACGTGCCTGAGCAGGCTGATCAGCCTGCGGCCTTTGGCCCGCTTGGGAAGCAGATTGTCGGCCAGGTCCTTGTATCCATGCATGTAAAGCCAGGTGGAGAAATTGTCTCTCTCTCCGTAGCCTTCGAGGATCTCACGCAGATCCTGACCTGCTTTGGTGGGCTTCTCCGCCTCCTTTAGCACGGACAGCATCTCGCGGATATTCTTAAGCCTGTAGAGTACTTTCCCTGCCTTGTCCATAATAAGGAAGTCACCCATGCCCGTGAAATCATGGATATAGTCTTTTAGCGTCTGAAGGCTTCCGGGATCGCCCTTGGGCATGAGGAAGGCAGTGCTCTTCAGGTCATTGGCTTCCCTGGCCTTGGAGGCGATGATCTTTGGGAACCGGGGATAGTATTTGTCGATCAGATGGATCAGATCGGTTCCGGCATCGCGCCGTACGTTGTCCCCGTGTGGGTAGAAGATGTCCGTGATCAGGCAGACCACATCATCTCCTTGGCCCTGGCCTCGGTAGTTATTCAGGTCGATCTTTTCCTCGGTGTTGATGCCGAACAGGAACTTGAGGGTTTCCTCAAACGTCCGGGTTACCTTGACCGCCGCCCTCTGGCCGATGATGTCGTACAGCACGGGAAGGAACTGGGAGGTCCAGCGCGGCTCGTCATCCACGATCAGGAAGATGTATCTGCGGGCCTGTGAATATCGCTCCATGTTCAACAGGTCTTCGGCGTTTCTGACAACGGAGGTGACGATCCGGTGCGGGGCGCCTTCTCTGCGGTTGATCCCGAATATGAGATCTGCGCGGGATAAATACGGGTATTTCACCGCTGATACCGATGGCGGCGAACATCGAATGACCTCCATGGAGGAAAGGAGTGCGACAACGAGGTCGGGATTCCTTTTCTTGATCGTATCTGTATCCAGGAGGTTGAGGGCGGTGTCGTCGCATATGAGGACCGAGGCCCCTTTTCCGGGCGGAATCTGCATCGCCTCCGCAGGGGCGGTGAGGATCCGGGGTGTCACCCAGGGCATGTCGCGCTTCAGTGTCTTGGCCGCCCTCTGCAGCTCCTCGGCTGCTGAGAAGATCAGCGCATTTTCGATCTTGACGGGATTGATGACACGGGGCGCGAAGGCGTCGGCTGCTTCTGGCATGGATTCATCCTTTCTCGGCCAAGATGCTGCATCTCTGATTGATGGAATCGGCAAAGATCGTGACCGGCTGAGGGAAGCTCTGAACATAGACGGTGTCATTCCCTTCTTCGGGCGAAAAAAACCAGGGATCGATCCGGTCTTTCAGAGGAGCGATATATCCGTAAATGACCCTATTGCTCATGAGGTTGGTGAGAAAATGCGTGCCCTGGGTGCCGAACATGCGGGTTTGGATGCGCTTCTGCTCTTCGTCATCCCCGCCCTGGATCATGTATAAGAAATGGCTCCCATAGATCCCTCCGGCTGTCACGGTGTCGTGCGCGGGCTCCGGCCTGCCTGCGATGTCCACGCCGAACTCGAAAATGCCGGCGGGCTGACCGATGTCCTTGAACTCCACCTGAATCCCCCAGTCCCTGTTGGTGGTGCCCAAGCGGCCGGGGACCAGGATGATGTAGCCCTCGCGCCGTTCCTGGAATGCAGACGCGAGTTTTGAGAGTTTTCTGATCACTTCATCATGGCGATCTTTGTGGTATCGGAAGGGGGAGATCACGATGGCATGTCGGATGTTCCGTTTGACGCCGTGACCCTGCAGGTTGCCTATCGACAGGTACGTGTGCCGGGCTGTTGTCGGGATCTTGATCTCCTCCAATGTCATGACCGGGAGGCGTGTCAGCTGGACCACGTGGAAGGTCCCCGCGTCGCCTCCCCGGGGATCGACGCTCAGGTTGAAGACGAATTCGATCTGAAAATGAGACGTGATCCGCGCGGAGACCGTCTCCATTATGTCTAGGAGGCTGCTGCGGAATCCGAACCGGTCGTCCTGGATCAGGTTCTCGAGGGTGACTGAGCTTTTGTGGCGCCCCAGGCGCTTCGTGACCTTGAAGTCAGCAAAGCGGATGTGCAGCCGCTTCATGGTCTCCAGCTCTTCGCCCACCAGGTCCTGGTTCTTTGTCAGATCTATGGCATAGAAATACTTCTGCCCCTCACCCAACAGGCGGACGGGGATAGGATCCTGGATCGTGGCCATGGAAATGACAGGAAAATCGTCCAGGACCGTAGCATACCCATGGCCGAAGGCCAGGCGGGCAAAGCCTTCTTCAGCTTTTTGCGTTTTTAGGGCATAGGGGAAGAAGGAGTTGGCAACTCCTGAAACCATGGGGAAGTACACTGGCCCGGCATCAGAATTCTCGGATACACCGGGAATAGGGTTGACCACGATGGCCATCTTTTCCCTGCTGCCTGCTGGCTGCATCTGTTTGAATTCCGTGTAGATGTGGGAGATGGCCTGGACCAACTGATGGAACCGCGTATTCGGGTTCTTGTGGTTGTTGGGCAGCATGTACGAGGAATTTTCGCCGGCATGGACAGACGGATCCCCCCCGGGAGTCACGCAGGCTTCATTGGTTGCTGAGGAGCGGACGCTGATGGGGATGTCACCCAGCCCATCCAAGATGGAGCGGAATGTCTTGAGGTCCTCATCGCCGAATCGGAAGCCATCGTCTAAGAAGCGATCGTAGAAGACCGTGCTCAGTATGCGGGTTCGGAGTTTGTGAGCCTTGGGTATGTTGGCCTCGTTGATCTTGACCAGCCCGAATCCCTTTCCGCCCAGCAGGCCTTTGCCAAAGATCTTGACATCTCCGACCTTGTTGACGACGACTTCTGGCATGGGGATCCTACTCTCACCTCTATTCTAATACAGGAGCCTGAATAATTCATAAAAAATGTCGACCCTGCCAGAATGAAAATACCTAGGCTCATCTGTCGACATTCTTTACCCTACGGGCGAGGGGGGGATAGGTTGGGTCGGGCTCACCACATCGACTACTAGAGGGTGAATCGATAATTGAACTTGAAGAGGAAGATGTTGTCTCCGGAGGCCCGGAACAGGAGTGCCACGTCGCGATCGAAATCGAAGTCCCCGGCATAGGCATAATCGGCCCTGTTCTGTGTCCAGACCAAAAAAAGCGTAGAACCGGGGCGATATTCCCAGCGCAGGACCACGGTCCCGCGCAGGGACTTGAGGTTGAAGTCCGGATCCCGGAAGAAGAACGAAGGGGCCGGTCCCGGGCCGTCAGGGTCCACGGTGTAGATCTGGCCCTCACGGGCAATGGTCGAGCCGCCCTCGCCGTAGACATCGAACAGAAATGTGCGGGCAGCGCATAGCTCTTTGTATTTGTAGAAATCACCTACACCGATGAAGGGCTGAAGATAGGCCTGGAGGCTGAGCCGGGGAGTGAACGTCCAATCGAGGCGCAGCTCCAGGGAGGCAGTCTCCTGGACGACGTCCGACATGACGTACCTGGACCCGTATGTCTCGACCTTGAGGGGATCGACGACCTGTCTGATGTACTGCCCGACCGAGCGACGCCAGGAATAGTAGGGCCCGGCAGACAGACGGAAGTTTCCCGTGGGTTTGAATTCTACGGCCACGCCTACGGAGTAATTGTGCGACCCATAGGGGTGGGTCCGGTAGTGTCCGGAGAGCCCAAAGACCACCGGGCGCCGGTCGTCCGTGCGGATGCTGAGACGGCGCATGATCCCCCAGGGATACTGGGCCAGCGGGCCCCCGCGGGTCAAGTAGTGGGAGTATCGGTCGGGGTCATAGGCCAGGTGCAGTGTCGCGCTCCAGTAGTTCAGGAACTGGGTAGTGGCATTGAGGGCGTAATTTTCGTCGAAACGGGTCCCCCCGAAATCATAACTCTGGTAAGTAGCCAGGGTCAGCCGCCAGGTGCGCAGCACTCTACTGGGTTGGAAGACCTGGTAACCAGCCTCGATGTGTCCATTGATCTTGTCTCCGCGGGAGTGATACCCCGTGTCCATGGCGTGAAAACCGGGAGACATAGCCCCCACGGCCGTGTTGAAGACGAAATTTCCCTTCTGTTTGTTGAGATAGAGGCGCCCGGCCCATCCCGACAGGCTGGTGGCCATGGGGTCGACCGAGGCGTAGTCTATATCCGGCCTCTGGTAGTAGTGGAGTGAGGAGCGCTGAATCCGCGCCATGGCCGCCTCCCCGCCCTGGATGTGGGTTCCACCTGCCCAGCCCGTGATCACCCAGGCGCGGTCCCGGTCGAGGAAAGTCCAGCCGTCCACCCCGAAGGTCAGGGCTTGCCGGGGAAGCAGTGTTTCCAGTCCGGGCTCGCGTAGGTCGCGCCAGATTCCGGTCGAGATGAAGCCCAGGCCGCTGAATCCTCCCTTGAATTCCTTGAGGCTGCGCACGACTCCGTAGAACGACAAAGGCTCGACCTCATGAGAAAAACGGTTTCCGCCCTGGTCAACTGCCGTAAACTCCCGACCCGTTAACGCGCTCATCACGCCGAGGTTCCAGCTCTCGCCCAGCTTGCCCGTCACCTTGCCCGCCCCCAGGATCCGTGTCCAGTCCGGATAATCCACGTAGCCGCCACCGGGTACATATCCCTGGGGGGAGCGGCCGATTCTGCGGCTGTAAAAGAAACGGGGATCGCTCCATCCCAGGTTGCGGACCGTGTTGGCCCCCCCGTATCCGAATCGGAAGATGTCCGCCCCCTCAACAAAAAAGGGGCGCTTCTCGGCATAGTAAGTCTCTTGGTCGCTGATATTGATCACGGCCGGATCCACTTCGACCTGGCCGAAATCCGGGTTGACGGTAAGGTTCAGGGTCAGGTGGGTTTTGAGCGAGGAACGCATGTCGAATCCGAAGTTGCCCGAGTAGTCGGACCCGGTCCGGAATGGATCGCCGGAGACGGCCGGGCTGGTCTGAGCCTGCACCATGGTGTAGGGCATGAATTCGAGCAGGCGGCGCGGGCGGATCTCCCGGATCCCTGTGAGGGGTGCGAAGCGCGAGACATAACCGCTCTCTTCCCGGGGGATCCAGGCAAAGGCAGAGATCTCGTTTTTGCGCTTGATGGTGCGGAAGAAATTCACGCCCCAGGTATAGGTTTCCTGCTGTTTGAACCGGAGCTGATCATAGGGGATTCGCATCTCGACCGTCCATCCCTGATCATCCCGGTTTGCTGCATATTCCCACACCCCGTCCCAGGTCATGTCCCGGCCTTCATCGTTGAACAGTGTGCCGTCGAGGATCGTACCCGCCGGATTAACCGAGAACTGGAAGCCGCTGCGGCGGTCATAATAGGGATCCACGGCGAATGTGAACCAGTCGGATTCCACTTCGTCGTCGCGCCGTCCCAGGCGGCTGACAATGGCATCGGGGCGCGAATCGAACATACGGGCCGCCACATAGAGGCTGTCCGCGTCATAGGCAACCCAGACGATGGTCTGCTCGGAAGCGTCCGCTCCGTCTGACGGCTCGGACTGCTTGAAACCCGTCGAGCCTTCGCCCTGCCAGATCCTCTCGTCCAGAATGCCGTCGATGCGGATGGCAGAGTCGCTGCGTACGGCCTCCACCGGCCGGGGAGGTGGTGGGGTTTTAGCTGCAAAGAGCAGGGTTTGTGCTGCCAGGAGGACGGGAAAAATCAGGTATTTGCGCATGATAACGTCCGATTATAAAGCATTCCTCCCCTCAATTCAGCCCTTTTTTTTACTTGTATCTTCATTTGACTCTCAGGGATCATATGCATATGCTAAGCACATAAAATGCCGTTCATCGTCGAAGCTGCCCCGGCGGTGTGAGGGGAGGGTTCCATGTGGAAGTCGAAAGATGTTCTGATGAAGACGGTCTCGGACAAGCTCTTTCCGCTGGTGAAGGAAATGGAATTGCAGGGGGCGTTCAAGCAGTTCGACATCGTGCTGACTTGGAATCCGGATGCGGGGGAAACACTGATCGGCTTTCTTGACGCGGGCATGATCATGAACATGCTTTCAGAGGCAGAAGCCTCAGACCTCGAATGAGCAAATAAAAAAAAAGGATTTTGTTTGAAATATCGGCAGCTTTTATAAATAATTCAGGAAAAAATAGGAGGGGAAGGATGAAACTATCAGCTGTCCGTTTCGGTTGTGCGGTCTCCACCGTGTGGTCCTTAACTGTGTTCGGCGCCGGCCTGCTTAACCTCTTGACCGAGGACTATGGAGCCGAATTCCTCAAGCTGCTCTCGAGCATCTATCCCGGATATACCTTCGGCGAGTGGGGATTCGTCGGGATCATCGTGGTCACTCTGTATGCTGCCCTGGACGCCTGGGTCATCGGCGCGCTGTTGGCCTGGTTCTACAATTTCTACAACAAAAAGAGTGCGGCATAAGACTCAACCGGAACTTCAATCCGCCCTGCGGTTCCGGCTGACGGAGATCGTGGGAAAGCCCTGGCGCTGAACCCGCACTCTTATTTTTCTCATGTTGAATAAGAGAGGAATAGCGTCCGTATATCTAAATAGTTTACAAAACTTGACAAATTATGACCTTAAGCTTATATTATGGACGCAAATAGTAAAAAAGAACGAAATAAGTAAGGTTGTGAAATGAAGATAAGGCAAGCCATCGAGGCCGACAATCCCAGCCTCAAGTACGTTCGGCTGGTGGAAACCGCCCATGGACTGTTCTGGCGTTACGGCATAAAACGCGTGTCTGTCGAGGAGATCTGCCGGACGGCAGGCGTATCCAAGATGACGTTCTATGCCTACTTCAAGAACAAGGTCGAGCTGGCCCTGTATGTCCTGCGTAAGGTCATGCAGGTCGGGATCGAGGCTTACCGCGCCATCATGGACGGGGACGCACCCTTTCCAGACAAGGTCGCCGATTTTATCCAGCTGAAGATGGATGCGAATCCTGAAGTGAGTCAGGAGATCCTCGATGATATTTTGCATTCTCCAATTCCCGAGATCGCCGAATTCATCCAGCAGCAATTTCAACACAATGTCCAGCTGCTGTTAACCGATCTCACCAAAGCACAGGAAAAGGATGAGATCAGGCAGAACATCAAGCCCGAGTTCCTGCTTTTTTTCATCCAGCACATGGTCGAACTCGCTTCCGACGAAAGGCTTGCCGGCATGTACAGCTCTCCTCAGGCCCTAACCAAGGAACTGTTGAACCTTTTCTTCTATGGGATCCTGCCGCGGTGACCGAGATGAGACAGAAATCGAAACACAGTGTCTTCCTTGTGGCGGCCTTTATTATGCTGGCTGTTATTTGTACACCATTCGCCTCCGCGCAGCAGTTCAGCCACAAGGGGCTCGTGACCGGATGGGGGAACGCCCGGTTCCAGGATCCCGTCGATCCTCAGTTCGGGCTGCGCTACATCCCCGAGTTCTTCCTGGCTCACGATATCTCCTCCTCGCTCTCGCTGGACGCGGAGTTCTCCCTCAACGCCTACGGCACGGCCGTATTCCAGGGCTGGGATGACGTGACGACCGATGGCAACGTCAAGCCCTACCGCATCTGGGGGAGGATGTCGTCCTCGCAGTTCGAGGTGCGGCTGGGGCTGCAGAAGATCAACTTCGGGCCTGCCATGCTCCTGCGCTCACTCATGTGGTTCGACAGCATCGATCCCCGGGACCCCCTGCAGCTCACCGATGGTGTCTATGGGATCCTGGCCCGCTATTATTTTATCAACAACGCCAACCTGTGGCTGTGGGGGCTCTACGGCAATAACGATCCCAAGGGATTGGAGGTCATCCCCACCAAGGACAACACCCTGGAGTGGGGCGGGCGGGCCCAGTTCCCCCTGGGTAGGGGGGAGACGGCCATCACATATCACCACCGGCAGATCGACTTCAGTGGACTCCCGTTCCCGCGTCGTGGCGAAGGCAAACCCGAAGCTGCCGAAAACCGCTTCGCCCTGGATGGGAAATGGGATGTGGGCGTCGGCCTCTGGTTCGAGGCCGCCCTAATCCACCAGGACTATAAGACGCTCCCGCAGCCCTGGAAGCGGGCACTAACCCTGGGCATCGACTACACCTTCGACCTGGGAAACGGCCTCAATGTCCTGGCCGAACACTTCATGTATACATCGAGCGAGAAGGCCTTCGGCCAGGGAGAGGGGATTGATTTCACCGGGCTCTTCATCAACTACCCGATGAGTATACTGGACAACGTGAATACCATCTTTTTCTATAGCTGGGATAATAAGGACCTCTACAGCTTCGTGAACTGGCAGCGGACCTATGACCGCTGGAGCTTCCATCTCATGGCGTTCTGGAATCCCCTGCGTTTCGAGATCTATCCGGACCGATCCGATGGCAGCCAGTTCATTGGGAAGGGTTTTCAGATCATGGTCGTATTCAATTATTAGTGTAAAATAGAGCATGGAGAAATTCATGAAAGAGGGAGCAATGGAAAACTCACACCTGATCGAAACAAAAGAACTGGTCAAGATCTATCCGATGGGGGGACACAAGCTCTTCGCTTTGAATAAGGTCAACCTGCAGTTCCAGAAGGCCGAGTTTGCTGGCCTGGTAGGGCCCAGCGGGTCGGGTAAGACCACGTTGCTCAACATCATCGGTTCCCTGGACCAACCCACTGAAGGGAGCGCAGTGGTCATGGACCACAGGATCGAGAGCCTGAGCCACCGGCAGGCTGCAGCCCTCCGCAACAAGTATATCGGTTTCATCTTCCAGACCTTTAACCTGCTGCCGGTGTACACGGTGTTCGAGAATGTCGAGTTCCCTCTCCTGCTCCTCGATTATTCGGCGGATGAGCGCAAGAAGATGACCATGGATGCTCTGGAGTGGGTGGGCCTGGCCGACCGGGCCAAGTCCAAGCCTGCGCAGCTTTCGGGCGGCCAGAGCCAACGTGTGGCCATCGCCCGGGCCGTGGTCAAGAAGCCGGCGATCATCCTGGCCGATGAACCCACTGCCAACCTGGACGCGGAAAACTCCTTCCACATCCTTGATACCATGGTGACACTCAACCAGAGCCTTGAGACCACTTTTATATTTGCCACCCACGACGAGAAGGTCATCCGGTACCTCCGCCGCAAGATCACCTTGATCGACGGCCGTGTGGCCCGCGATGAAACCCCGGAGCCGGATCGGCCGACCGCGGGAGCAGACCAATGACCACGCTCTTCAAACTGGCACTGCGAAACCTGCTGGGTGCTGGTGTCAGGACCTGGCTGAACGTGGGCGTCCTCTCATTCGCCTTCGTGGCCATCATCTGGATGCAGGGCTACAACCTGGGCATTGGCGAGCAGGCCATGCGGCTTCAGGTCGCCGCCGAGTATGCCGGGGGGCAGTACTGGCAGGAGAATTATGATCCCTATGATCCTTTAACCCTGGAAGACGCCCATGGGGCCCTGCCAGGGCCCCTGCAGGAAAGGGTGGAGAAAAAAAAGGCAACCCCCATCCTGATCGTCCAGGCCACCGCCTATCCCAATGGACGGATGATGACCGCCATGCTCAGGGGGATCGTTCCCGGACAGGAGATCCTCTCACTCCCGTCCCGTTTTTTGGAGCAGGAGGGAGAGGAGCTTCCGCTCATGATCGGGAGCCGGATGTCGGCCAGCACCGGGCTCAAACTGGGTGACGTCGTGACGCTCCGCTGGCGGGATGCAGAAGGAGTCTTTGACGCTCAGGAATTTAAGATAGCCCAGGTATTCAGGGGCTCGGTCCCCAGCATCGACCAGGGGCAGCTCTGGATCGCACTGGACACACTGCAGGAGCTGACCCGCATGGAGGGCGAGGCCACCATGGTGGTCGTGGCGAATGACGGTGATGAGACTCTTCAGGCCAGCGTATCGGGTTGGGTGTTCCGCGACCTGGACTTCCTCATGAAGGATGTGAAGGCCCTGGTCAAACAAAAGACCGTGGGATCTTCGATCTTCTACATCGTCCTGCTGCTCCTGGCCATGCTGGCCATCTTCGACACTCAGATCTTTTCCATCTTCAAGCGCAAGAGGGAGATCGGTACCCTGATGGCCCTGGGCTTGACACGGACCAGAGTCATCGCGATGTTCACGCTGGAGGGGGTCATGCACAGCGTCCTCGCCGCCGGCGTGGCCGCCGTATATGGGATCCCGCTCCTCATGTACTCGAGCAAGGTGGGCTGGACCATGCCGGGTGCCATGGACAGCTACGGCTTTGCCATGGGTGACACGCTTTATCCGGCCATCTCGGCCGGCTTGGTGGTAGGGACGGTACTCCTCGTCCTGCTGGTCACCACCATCGTGAGTTTTCTTCCCACGCGCAGGATCTCCAAGCTGGAGCCCACCGAGGCCTTGAGGGGGAAGGTGACATGATCAAATTCCTATTGAAGGGCATAATCAGGGACCGCTCCCGGAGCCTGTTCCCGATCCTCACGGTCATGATCGGGGTCATGCTGACCGTGCTCCTCTACAGCTACATCCAGGGAGCGTTCGGTAATTATTTCGACACCAGCGCCAAGTTTTCTACGGGGCACGTCAAGGTCATGTCTCGCGCATACGCCGAAGAAGTGGATCAGATCCCGAATGATTTGGCCTTCGTCGGCCTGTCCGACCTGCTCGCAGATCTGCATGACCGCTACCCAGACATGATCTGGACCCCCCGGATCCAGTTCGGCGGGCTCCTGGATATCCCGGATGAGAACGGGGAAACGCGTGCACAGGGACCAGTCATGGGAATGGCCCTGGACCTTTTTTCTCCCAATACTCCCGAATGGTCGCTCCTCAACCTGGAAGGATCAGTGATAACAGGAAGGCTTCCAGAAAAGCCGGGGGAGATCCTGGTGAGTCACGGTTTTGCAGAGCGCCTGGGAGTTGCAGCAGGCGAGACGGCCACGCTCATCGGCTCCACCATGTACGGCAGCATGGCCGTGGCCAACTTCACGATCGCCGGTACTATCAAGTTTGGCGTGACCGCCCTGGACAGGGGCGCCATGATCGCAGACTTGGCCGACGTCCAGGCAGCATTAGATATGCAGGATGCGGCCGGTGAGGTCCTGGGCTTCTATGGCGACCTCGTCTTCAGGCTGGAGGGCTCCGAGCAGCTGACCGCGGAATTCAATGCCTCCATGGCGGATGATCCAGACGAATTCGCTCCGATCATGAAGAGCCTGCTGGAGCTGTCCGCGCTGGGCGATATGATGGGCTTACTCAAGATGTTTACGGCCGTCGTCCTGATCGTCTTCATAACCGCCATGTCGATCGTACTGTGGAATTCCGGCATCCTGGGCAGCCTCCGGCGCTACGGCGAGATCGGAGTGCGCCTCGCCGTGGGAGAGAGTAAGGGACACCTATACCGCTCCATGATCACCGAGTCCCTGATCGTTGGAGTCATCGGCTCCGCCTTCGGCACCATCCTGGGGCTGTTCTTTTCCTACTGGCTGCAGTACAAGGGATTCGACATCAGCCACATGATGCAGAATGCCTCCCTGATGATGGCCGATGTGATCCGGGCCAAGGTTACGCCTGTGAGCTATATCATAGGATTCTTTCCCGGGATCGTCGCCACCCTCCTGGGATCCGCGATCGCCGGATTGGGCATTTATCGCCGCAAGACAGCGCAGTTGATGAAGGAGTTGGAAGTATGAAGATAATCACGCCAATGGTGTTTCTAGTCATGGCCGGGCTGTTTCTCGGTCTCGAGGCCCAGACCCCGGACGGCGAGTGGATCGTCCAGAAGATGGACGAGAATTTCGGTTCGGACAACAAGATCTATGTGGGAACCATGATCGTTCACGGCCGCCGCGGGAGCCGCACGATCAAATCCAAGTCCTGGCTGCAGGGTGTGGATCAGTCCTTTACCGAGTTCCTCTCTCCTCCCCGGGAGGCCGGCACCAAGATGCTCAAGCTGGAGGACGAGCTCTGGACCTATGCGCCTTCGACCGACAGGGTCATCCGGATCTCCGGGCACATGCTGCGCCAGTCGGTGATGGGTTCGGACCTTTCCTATGAGGACATGATGGAGGATCCGGAGCTGGGCAATCTCTACGATGCCCAGGTCACCGGGGAAGAGGTCATGGCCGAGCGGGAGTGCTGGGTGCTGGAGCTTGCTGCCAAGGAAGGCAAGGAAATCGCCTACTACACGCGCAAGATCTGGGTCGACAAAGAGCGCTTCATCGCCCTGCGGGAGGACCGCTTCGCCCGCAGCGGCAAGCTGCTCAAAACCACGGAGGTGCTCAAGGTCCTGCAGCAGGAGGGCCGCTGGATCCCCTCACACATCGTGTTCAAGGACGCGCTCAAGGGCGGCAAGGGCACGGAGATGATCATCGAATCCATGGACTTTGATGCGGAGATTCCGGAGTACATATTCTCCAAAGCCTCCCTCCGCCGTTGACCAGGATTATCTACGCGCTGATCTCACAGCATTTTCGTCGTCATGATGGGTTCGCAGTAGTACACTACAGCCTCACCCACCAACTCCTAGAAACTACTGCAATCTCAACCCGTAGATCACCCTGGTGCGGTATAAAACTAATAATTCAGTGGAACCTATGAAATGCTCAGGACGACTACGCGATCACTGCCGGATGGTGATGGTGTGGCGGAGGAATGTTCCCGGTTTTCCATCAGGGATCAGGAGTAGGATCCGGCCGTCACTCACCTCGCCCCCACTGATCGAGGTGATAAGCTCTGGGTTCAGGATCCCCAGCTCATAGCTCCTGCCGGACAGTCCCTCGACCTCGAGCCGCAAGCCCTCTCCCTGCCTATCCAACGACAGGATCTTGAGCCCGCTGTTTGCCGCCCCCACCCGGCTTCTGGAATACAAGGGGAAAATCTCCACTGTTGGCTCGAATGAGATCCCGATCGAAAGAGGGCCGTTATGGACCGGAAGCTCGCACAGAACCTGTGTGACCTGTGCAGACCGGCGGGTTGTATAAGCGATGGACTCTCCCCGGAGCGTGACATCCTTGACTTCACATCCCAAACCAAGGGCAGGCTCCAGCCGGAGATGGAAGCCCTCTGCGTTTTGAGGAGTCACTTCGATGCGGACGGTTTCATGTTCCCGGGAATAGTCCAGAGAGAATCGGGCGTCTCCCACTCTGATCTGGGCCACTTGGACCTTGTCCCAGTGGCCGGGGAAGTGTGGCGCGAAGGTGAGGGATCTGGCCATGGCATCTGCCTCCAGCCCCAGCAGTCCCCGGATCAGGGGCAGGGTGACCGCGGCCGTGGAGAATCCCTGGTGGGACACCGCCTCCTGCGGCCAGACGTGATGCGTGCCGGAGAAGACCTCGGTGATCGTGCCGAGCCCGTGGTTGAATGTGTGTCCGGCCGTGGCCTTGAGCAGGGACCATGCATTGAGCGGCATGTGATTCGCGTAGAGCGCAGTCGTGGCCCAGCTGGTCAGGAATGGCCAGACAGCCCCGTAGTTGTAGTTCAGGGGCTGGAAATACGCGCTGTCTTGAGAGATGCTGCGTACTCCCCAATCCGTGATGAGATCAGACGCGCTGAGCCGCTCCAAAGAAACACGGCTGTGCTCCGGTGTGCCCAGGCCCCACATGAGACCGACCGCGTTCCAGGGGGAGATCTCCCGGACATGCTCCCCATCACTGTTGAAGGCGTATGCGTAAAACCGATTCTCCTCGTCCCAGAACCGTTCCTCAAAGGCCTTGTGGGCCCGCTCATAGTCCTTGGCAGCCCTATCGCTGTATTCCCCCTTCCCTGCGATCCTGGCCAGCTCCCGCATGGCAGAGGCGGCGCGAACCCAGACCGCCCCCAGGTAGATATCCGTGGCGATCCCGGTCAGGGCGCCGTATTCCAACGCGCCCAGCCCGGCCTTGCTGTTGTCCATGAGCCCGTCGCCGTTGGCATCGGTGGTGAGACACCATTCATAGGCATGCCTGAGGGACTCCCAGCTTTCCCGGACGAACTCAATATCCCCGGACCAGCGGACATAGTCAAACACAGCGGCGATATAATAGGGGCTCGTGTCCCCGTGGATGTATCCATAGGGGTAATCGCCCCACCAGTCGATGTAGCCCTCGGCCTGGGAGAGTTCATGGGCCATCTTGCCGTCCTCACGCTGCCATTGACGCGTGAAACCCAGCACGGTCCGGGCTGTAGCAAAGGCTCCGAAGGCCGACAGGCTGAGCGAGTTGATGTAGGTGTCTCCCCCGAAAAACCATCCGAATCCCGGCCTCCCGCTCGAGCCGGATGCGCCCAGCCCTGCCACCATGCCGGTCCCGAGGTCCGGGTGCTCGACGACCAGGTTGTCGAAAGCCACTTTGGCCCACTCGTAGGCCAGATCCAGTTTTGCGTCGGGTGTATGGAGACGCAGGGTGTTGTCCCGCAGTTCCCGGAAGTGGCTGCGGCTTTCCCGATAATATTTTTCAGGTTCCTTGAGTAGCTTCTCATATACGGCCTGGATCTCTTCCCTCTTTCCCTTTCCCCCAGCCAGGGCGATCGGGATGTATTTTCCCTGCAGTTTTTCGGGATCTGGGATGACGATACGGAATTCGCTGGGGGCATCCGAAAGCATGTGGGCCGGCGTGTAGGATAGGCCCGAAGCAGCGGGAGATCCGACCAGGGCATGATTCTGTCCCGAGGACTCAGAGACGATGTAGGCCTTGAGCTCGTTGTTCCAGTAGGCGAACTGCCCCCCGATCCCGGCCGGCCACATGGGCTGGAGCACGGGCAGGAAACCGCAGACGACAGAGAGCGGTTCCGTGGAGTCGATCTCGAGGAGGATGAGTGCACCCGGTTCTCTGACTGGGGTGATGTAGATCGCCCGGACTGTGAAGGACTGGAAGGTAAAGGTCAGGACCGTTGCCTCGGGTGTGACATCCACGTAGCGCACGATCTCCCGGGCAGGGATCGGTCGGGTGGAGCTCCCGATGTAGAAGGAGAAAGTGAAACCACGGATGAGCTTTAATGGGTAGGCCCAGGCTTCGAACGACCCGCTCTCATCCCCCAAGATGGCGAAGCGCCGTCCCACCTTGTCGAAGGGGGAGCCCGGCCGGGCCGTCCGGTGGAGCCGCAGGTCGTTCTGCTCCAGCTCGAAGGCGGGGATCAGGCCGTCTTGAGCACTCAGGGCAGTCGATCCACCTATCATGATTAAAATGAAGAAGATAAGAGTTTTTTTCATGGCCTTTCCCAATGGACGAGTACACCAATTAAACACCAAATGCCCTGGAATTGTCTAGAGAGGATATCTATTGCGGAGGGAGGCGGTGAGGTTCGGCAGGAAATGAAAAAGGGACTGCCTCAGAAGCGCAGGCAGCCCCTTTACTAGTTAATTCAGGCTAAATGATGCGGAAGGTAAACTCGAAAACGGATTCGGCGCCCGAGCCTACCGTTTCCTGCTCTGCGATGACCACGAGTTTGTAGGTACCCTTCATCCACTCGCTGGGGAGGAACGTAACCCAGTAGACGTTGTCCTCGAAATAATCGGTGGATTTGTATTTGGCAGGGAACGTATCTTCGTCATCGAACACGAAATATTCCGGGCCGGCAAAGATCACATGGAACCTGACATTTGTGTTCAGGACTGCGGAAAAATCGACATAGATCGTTGCCGAATCGGTATTCTGCCGAAAAATGTGCTGCATCGCTTCGGAATCGGTCGCAGCATCATAGGGCCAGACGGAGGCTGCCAGCAGCACCACGCGGGCCTTGTCCTGCTTCGGGACGTTGACGGTCATGTGCCCCGATTCGATGGGGTAGGCGATGCCCGGCCTCACTCCGCTCTGGAAAGTTTTTTCCGGCTTGGCCTCGACATCCTGAGCCAGCACCAGAGCCGGTGCGATCAATAACAACGTTAAAACGATTAAAAGTCCTTTTTTATGCATATTCGCCTCCTTTACAGATTGAAGGAACCGGTCTCCCGGCTTCCTTGTGTGTCATATCTATAATAGCAAGAACCATGCCAAGCATGCCAGGGGAAAATGTGAATAATTGCCCGGATTCTGTCCTCAAATTGCGACATCCGTAGCCTCTCCAGGATGCAATTCGGTCAGATCGGGACGAAACACTCTCCAGGGAGGAAGTGTACTCTCCTTGTTGGATTCTATCAGGAGGGATAGGCGGATATCAGATCAATAGAGGGCCCGTGTTTCCCCCATAACCTGGACGTGCATTTCGATCCAGTCAAGGAGCAGGAGGCGCCGTTTGAGCACGGCATCGATCTCTTGATCGGTCAGGTATTTGCCGGCCACCTGGTGCAGTGTCGCAGAATCCAGGGCGCTGAGGCTCTCGACGAAGGCCCTGGGGAGCTCGCGCATGATAGCAGAAGAATCTCCGCTGTCCTCCTGCATATAGAGGAGCTGGTCAGCGAACTGGTCCGCAGTCCGGAACGTGCGGGAGTGATCGATCAATATGGCCCTGTGGTCCTTTGTGACGAGCACATTGCCCATGTGGCGGTCCTCGTTGGCGATCAGGTTGTCGAAGGCCTGCTGGAGCCAGGCCGCACGCAGCCAGGCATCGGTTTTATCGACCGGAGTCGGTATGTTCTTCTGGATCTTCTTCTTGAGGCTCCACTCGCTGTCGACCCAGAGCTGCAGTGACCCACACTGCCCCTTGAACTCTCGCTCCACGGTCGGCGGCACCATGTTGAGCCCGAGCTCTTTGTCCAGCAGGTAGGCCGCGATCTCCCAGCGCCAGCTCTCATCGAAGCCATTCATCCGGCCCTCGCAGTTCTTCCACACGGCGCAGCGAGTGATGCCGTCCTTCTGCAGCGTCATCTTCCACGGCCGCGTCACGGCTTCCTTCTTGCCCCAGGGCTGTTCCGCCTCGATGATCTTTGCGGTCTTGAGGAAATCTTCCCATTGTTCCCTCTGTATCAGTTCCGAGTCGGTGAACTGCGCCCAGACAGGCTGTATCAAGCAAACCACGGCCGCCACTACTGCCAGGCTTTGTGCGATCTTGTTCATTTTCATGTTCCTGTGTCTTGTCGAGTTGGATCGTTTTCCTTATCCATGACTCTATTTAGACGAAATAATTCATCAATCAGTTGCTCTTCACCCGAATTAATTGCAATTCTTGTGCCAACTACCTGATGTGAGGATCATCCCTGGAGAGGTTGGATTACCCGCAACGGGACATCCTAAAAGTGATACAGCATGTGTACAGGAACGGACGCGGTGTCTAATTCTTAGACAAATTTAGCGGTTGTGGCTGAAGGTAGTGAGTGGCTGGGAAGCAGGGATTCGAACCCCGATCCCATGATCCAGAGTCATGTGTCCTGCCATTGGACGACTTCCCAGCGGAAGCGTCAATTCTAGTAGATTTTGGAAGATATTTCAAGCCCTGATGAGATCGCTGCGTCGCGTTGACAGGTTTTTGACTTGGTGATAGTATTCGTGCCTAATAAATAGATAGATAAAGGATTTGTACCTGGCAGCATAGATGAAAAAGAACTGGTGGAAGATGGCGTTGGTCCTGCTCCTGACCGCAGGGCTGCTTTACTTTTTCTTCAAGAGCGCCGATTGGGGCCAGGTCTGGGCCTCGCTCGACGATGTGAGCCTCCCGCTCCTGATACTCGCGATCATGCTGGCGCCAACCCACCTCGTGACGCGCTCCATCCGCTGGAAATACCTCCTGCAGCACGAGAAGGAGGGCGTGTCTTTCTATAGCCGGTTTGCCGCCACCTCCATTGGTTTTGCGGTCACCCTCACTTTCCCGGCCCGCATCGGCGAGGTGATCCGCCCGCTCTACCTGGCCCAGAGAGAGAATATCTCCAAGGCCTTCACGATCGGAACGGTGTTAGTGGAGCGGATCTTCGACATCCTCACGATGTGCCTGCTCCTCGGCCTCTTCATGCTGGCGAAACCTCTCTACGTTTCCATCTTCCCGATCGAGGAGAGCATGAATGCCCAACTCACCCTCTGGGGAACCATCGCGGTTTTGGCGGCGGCAGGTCTCCTGATCATCATACTGGCCCTCTATTTCTTCGCATCCCTGACGCTCCGTGTGTTGGGATTCTTCCTGAGGCCCCTTCCCCAGCGTCTCCGGGAAAAGATACTTTCCCTGGTCCAGGAGTTTATCCAGGGCATGAGCTATTTCAAATCCGCACGCACACTCCTGGTCTATTTCCTGTGGTCGCTGATCGTGTGGGGCTCCATCGTCTTCTACTACTGGATCTTTCTCTTAGTTTTTGATGTGCATGTGCCCTTCTTCGCCATGATACCGTTCACGTTCCTGCTGGGAGTGGGCGCGTCCATCCCCACCCCTGGGATGGTGGGGGGATTCCACCAATTCAGCAAGCTGGGACTGATGTCTTTCTTTTCCATCGAAGAGAACCTGGCCATTGCCATGACCCTCGTTCTCCATGCCGTCACGATCGTTGTGACTTGCCTCATCGGTTATGCTATATTGTGGAAAGAGGGGATATCGTTCTTCCAAATCAAGAAGTTCGGAGAGGAATCAAACCCATGAGATGTCCATATTGTGACCATGCGGAAAGCAAGGTGATCGACTCCCGTGAGAGCAAGAACGGATTCACCATCCGGCGCCGGCGGGAATGCCTGTCCTGTGCCAAGCGCTTCACCACCTATGAAAAGATCGAGGAGATCCCCTATATGGTGGTCAAGAAGGACGGCCAGCGTCAGCGCTTTGATGACCAGAAGCTGCTGAAGGGGCTGCTTAAAGCCTGCGAGAAGCGGCCCATCGCGATCGCGGCCCTCGAGGAGATCGTCGAGGAGATCGAGACCATGCTTCAGGACAGGGCCGAGAAGGAGATGCCGGCCGAAGAGATCGGGCAGTATGTTATGCGGCGCCTTCACGAGCTGGACAAGGTCGCGTATGTCCGTTTCGCATCTGTGTATCGTGATTTCAAGGATGTGGTCGAATTCAAAGAGGAGCTGGAGAGGATCCTCAAGGAAAAGTAGAGGCAGTGAAGAAGAAGATCCAGCCGGTCTCGCGGGTAGTCAAGATCGAGGCCGAGATAAACCGCATGGTGGGGGAGCTGTTCTCCGACCGGCGCAAGTTCTATGGGCTGGATGAGAGCTGGGTACCCTGGGTCGATATCTCCGAGAAGGAGACCGAGGTATTGGTCGAGATCGAGCTCCCGGGTGTGGTTGAGAAGGACATCATCATCATGCTCAGCCACAACCGGGTCGAGGTCAAGGGGACCAAGCGCAGGTCACGGTTCCGCAAGAAGGTCAAATACCTGAGGCTCGAGCGAGAATATGGCCCCTTCCGGCGCTTTGTGAGCTTTCCCTGTGCCATCATCCCTGAGGAGTCCAGGGCGTTCCTGGAAAACGGGATCCTGCTCCTGGTGCTGAAAAAATATCGTGTGTCCCGGAAGAAAGAAGAAGTGCTGCTGGAGATCGGAAAATCTGAAGAGTAAGGTTGGAGAGCGCTCATGGCGAAAAAGGAAAACGAAGTCGAAGCAAACCTGGATGAGATCATTGAAGAGAGAGAACACAAACTCAATATCCCCGATGAGCTTCCCGTCCTCATGCTGCGGGACATCGTGGTCTTCCCCTACATGGTGGTCCCCCTGTTCGTCGGTCGGGAAAAGTCGAAGAATGCCATCGATGTGTCCCTGTCATCGCACCGCATGATCCTCCTGCTGACGCAGAAGGACATGGAGATCGAAGAGCCCAAGCCGGAGGATGTGCACGAGGTTGGCACCGTAGCGCTGGTCATGCGCATGCTCAAGCTCCCCGACGGTCGAGTGCGGATCCTGGCGCAGGGGCTGACTCGGGCGCGTGTGGAAGAACTGGACGAGGAGAAGCCCTATTATTCCGCCAAGGTCCAGGTGCTGAACGATCCCGAGGAAGAAGAACAGAACATTGAGGGCGAGGCCATGCTGCGCAACGTGCGCGATGGACTCGATAAGGCCTCGACACTGGGCAAAAACATCCCCCCCGAAGTCATGATCATCGCCGCCAATGTCGAGGAGGCGGGCCGCCTGGCGGACCTGACCGCAGCAAACCTGGACCTCAAGGTCGAGGAGGCCCAGGAGATCCTGGAGATCACCGATACCTTCTTGCGGCTGAAGAAAGTTTTCGAACACCTGACCAAAGAGCTGGAGCTGCTCGATATCCAGAGCCGCATCTCAAGTGAGGCCAAGGGCGAGATGGACAAGCTGCAGCGACAGTATTTCCTGCGCCAGCAGCTCAAGGCCATCCAGAAGGAGCTGGGGGAGGGGAGCGAGATCCAGGAGGATATCCAGGCCTATCAGGAGAATCTCACCAAGCTGAAAGTTGCGGCCGAGGTCCGTGAAGAGCTCGAAAAACAGATCACCCGGCTCTCCCAGATGCACCCCGAATCGGCCGAGACCGCAGTGGTACGCAACTACCTCGACGTCATGTTCGCTCTGCCCTGGAATAAGACCACCGTGGATAATCTGGACCTCAAGAAGGCCAAGGCGATCCTGGACGAGGACCACTACGGCCTGGAAAAGGTCAAAGAGCGGATCATCGAATACTTGGGAGTGCGCAAACTCTCCAAAAAGATCAAAGGCCCGATCCTCTGTTTCGTGGGTCCGCCCGGCGTGGGCAAGACCTCGCTGGGGCGGTCCATTGCCCGGGCCCTGGGCCGCAAATTCTACCGCATGTCCCTGGGGGGCGTTCGGGACGAGGCCGAGATCCGGGGACACCGGCGCACCTATGTGGGCGCCATGCCGGGCCGCATCATCCAGGGTATCCGTCGAGGCGGATCAAACAATCCCGTCTTCATGATGGACGAAGTGGACAAGATCGGAGCCGATTTCAGGGGAGATCCTTCCTCCGCGCTCCTCGAGGTTCTCGATCCGGAACAAAATTTCTCGTTCCGGGACCACTACATCGGGGTTCCCTATGACCTATCCAAGGTCATGTTCATCACGACCGCCAACCTGCTGGACCCCATTCA
>RCNB010000290.1_pt1 | contig 34661 bp, 36 predicted proteins | sample 2041321 | NCBI WGS metagenome assembly RCNB01 (sample SAMN09708232, study PRJNA481090) | Marine sediment metagenome, whole genome shotgun sequencing project.
GGCGGACTCCAATATTTCTAATAACCGGGGGCGAACCGAGGTTTATTTAATAAACCTCGGTTCGACCCCGGTTATTGAGCTACCAACGCGCCTGTAGTCGGCCGTTTTCTATTCGGTTTTCGAACTGGCTAAGAGGGCGCGTGCCTTTTTCTACACACTCGCCGGTTGTGACGTCGAACGCCCACTGATGTTTCGGACAGGTAAGGCGCGTACCCGATAATGCCAGGTGCGGGATATTGGTTACCTGGTGAGGACAGCGGCTGTCGTAAACACTGTAGTCATCTCCGGCACGGTAAATAAAAATACTGCGTCCATCGCAATCTTCTACATAAGTAATATCGCGATCCTTTATTTCGCCCAGGTCGATCAGGTCGTGCCAGTCTGCTTCGATGCCAAGAAGTTCGAGGCGAAACTCCGGAATATCCATGTCGATCAGAATATCCATTGCCCAGATGATCTTGGCCAGGCCGAGTGTCGGGAACGCCATGAGTATGGCATCCAGTATTTCGTTCGGCGTGGCCCCATCGCGCAGCGCACGTGGCAAGTACTGACGTAAGCCGCGTTCTGTCTGACTGTCTATCTTTGTGATGACAGAAATTAGCGAGCGGGTCTTTGGATCAAGATGTTTGCCAGCTTCTTTCAGAAAAGAAAAATAGGCCTTCATCGCCTCCGGGCGGGATTTGATCAGGTAACCAAGTGCGTCACTCATTTGTCTTGCTCCAGGCTGTTATCAGCGAACCACGTCAATTTGTCACGCAAAGTCACTACGCTGCCGATGATGATAAGCGCGGGACTCCTGATTTCGGCGGCAACACACTTCTCTTGCAGGGAATCCAGTGTGCCCACAATAACGCGTTGGCCTCTGCGCGTTCCATTTTCAATGACTGCTGCCGGCGTTTCGGGATCAGCGCCGTTAGTGACGAATCCCTCGGTAATAGTGCCCAACGAGGTCAGGCCCATATAAACCACTACTGTCTGGCGTGGCTGGACCAGGCTTTTCCAATTCAGATTAAGCTTGCCATCTTTTTCATGTCCGGTGACAACAATATATCCCTGGGCATGATCTCGATGCGTCAGTGGTATTCCTGCATAGGCAGCACAACCGCTGGCGGCGGTAACTCCCGGAATCACCTGAAAAGTAATGCCATTGTCTGCAAGGCTTGATATTTCCTCTCCACCACGACCGAATGTGAACGGGTCACCAGCTTTCAACCGCAGCACACGTTTTCCTTCCTGCGCCAGGCGAATCAACATTTCGCTGATCTCTTCCTGCGGCACGCTGTGGTCCTTCTTCATTTTTCCAACATAGATTCTTTCAGCGTCGCGGCGTACGAGGTTGAGGATGCCATCACCGATCAAACGGTCATATAAAACGACATCGGCCTGCTGCATCAGGCGCAGCGCTCGAAACGTCAACAAATCCGGATCGCCCGGCCCGGTTCCCACCAGGTACACTTCACCGCGTGGCGGCATGTCACCATGCGTCGCTGCATCGCTGAGCAAACTCTCCATCAATGCGGTCGCTTCTGTTTCCTGGCCAGAAAACAGATGTTCCGCGATCGGGCCATCGATCATCATTTCCCAGAAGCGGCGGCGCCGGTTCATATCAGGAATGGTTTCCTTCACCTGATCGCGATATTCGCCGGCAAACTCCGCCAGGCGGCCGTAGGCGGCAGGAATGCTCGTTTCGAAGCGCGCCTTAAGCATGCGTATCAGCAATGGCGCGGTGCCACCGCTGCCGATCGCGATCAGCAATGGCGAACGATCGAGCAGCGCCGGCATTACGAAATCGCAAAGTGCGGGGTAGTCACTGATATTGACCGGTATGCCTGCTGCTTTTGCAAGATCGTATAGTTCCTGATTGGTCGCCGTATCTGATGACGCTCCAAAGGCCACGACACAATCATCAAGATCGTCCGCATGCAGATGACCGGTTTTATGCCGAACCCGCTCTTTCTGCAGCAGATGAGCCAGATCGCCATCTGGTTTCGATGCTATAACCGTGAGGTCGCAGCCGGCACGTAATAGCAGGTCTGCTTTGCGCGCGGCAAGTGTGCCATTGCCGACAACCAATGCGCGTCGTCCTTTAACATTTAGGAAGATCGGTAAAAAGTCCAATTCAGATTCCTGGAGGCGTAACGGCCTTTAGTGCGGCGATTTGCTGGCCCAGGCACTCATCACCGTGCTCCAGCGTTCGGCAGTGTCTGCATCGATATCCATAACTGTAAAACGACGGCCCTCGCGAATGCGAATCCGCAGCATACGCAAGTCGCTCTCGTGCTCGACACTCTCAAGTACAACTTCACGTCCATACGGCGCAGCTATTTTGGTCAGCGGCGTGACGGTTTCATCGCTCACCGCTTGCCCCCCGCAAATGCCCCTTCCAATTGCCATTGCCAGTCACGTGGCGTGTCGCGAAAATCCGGCTTTAAGTCAAACTCCATAAAAAGCATGTTATCGGACGTGATGCCGCGAACGGCGTCCAGCAGTCCAACGAACGAGTTAATCTCAGGGTGCTGAATGATGATGTCACTTATCCTGATCTCGATGGTTGCCATTCTAATATTCCGTTTCCTGGTAGGTTTGCAATAGGCGGCTCAGCTTGAGTCAACACGATCGAAAAAGCGAGCGCGATACAACAGTCTCTTGTTGCCCGGCCCGTCATTGAATGCTGTGCGGTTATGCAGGACATTGTTGGAGATAAGCCCCTGTCCGGGTAGCAGTCGATAATTGAAAACGGGGCCATTCTCATCAGCTAGCAGGTCAGCCAGGTATTCCCGGGCTGCTGCAGTCGCCGAATCATCACGCCAGCGAATATTTTTCTTGCGGGCAGTAAAACGCATATGCAGCGCGCCACTGGTTTCGTCGCAAGAAAAAACGGGTCCTGCGACTGCAGGTCTAATTTCGCCTTGCTCTCCAACATTGGCGGGAATCGTCATGCATTGCGGATGCTCGAATGCAGCAATGAAGGCAGGATCTGCATCGCGCAGCCGGATATAGGCGATTTCCGGATCAAGAATGGCGTTCTCGCCCCCGCTTTGCGCATCTTCTGCGCAATGCAAGACGACAGCGCGCACGTGGCGCGAATCGTCATTGTAGTAGCCATCCGTGTGCCAGCTGAGACTGCGATCGGAATATGGCACATAGCCGGCGCGCGTATCTGAGGTTGTCACGGCCAGCTCAGCAACACCATCATCGTTGGCACACAGGTGATGGTCCAGACGTTGCAGCCCAAAATTAGCAGCAAAAGCCCGAATCGCCGCCCTGTCGACCGACGGGTCGAGGCAAGTGTAAATAGCCATGTTTGCGCGCCTGAAACGCTCCAGGATGCGGCCCTTATCGTCCTGCTCTAAAACGTTCAAAGCAGCGATTTCGACAGCCAATTCATCCACATGCCGCGGGTAGCACTCAAGCTTGGCAGCGCGCCATTCTCTATAGCTGGCCTTGTTTTCGTGGAACATCAAATCGATCCGGGCATAGTTGGAAATGGATTCACAGCGGAAATTGGCCCCGCTGGTACTGGGACCCGAAACCCTATATCATAAAAATTGAATATACAAAACCTGAGTTATCCCTTCGGGCCAGAATATGCCCTTCTGCAGCTGAGGTAGGTTGCACCGGAAGGCCGAATATAACAACGCAAAATTGGTGGGACTAACATGGCGAAAAAACAGCACGAAACCCCAATGTTGGATGAACTGGAAGATGGGCCCTGGCCCAGTTTTGTTTCCGGATTAAAACGCCTGGCGACTGACGGCGACAAGCCCAGCGCTAAAATAATGACAGACCTGCTGGGACAGCTCGAGCATTCCTACGAAACCCGCACAGGATATTGGAAAGGTGGCACTGTCAGCGTATATGGCTACGGCGGTGGCGTGATTCCACGTTTCTCGGAAGTCGCGGAAAAATTTCCTGAATCGAAAGAATTTCACACCCTGCGGGTACAACCGCCCGCTGGCATGCACTATTCAACCAAACTGTTACGTGACATGTGTGATATCTGGGAGGAACATGGTTCTGGCCTGATTGCACTGCATGGCCAGTCCGGGGACATCATGTTCCAGGGCTGCACAACAGAAAAGGTGCAAACGTCCTTTGATGCGTTGAATAAGATCGGCCTGGACATGGGTGGCGCGGGACCGGCTTTACGGACATCGATGAGCTGTGTCGGTCACGCCAGGTGTGAACAGTCATGTTATGACGAGGTGCGTGCGCACCGTACGGTCATTAACGGACTGCTGGACGAAATGCATCGTCCGGCATTGCCTTACAAATTCAAATTCAAGTTCTCCGGTTGTCCGAACGACTGCGTCAACTCTATTCATCGAGCGGATTTCGCAGTCATTGGCACCTGGCGGGATGATATCCAGGTCGATCAGGAAGAAGTCAAAAAACACGTCGCTAATGTGGGACGCAAGCAGATGATCGACACGGTGATCTCGCATTGCCCGACACGCGCGCTGAGCCTGAACGACGACGACACACTGGACATCGACAACAAGAGCTGTGTGCGTTGCATGCATTGCATCAACGTCATGACCAAAGCCCTGTCACCTGGCAAGGATCGTGGCGTTTCCGTATTGATGGGCGGCAAGCGTTCACTGAAAATCGGCGATCAGATGGGCACGGTTATTGTTCCTTTCATGAAGCTTGAGACCGACGAGGACTTCGAGAAATTTAATGGACTGGCCGAAACAGTAGTCGACTTCTTTGCCGAGAATGCACTCGAACATGAGCGCGTTGGAGAAACTATCGATCGCATAGGTCTCGCCAACTTCCTTGACGGGATCGGCATCGATGTCGATCCGAACATGGTTAGTCATCCACGCACAAGTTCGTATGTACGGACTGATGACTGGGATGCGGAAGCCAAAAAATGGGAAGACCGCAAAAAAGCTACCAACAGATAGGCAGCCGGAAGTTCAGAGCATAACTACAGCGAGATTGAGGAGCAGGTAATGAAGAATGCGGAGCAACCACGCAGACCGGACGAGCACGGCGTCCCGGACCCATTTCCGCACATGCATCCATTGCTGAGGAAAAACTACGGCCAATGGGACTGGCATGACCGGCCACGACCTGGTGTTCTGCGTCACGTTGCCAAGGGCGGCGACCAGGTGTGGACGGTACGTGCCGGCACGCAACGGCAGATGGATGTACATACCATTCGTACGCTGTGCGAGTTGGCGGACGAGTTCGCTGATGGCCATATGCGATTTACGTCGCGCAGCAATGTAGAGTTCATGCTGTCCGCGCTGGAAAAAACCGAGCCACTGATCAAGAAACTGAACGAAGCAGGCTTCCCGGTTGGCGGGACCGGCAACTCGATGTCAATGATTTCCCATACCCAGGGATGGCTGCATTGCGACATCCCCGGCACCGATGCATCCGGCGTCGTCAAGTCTTTGATGGATGAGCTGCACGTTGAATTTACCCGTGAGGAGATGCCAAACCGCGTTCGCATGACAACCTCTTGTTGCCAGATCAACTGTGGCGGCCAGGGAGATATTGCGATCAACGTACAGTATACGAAGCCACCCACGATCAATCACGATCTTGTTGCCAATGTTTGCGAACGCCCGGCAGTTGTTGCTCGTTGTCCGGTGGCAGCTATTCGCCCGGCGATGGTCAATGGCAAACCGTCACTCGAAATTGATGAAAAGAAATGCATTTGCTGCGGCGCCTGTTATCCACCCTGCCCACCGATGCAAATCAACGGACCGGATTCGACCAAACTGGCAATCTGGGTTGGCGGCAAACATTCCAATGCCCGCTCAAAACCGACTTTTCACAAACTGGTCGCTGCGGGCCTGCCAAACAATCCGCCGCGCTGGCCGGAAGTGACCGAGGTCGTGAAAACGATCTTGTACGCCTATAAAGATGATGCGCGGGCCTGGGAACGCATGGGAGAATGGATTGATCGTATTGGCTGGCCGCGCTTTTTTGAAATGACAGGACTGGCCTTTACCAAACATCACATTGAAGACTTCCGTAGTGGCCGTAGTAGCCTGAACGCATCGGCGCATATTCATTTCTAATGAAAATCGGCATCCTTATAAACGAAGGCCCATTTACGCACCAGGCATCGGATAGTGCCTATCGGTTCGTCGTTGCTGCGCTCGCGAAGGGACACGAGATTTATCGGGTGTTTTTCTACAATGACGGTGTCTACAACTGCAACAAGCTGTCCGAGCCACAATCCGACGACCGTAACCTGGTTTCGTTGTGGTCCAAGCTCGCCAAGGAAAACGAAATCGACCTGGTCGTGTGTGTCGCTGCAGCGCTGCGGCGTGGCATTAAAGACGAAGTGGTAGCGGAAGGATTTCGAATTTCCGGGCTTGGCCAACTCGTTGAAGCCGGCATCCAGGCAGATCGCATGGTCGTTTTTGGCGACTAGGGAAGAATGTTAATGGATGAATATGACGACGCCGCCCCGGAGATTGTAAAGCGATTCATGTACGTCAATCGCAGGGCACCCTACGGTACTATTTACGCTCTTGAATGCCTCGAGGTGGTACTTGTCGCCGCTGCATTCGATCAGGACGTCAGCGTAGTGTTTGTAGACGATGGTGTTTGCCAACTGAAGAAAAACCAGGACACCGCTGAGATCGGCATGAAGAATTTTTCGAAGACCTATGGTGCGCTCGATGATTACGACGTTGAAAAAATCTACGTCGAAAAAGAATCTCTCGATGCCCGTGGCCTGACTGAAGATGACCTTGTTATTCCGGTTCAGGTCCTGGCTGCAGATCAATTGCGTGAAGTAATGGCACAGCAAGATGTGGTGATCAGCTCATGAGCACCATGTTGCACTTGATCAATAAATCGCCGTTTGAGAGGAACGCGCTGGACAGCTGCTTGCGGCTGGCGCAGCCCGGAAGTTCTGTTTTGCTGATTGAAGACGGCGTGTACGCGGCGATGGCGAAAGCAACCAACGCTGAAAAAATTTCCAGCCGGATGGAAGACATTTCTTTTTATGTTCTTGGCCCCGATGTTGCGGCACGAGGACTAAATGATATTCCTTTGATCGACGGTGTAACTGTTGTCGATTACGAAGGATTTGTAGACCTGGTGACGGAGCAGGATGTCACCCAGTCCTGGTTATAAGATATTTGTTTCGAATTTGAATGATGAGGTAAGTCATGGCTTATGAATGCAACGGCACGACTGTCGAGGCCGACGAAGAAGGTTACATAACTGATATCAGCCTGTGGAATCCGGAATTAGCGGTCATGATCGCTGAGGGCGAAAACATTGAAATGGGTAGCGATGCCTGGGAAGTTGTAAATTTCCTGCGTAATTATTACGAGGAGTACCAGATTGCACCGGCGGTTCGTGTACTGACCAAGGCGATCAAGAAAACACTGGGGCCCGAAAAGGGTAACAGCAAGTATCTGTACGAGCTATTCCCTTATGGCCCGGCCAAGCAGGCGTGCAAAATCGCCGGATTACCAAAACCGACGGGCTGCATCTAAAAGAACTGGGGTCACGAGTTTGTGCTGAGTACCATATACGCAGTGCTTTTTTACTTTGCGACGGCAATTTTTGTCGTCGGATTGGCGTACAAAATCCGGCTTTATGCCCGCACCCCCGCACCGCTGAAAATACCGACCACCCCCGCGCCGACAACACGAACCGGCGTGGTCGTACGTATGACCAAGGAGGTCGTCTTCTTCGAGAGCCTGTTTAAGGCTAACAAGTGGACCTGGTTGTTTGGCTGGGTGTTTCACGCCGCATTGCTGTTGGTGGTGATGCGGCATCTTCGCTATTTCACCGAACCGGTGTGGTTTTGGGTCAGGTGGGTCCAGCCGTTCGGACTGTATGCCGGATTCGCGATGGTCGCGGGTTTGACCGGCCTGTGGGTGCGGCGCTTCACCGTCGAACGAGTTCGTTACATATCTGCACCATCCGATCACCTGATGTTATTGCTGCTTATCGCGATCGCTGCGACCGGCCTGATGATGAAGTACGTCGCGCACACAGACATTTTGTCTTTGAAGGCGTTTGTACTTGGCCTGATGTATTTTGACCCGCAGCCAATTCCAGCAGATCCGGTTTTGCTGGTACACCTGAGCCTTGTTTTGATTTTGATGCTCATATTTCCGTTTTCCAAGTTGTTGCACGCGCCCGGATTGTTTTTTAGCCCGGGTCGCAACCAGGTCGATAACCCACGCGAGAAACGCTACGTGTCATCGTGGTCAACACAATTGGATGCCAATCAGAGCGAAGTCGGGAGCGATTAGTCGATGGCTGATTTCGAAATTCCCGAGATATCCGTACCGATCGACATTCCGCGGCTCAAGCGAGGAGCGATGCAACACTCGTCGCCCTATCCTGCTGCCGCGGTCCACCAGGAAGCGCTTGGTTTTCCGGGAGAGCTGGTGGACGAATGGCACGATAAGGCGATCGACAAGTTCGGCGAACTGCTCGGCAAATCTCGTGCGTTACAGGTTTATATGGATAGCTGTGTTAAGTGCGGCGCATGCACCGATAAATGCCATTATTTTCTTGGCACGGGCGATCCGAAAAATATGCCGGTCGCCAGGCAAGATCTGATGCGCAAAGTCTATCGCCGTTACTTTACCTGGGCAGGAAAAATTGTGCCGTGGCTGGTGGGTGCGAAGGATCTAACCAAAGATGTGCTTGATGACTGGTACACCTATTTTCACCAGTGCTCGCAATGCCGTCGCTGTTCAGTCTATTGCCCGTACGGGATCGATACCGCCGAAGTTTCCATGGCTGCGCGCGACATCATGGATCACATCGGCAAGGGCCAGAAATACTGCAACGAAATCATCGGCAAGGTGCACAAGATCGGTAATAACCTTGGACTACCCGAGCCGGCGCTGATCAATACACTGGAAGGCCTTGAAGAGGATATTGAAGAAGAAACCGGCGTGAAAGTCAGGCTGCCGGTCAACGAGAAAGGTGCTGATATCCTCCTCGTGACACCCAGTGCTGACTTTTTCGCCGAACCTCAAGTCGATGGCTTGATTGGCTACGCCAAAGTCTTTCACCAGGCAGGCGTTAGCTGGACCGTCAGCTCATATGCCTCGGAGGCGGCTAATTTCGCAATGTTCATTGGTTCTTATGAACAGATGCAACAGGTTGCAGAACGAATCAGGAAAGCAGCCGAGGATCTCGGCGTCAAACGCATCATATTCGGTGAATGCGGTCACGCCTGGCGCGTCGCATACAATTTTCTAAATACGCTGGCCGGACCTTTCGACTTTCTTGACCAGAATTACCCGATTCCGCAGCACATTTGCGAATTCACCAATGACCTGATTGAGAAAGGTGAACTGACGCTGGACAAATCAGCCAACGATCACATGACACTAACGTTTCATGACTCCTGCAATGTGGCACGTGGCTCCCGTATGGGCGATAGCCCGGGTGGGCAGTTCACCATTCCACGCGCGATCATCAAAGCGTGTTGCAATAATTTTTTCGACATGGCCGAAGATACTATTAAGGAAGCCACCTTTTGCTGTGGCGGCGGTGGCGGATTACTAACCGATGACCTGCTGGAAATCCGTACTAAAGGCGCATCGCCGCGAATGCAGGCATTGCAGGAAGTCGTTGAGGCCCATGGGGTAACGCATATGGCGGCAATATGCGCCATCTGCAAATCGCAGTTCGCCAAGGTAATGCCGGCCTACGGGTTTGATATGGACAATATCGTCAGTGTTCATCAACTGGTGTCGAATGCAATCGTACTGGATGGGCAAATTAGCAACGACAGCGTCGTAGTTAACGGCGACTGAATCAGGGAATGAACAGAATATGACTGACAAATTATTGACCAAACGCCGCTATAAAGACGGTGACAGCGAACATCTTCCCTGGACTGAAGAAATCTTCATTGCCGATGCGTCGCACAAATGCCCTACCTATGTTCACCGCACTCCGCCTTGCCAGGGAAGCTGTCCGTCAGGCGAAGACATTCGCGGCTGGCTCAATATTGCGCGCGGCATTGAAAAAGCGCCAGGAGACATGTCCTGGCAACAATATGCTTTCGACAGAGTCACAGATGCAAACCCGTTTCCGGCCATTATGGGCAGAGTCTGTCCCGCGCCCTGCGAAGACGGTTGTAACCGCAATGAAGTAGAAGATCATGTTGGCATCAACGCCGTTGAGCAGTTTATCGGCGACTATGCGCTGGAGCACAAACTGAAACTGAACGTGTCCGTGAAAGACTCCGGCAAAAAAGTTGCAGTCATCGGCAGCGGTGTTGCCGGTCTCGCTTGTGCCTATCATCTGCGGCGCAAGGGGCACGCCTGTACAATTATTGAAGCGCACGAAGAACTGGGCGGGATGATGCGCTACGGCATTCCCGGATATCGCGTACCGGACGAAGTGCTTGATGGCGAAATTCAACGCATTCTGGATCTTGGCGTCGAGGTCCGCTCGAATACGAAAGTTGGTGTCGATATTACGCTCGAGGAATTACGCGAGGAATATGATGCGATTTTTATAGGCCTTGGTGCCCAATCAGGCTCCGCCCTGCCCGTTCCAGGTGGTGACGCGTCGAACTGCATCAGTGGCGTAGCCTTTCTACAAGCGTTTAATGACGGGCGCCTGCAACATACTTCAGCCCGTGTCGTGGTCGTCGGTGGCGGCGATACTTCAATGGACGTCGCTGCAGTTGCCCGACGCCTGGGCCATATCACGAACAAACGTAAACATGACCGGCCTGAGAATGTTGTCATTGGTCATACAGCGCACGACGCGGCAACAGTTGCCCATCGCCAGGGCGCCGACGTGACACTTGTCTCCTGGGAGGCGCTGAAAGATATGCCGGCGACCAAGATGGAAGTACAGCACGTGACACGCGAAGGCGTAAAAATCCTGGGTTCAGTGCTGCCAGTAAAAGTCATTACGGATGACGAGGGTCGAGCAACAGCGCTGCGCATGATTGAGGTCGACTGGAGTTCGGGCAAGTCAGTACCTGTTGAAGGAACTGAAAAAGACATTGAGTGTGACCTGATCGTCGCGGCGATTGGTCAGAAAGGTGATCTCACCGGGTTCGAAAATCTCGACAATGGCCGTGGCCTGATCGAAGCTGATGGGTTCTACCGCGTCAAAGATCAGCCGGATTTATTTGTTGCCGGTGACATCGTAAAACCCCATCTTCTGACAACTGCAATAGGACAGGCCTCGATCGCAGCAGAGGGAATCGACAAGTTCCTGGCTGGCGAAAATCAGACGCGTCGACCCAAGGTGGACGTGCATCGCTACAGTCTGCTGGATAAGTTACGCGAAACCGAACACGAACCCGGTGTTTATCAACATGTTCCCGATCGCGGCACTGATGAAGCCGATTACGCAATTCATAATTACGAAGATCGCTCAGCGGTAGAGATCGTACCATCGGACCAATTGTTTCTTGGTCATTTCAAGTATGAAGAGAGGCACATTCGCCAGGAACACGACATCACATCTGAATCCGTTCTGGGTTCCTTTGGCGAACGCATACAAGGGCTGTTAGAGGAACAAGCCAAAGCGGAAGCTGACCGCTGCATGAGTTGTGGCATGTGTTTCGAATGCGACAACTGCGTCATATACTGCCCCCAGGATGCCATTTTCCGCGTCAAGAAAACGGATGCCACCATGGGTCGCTATGTCGATACCGATTACAACAAGTGTATCGGTTGTCATATTTGCGAAGATGTTTGTCCTTCCGGCTACATTCGTATGGGACTTGGAGAGTAGGTCATGCTCTCGAGCCGCAGCGCCATCGCATGGGTAGTGGTGATCGCGGCGCTCATATTATTGCGCGTTGCCGTACCAGCAGGCACAGAGGAACCGGACCCGGCGACCAGTCGCGTACCGCTTCCAGAAATTTCCAGGGGGCAAGGTGAGTTTTGTGTTGAAGATACCGACTTCATGCGCCGCAACCACATGAATCTCCTCATGCACCAGCGTGACGAAACCGTGCAGCAGGGTATTCGCGAGAGTAAGCACAGCCTGAAAGAGTGCATAAGCTGCCATGCCATACCCGGCCCGGACTCGATAGCGCTCACTGTTGCCAGCCCGAAACACTTTTGCCGTTCGTGCCATGATTATGCTGCAGTCAAAATCGATTGTTTCGATTGCCATGCATCCCGCCCACCTCCTGGCGACGTCCCGGATGGCCACGGCGAAGCATTGGTGGGGGCGTCTACAGAATGAGTGGCGTGTCGAAATATCCAGCCAAGAGTTCAGCCACCGAAACCGGGTTCGACCCGACACGGCGGAGATTTCTGAGTAACGTTGCTGCTGCCGCCGGCGTAACACTGGCGCCCGGCGTCATGTTATACGGCATTACCAAACCATCGACCGCATCTTCGCGACCGCTCGATACGGCCGCATCCAGTGATGTGCGCTGGGGCATGTTGATCGACCTGAACCGTTGCCCTGAGGGCTGCAATGAATGCGTTAGTGCCTGTTCCAAAGAAAACGGACTACGGGGACATGGCAGACCTGCGACGGACCCACAATGGATCCGAAAAGTTGATGTCCATGATCCGGCTACGGGTTTGAGCAAGTCTTTGCCAGTGATGTGCCAGCATTGTGCTGATCCACCGTGTGTCGATGTATGCCCAACGGGCGCATCATTCAAACGAGCTGACGGTATTGTCCTTGTGGACAAACATACCTGCATTGGCTGCCGCTATTGCATCAGTGCCTGTCCCTACAAAGCAAGATCATTTGTCCATGAAGCGCTGGAGGATCAGAAACCGCATGCGCCCAGGGGCAAGGGCACCGTGGAAAGTTGCACGATGTGCGTTCATCGCGTCGATGCGAACCAACAACCAGCTTGCGTCGAAGCCTGTAATGATACTGGCGGCGGCGCCATGCTGTTTGGCGATCTGAACGATCCCGACAGCGAAATTTCAAAACGTGTGGCGAAATATGCGTCGCAGCAAATCCGCGCGGACCTCGGAACAGATCCGGGCGTGCGTTACCGGGGCCTTTGAAGTGAAACGCATCGTATATAGCGAGATTGACGGACGCAGTCGCAGTTTCTACGGGCTGGCGGCTATTCTCGGCAGCTTTGTACTGGCCGGCCTCGCTGCCGCCATGTACATGGAGCATTTCGGGCACTACGTAACCGGCATGAGCAATCAGATTGTATGGGGCATGCCGCATGTATTTGCAATCTTCCTCATCGTTGCCGCATCCGGCGCACTAAATGTAGCCTCGATCGGCACGGTATTTGGCAAGACAATGTACAAACCGCTGGGCCGGCTATCGGGTTTGCTGGCGCTGGCGCTCCTGATAGGTGGCCTTGCTGTGCTGGTGCTCGATCTCGGTCGGCCCGATCGTCTGATCGTTGCGATGACCACCTACAACTTCAAATCAATTTTTGCCTGGAATATCTATTTGTATGTAGGTTTTATTGCCGTTGTCATTGTTTACCTGTGGTTGCAAATGGAGCGACGAATGAATCGCTACGTCAAAGCAGCCGGAATGGTGGCGTTTATCTGGCGCCTGGTACTGACCACCGGCACCGGCTCGATTTTCGGTTTCCTGGTCGCGCGTGAAGCGTATGACTCGGCCGTTATGGCACCATTGTTTATTGCCATGTCTTTTTCCTTTGGCCTCGCTGCCTATATTCTGGTCTTGCTCGCCTCCTGTAGAGGCAGTGGCCGGATCGTTGGTGATCTCGTCGTCCATCGACTGGGCAGGCTGTTGGGGATTTTCATCGCAGTGGTGCTCTACTTCACCGCCGTGCAACACCTGACCAACTTGTATGCCGCCGAGCACGCTGGCGTAGAGCGTTTTATTCTACTCAATGGTGGTATTTACACGCTGTTATTCTGGGTCGTCCAGGTGCTTATCGGCGGGCTCATACCGTTGCTGCTGGTTTTCCGCGCGCCAGAGCCCGGGCCGGAACATAAAGGTGCCGGCAGCGGCATGGTGCTGGCAGCAACGCTGGTAATTATTGGAGGTTTCGCGCAGGTTTATGTCATTGTGATCGGTGGGCAGGCCTGGCCGTTGACCCTGTTCCCTGGCATGGAGGTGACTTCCAGTTTCTATGATGGCGCCATTTCCACCTATACGCCAAGCCTCGTTGAAATTGGCCTCGGCCTGGGTGGAGTAGCGCTTGCGGGTCTCATCGTGCTCTTCGGCATAAAGGTATTACGCTTTCTGCCAACCACACTCGCAAATTCTGCGGTAGAGCCGGATGGTGCTGCCACGGCTGTTCAGTCGTAGTCCCTTTAAGACTTCGCGTATTTTGTTTTGGCCCATTTTTATATAGCAGCTGCGCATAAGTCTTCAGGCAAGACGTCGATCTCTATCGGGCTGGCATCCGCAATAGCAAAACGAGGGCTGGCAGTTCAGCCATTCAAGAAAGGCCCGGATTACATTGATCCCTTGTGGCTCAGCCGCGCTGCCGGTCAGGGCTGTTACAACCTCGACTTTTTCACCATGTCGCATGCAGAAATTCACAGCACATTCGCGCTTGGGGCTGTCGGTGCTGATATCAGCCTGATTGAAGGTAACAAGGGGCTTTATGATGGCCTCGCGGTTGATGGTTCGGATAGCAATGCAGCATTAGCGAAAATGCTGGCTGCACCGGTCGTCCTGGTCATCGATACCGGTGGCATGACCAGGGGCATCGCGCCATTGATCAAAGGTTATCTGGACTTCGATCCAGAAGTCGAAATCTGCGGCGTCGTCCTTAATAAAGTCGGCGGCACCCGCCATGAAGGAAAGCTTCGCGCAGCACTTGAACGTTACACAGATATCGAGGTGCTCGGAGCGATTGGGCGTGATCAGGCGCTGGAAATTCCCGAACGACATCTTGGTCTTGTGCCGGCAAATGAAGATGCAGGTGCCGAGACGATGATTGAGCGCCTCGCCGATGCCGTAAGCGACGGCATAAATGTCGATCGACTGATCGAGTTTGCAGGCACCGCCAAGTCACCGGATTTCCAAATGGAATCAATTACTACAACTGACAAAGCGACGCCTGATGTACGCATCGCCATCGCCCGGGATGCAGCCTTTGGCTTTTACTATCAGGATGACCTTGATGCATTTGCCGGGGCCGGCGCTGAACTCGTGCCGTTCGATACCATCAAGGATTCACAACTACCCGATGTCGACGGCCTGTTTATAGGCGGTGGATTTCCGGAAACGCATCTTTCCGCTCTTGCCGCAAATACCAACTTACTCACCAACATTCGCCAGGCGTTGGCAGCTGGCATGCCAGCATATGCAGAATGCGGCGGCTTGATGTACCTCGCACAGAGTATCCGCTGGCACGATGGGAAATTCGATATGGTCGGCGCGATGCCTGGTGACGTTGTCGTCGAAAGCCGTCCTCAAGGCAGAGGCTATGTTGTTCTGGAGGGAACTGGCAAGCGAGCGTGGTCACCGGTGACAAGCGCAAAGGGCGGCTCGGACACCACCATTCCGGCACATGAGTTCCATTATGCGAAACTGGAAAACCTGCCTGACGATCTGAATTATGCTTTTCGGGTAAAACGCGGCACCGGTATCGACGGTCAGCACGACGGCCTGATTACCGGTAATCTCCTGGCTGGATTTGCGCACCACCGCAATTCCGCCGGCAACCCGTGGGTCGGCCAGTTCGTTGACTTTGTGCGGGAAAAGTCGCGGTATAATTAGCGAAGGCAAAATATCAGTTACTCTTTTTTGGTTGGCGACAAAACTCTTTTACGGGGACGGAAAATGCACATCGGGAGAAGAATATTCATCAGGGGTGGCCTGGCGCTTGCTGCACTGGCAGCTCTGCCCCGGGCATTGCTGGCAGCAGCGTGGCCGGAGAAGGCCTTTAACCTCAGCTCGGCGAGCCAGGCCATGAACGAACTGCTGGGATCAGACCAGCTGGTTGCCTCCGACCAGATCAGTCTGAAGGCGCCGGAAATTGCAGAAAACGGTGCCGTGGTCCCGCTCAAGATCAAGACAACGCTGGAGAACGTTCAGTCGATCAGCATTGTTGTTGAAAAGAATCCGCGGCCCCTGGCGGCCACGATCGAAATCCTGCCGGGAACCCTTACGGAGTTTTCCAGCCGGATAAAGATGCGTGAAACATCGGATGTGATGGTCGTCGTCAAGACGGACAACGGCATTTTCAGCGCGTCGAAACACGTAAAAGTAACAATCGGCGGTTGCGGCGGCTAGGCCACGCGATCCCGGGAGACAAACAATGGCAAGCACGATCAAAGTTAAAGCGAAAGTTTCGGGCGATATCGCGGATGTCAAAAGCCTGATGCTGCATCCGATGGAAACCGGCACGCGCGTAGATGCAGAAACCGAAACAGTCGTGCCCATGCACCACATTACGCAACTCACGTTCACTAATAACAACAAACTGGTCATGGTGGCCAATTTCAGTACGGCGGTATCACGAGACCCGTATTTCAGTTTCAAGTTCTCGAACGCCAGGGTCGGCGACACGCTCAAAGTTGTTTGGGTAGACAACAACGGGGGCACGGATGAAATTGAAACGGTGTTGGAATAAACGAACGGTTGGTCCAATAGGCGTCAATCGCGCGCTGGGCGTAGTAATTTCGCCCGCTGGGCGATTTCACTATTCAGCAGGAAAATCTGATGGCTGCAGCGAGGCAACAGCTGATTCAAGCGCAAGTATGAAAAAATCCATAAAAATCGTTTTTCCCATACTTGCGGCGTTGTTAATGCAACATACGGCGTTTGCCGGTCCGGAGGAGGACCGACTCGCGTTCACCGCCTTTTACCAGGCACGTTTTCCCGATATTCCGATCGCGGAGTATGCCAATGGTATTTACGCTATCGACAGCGACGCGCGCGAGCAATGGCTGGATATCGAAATATTTCCGCCTTACGAGTTCGCGGTAGATCAGGGCCAGGAACTATGGGCGGAAGCATTCTCCGATGGCCAAACCTACGCTGATTGTTTCGCCCAGCCACTTGCAGAAATCAGGCCGCTATACCCGCGATATGACAGTAGCCGCGATACGGTGGTCACCCTGGAAACCGCAATTAATTTTTGCAGGTCTGAGCACAATGAACCGGCACTGGATTACGCCCAACCGGAAATAACCGCAATAACCGCTTACCTGGCCTTTGCAGCAAGAGGTAACAAACTTGATATTCGCGTCGGCGATGATCCGCGTGCACTCGCTGCCTACGAGGCTGGCAAACAATTTTATTACACCAAGCGAGGCCAACTGAATTTTTCCTGCGTGGATTGCCATGGAATTTCGTCCGGACTGTATGCGCGGGCTGACAGGTTAAGTGCAAGCCTGGGTCACCCGACACATTTTCCCGTGTACCGCTCCAAGTTTGGTCGCATGCTGTCAATTCACGAGCGTTTTTCCGGTTGCGTTTTCGATGTCCGTGCGAAACCGTTTGCGCTGCAAAGCGAGGAATTCCGCAATCTTGAGTTTTTTCTCAATTATATGAGTAATGGATTTGCGGTTAATGGCCCCGGCGCGCGTAAATAGATCCGCATCAATAGCAGAATGAATACAACGACAAGAATTATCTCCACCAGGTTACTATTAATACTGAGTCTATTGGTCACCAGCGTGGCTTTGGCAAAGGCATCCGATACACGGAATCCGCGCGAATTTTTCTTCACTTTGACCTTTGGTGACCTGCCCGAGGAAATGGCGCTGGCTCGCGATGAAGGGAAGCTCGGCATGCTGCTGTTTTTCGAGGCGGAGGATTGCCCCTACTGTCATCACATGCTGAAAAACGTCTTCAACCAGGAAAACGTACAGGACTGGTACCAGGAGCGGTTTGTCAGTATCGCCATCGACATTCATGGTGATGTCGAGATGCAGGACTTTGCTGGCGTTACCCTGCCCTCAAAAGTTTTTTCAGATCAGCAAGGCGTGTTCCTGACGCCGGTTATGTCCTTTGTCGACCTTGACGGCGAGGAGATTTACCGCCACCTCGGCATGATTGGGACGCCACAGGAATTCCTGTTACTGGGAGAGTACATCCAGGGTGGGCACTACAATGACATCCGCTACGACGATTTTATCAAAGCACAGGGCGTGGAAAAATCTGACGGTACTCTGGTTACGCCGGCCGCGGAAGACGGCGAAAAAACAGAATGAAAAAATACCTTGTTCTGAGCAGCACCTGCACTCAATCGGGCGGACTTGAATTCACTTGCCATGTTCAGGTGGTCGCACGGAGTCGGGATTTGGGAGAAACAAAGTGATGGAGTGGGAACCGGTTTACCGGGTCGCCCTGTTGGGATTTCTGGTAGGTATCGTGTTTGGTGTAATGGTAAACAAAACCAATTTCTGCACGATGGGTGCAATTAGCGACTGGGTAAACATGGGCAGCAAAGACCGGCTCAGAGCATGGTTTTTGGCGATAGGCGTTGCAATCCTTGCCAGCCAGGCCCTGCATGCTACCGGTGTGATTGATATGCGCGAGGCGCTCTATCTGACACAGAATTTCGGCTGGCTCGGCCATATCGTCGGTGGCACTCTGTTTGGCATTGGCATGACGCTGTCATCGGGCTGCGGGCAGCGCACCCTGGTCAGGGTGGGTGGTGGCAATCTCAAATCACTGGTTGTACTGGTCTTTCTCGGCCTGACGGCGTATATGACCATGCGTGGATTGTTCGCGTTGATACGAGTCAACGCAATCGAAGTGACCAATGTTAACCTGGCCAGCTCCGGTATCGCCGACCAGGGGATCGGTACCCTGATTGCTGCCGCTGCCGGCTTCGAAAATGTTGCGCGGGTGAATATTATCGTAGCGGCTTTACTGGGCGGCGGACTGGTTGTCTACGCGTTCGCCGCAAAATCTTTCCGCGGTAGTTTCAACAATATTGCTGCTGGCCTCATTATTGGCCTGATCATTCCGGCTGGCTGGTATGCCACGGGAGTTATCGGTTTCGATGATTTCGATCCGGTGCGCTTCGAGTCTTACACATTTGTTGGGCCGACAGCTGAGAGCCTGATGTACCTGATGACATTTACCGGCTCCACGATCAATTTCGGAATCGCAGCGGTGTTTGGTGTAATTCTTGGCTCGTTCGTTTATGTGATCCTGATCGGAAATTTTCGTATTGAAACTTTCACCGACCGTGACGACATGATCCGCCACATTAAGGGTGGGATCCTGATGGGATTTGGTGGTGTGCTTGCGCTGGGCTGCTCCATTGGCCAGGGCGTGACCGGCATGTCGACGCTGGCCGTTGGTTCCCTGATGTCACTGATCAGCATTATATTTGGCTCAGCACTGGCGATGAAGGTTGAATACTACCTACTCGATGATGTGTCCTTTGCAGCTGCCCTTAAGATGTCACTGGCAGATATGCGGCTTTTTCCGAAATCGCGTCGTGCGGAGTGATGAGGAAAGCATAAGAATCAGGAAGTGCGATTGATGCCAGTACGACACAGAACTTCAGAAGTTATAAATAGCGCAGATACACATACAACGTCGCAATGACGATACTCATCAGCATTAACGGAAACGCCATCGCCATAAATGACAAGAATCCGATGCGATGACCGGCACGTTCAGCAAATCCGGCAACTATGACGTTGGCGGTGGCACCGATCAGCGAGCCGTTGCCGCCGAGACAGGCCCCGAGTGCGAGTGACCACCATAACGGCATCAGGTTCTCGGCGCCGCCAAATGTAGGCGCCATAGATTCAATCAAGGGAATCATCGTTGCAACAAACGGGATATTGTCAACCAGCGCGGAGGCGATTGCAGATACCCAGATAATGGCGATCGCAGTTACGGTCATGTCGCCGCCAGTCCATTCCAGGATCCGGGTGGCCAGAATGTCCAACAGGCCCGCTTGCTCAATGCCGCTTACAACAATAAACAGGCCAATGAAGAAGAAGATGGTGACCCATTCGACTTCACCAAAGGAGTTATGTACATCCTCGGTCTGCTCCTCTGCCGCGACGCCAATATTATTCAGCAACAGCAGCAGTCCGGCGCCAAACATCGCGATAGTGGCCGGTTCTATGTGTAGTGGATGAGCGAGCACGAAACCTGTCATTACCAGGGCCAGGACTGACAGAGATTTTTTCAGCAGTCTGACGTCGGTTATCGCGTCTCGCTCGCGAAATCGCATGACTCGCTCGCGCGCCTCGTCGGTGGCTTTCAATCCCCTGCCCCATTTGAAATAAATGACAATCAGCGTGGCTGCCAGGATCACCGGCGTTATCGGCGCAAGATTTATGACAAAGTCGTTGAAGGACAATCCAACGGCAGAACCGATCATGATGTTGGGGGGATCACCAATAAGTGTGGCCGTACCGCCGATATTGGAAGCCAGTATTTCTGTAAACAAATATGGATAAGGGTTGACTCTGAGTTCCTCGGTAATCAGAAGCGTAATTGGCGCGATAAGCAACACGGTTGTCACATTGTCCAGTAATGCCGAAAGCACCGCAGTCACGATTGAAAGCATAAGGAGTATGCCCCAGGGCCTCGCTTCCACTTTCTTCGCCGACCAGATTGCTACGTATTGAAAAACCCCACAGCGTCGGGTGATTGCAACGATCACCATCATTCCGGTCAATAGCCCGAGCGTATTGAAATCGACACCGGCTATTGCCTGTTCCTGATTCAAAACACCCAGCGTCACCATCAGACCGGCACCAAGCCCCGCCACAATGGCTCGGTTAACCTTTTCCGTCATAATGAGAATGTATGTGACAACACACAGGATTGCGGAAACCCACAGCGGATTCCAGCCGAACACTACCAGCGAAACAGCTTCCTGATCAGCGTGCATGATTGCGGCACCTTTTGATCATCGCCCTAGTCATTGATTCCCGAATATCTATTCATTTCACTATTGGTTCTCGCAGCGTTATTGCCGGCACACATGCCTGACTGCTCAGCCACTGTCACAAACAATTGAGTACGATCTTCTCAAGCACATCCCACGCAGAGACCATTCCGACCAGCTTCTTGCTGTCGCTATCGCCATCGAGAACAATAATTGGCAGGCTCATATCAGCGCTTTTATCAAGCAACTCCAGCACTTCCGGAAACGGCGTTGAAGGCGCACAGAAAACCAGGTCCTTGACTGGTTCCATCAACTCCACAACCGGTGTTCGTCCAATATCAATCAAGCGCTTGTGAAGTTCGCCCAGCTCGTCAGGCATAAAGCTCAGGTCCCTTAAACCGAAATCAATCTGAGCCGCTTTCGGTAACATCAGATGAATTAGCCGCCGAATGCCGAAAAGCCCGATAAACTGATCATCGGCACCGACAACAGGCAGATTTCGAATCTGCCGGCTGTGCATCAATCGAAACGCATCACTGGCTTTGTCGGTCGGCTTAAGCTTCTCAATCCTGCAGGTCATGATAGATTCAACAGTCAATTCATTGTCCTCTTTTCCATTCTCTGTCTTGGTACATTTGTAACTCGGTCTACAAAATAGTGGGCACCGTAAATTCAGTGAGACGTGTCATTTAGATAAATGCTCGCAATGTGTTTTATTCAGTAGCGAGACTTGCACCCTCTGTTTTGCTGTCGAAACACCGAAGAAGCTTGCTAATTTCCTCATAGACATCGGTTAACCTGAGGATGCCAACTATGTTTCCGTTTCGCGTTACAAACAGGGATTGAAAGCGACCCATAATCAGTTGATGCAACGCTGCATCTATCGAGGCGTCTTCTTCTACTGATTCTCCATCTGCGATAGAGGGTACGAGCTGTCGCACCTTTACCGAACTGGCCTTTTCCACGAGATTGGTCAGCGGCTTGTTCCAAAGGCCGATGTCCCTGCCCATCGACTCGATGACATACCTCGCGGAGCCAATTCTTGACGCCGCCCTGGACGACGCACGAGATCCTTCAACCCGGTCATACCTCGATTCAAGTCCGCGCAACACGTCCAGCATGGCAAGCTTGCCGTAAACTTCGCCGTGCGCGTCGATCGCTAACACCGCGCGATCCCGATGGCGAGTCGGGTCCATACTTAACTCCTTTAATTGCGCTTCGTACAGCGCCAGAGCAGCATCGCGCAGCGTGGCGTCTGCAGAGATCGTCGCGTACTTGTCTTTCAGTACCATCAAATCTTTTACGGTGAGTGATTGCATTTCCACGGGTCCTTGGCGAGCGGCGCTTATGCTGGAGACATGCAACCGGAGAATAATCTCCGATAAATTGCCGTGCTGAGATGCGAATTCGATCGGCTACGTATTTTTCGCAACCTAACGTGGCATATCCTGGTGCCCACCACAATAAACCGCTCTACTCCGGCGTATCGACAAGTTCACGTCTCGACTTGAGACCATTCAAGCCACTGGGATTGCTCCCAGTGGCTGCTGATTGGGTATTCAGGACTCAGGGTATAGCAACAACTGGCGTGTCTTCCCAGATCCCTCCTCGCCTTTCGGTAAGATCCTCCATGGCGCCGGCATTGAATAATGGCGGAGCCGGTTCGCTGGTTAGAACAGTGTGGCAGTCGGTGCAGCGGTTGCTTCCTGAATCAACCGCGCCGGACCCGCTATGTGCCTGACCGACCAGCTGACCCTGGGCGTTGGTATATTCCACGCCATTTGTTTCATTTTGGCCAGTCAGGAACTCCCAGGTCGTGATGCCGGGTTGGAACAGATTCAGCCGCACCATCGGAATTTCGTTCCAGTTGGGTCCTTGTTCCGGACCTGTGCCAGGGATGGATACTGCCTGGATGTCCGCTGCTCCCGGTCCGACGGAAATCGTCTGTGGGAACGATACGTAGTGATCTCGCGTGGTGTACTCCCAGAGATGCACCTCGAAGCCCGCCTCATAGACCTGGCCCGGTACCATTGCGACATCGTCGGGATTGCCGGTATTCATGGCGCGTTGCATCTGCACATTCCAGACGCCGTAGGAATTATCAGGCGTCAGTGGTGTGAACGTCGTGCCCAGTGCAGTGATATCGGCTCGGCTGCCTTCGCCCGCGCGCAGGATACGCCGTGGAACGGTGTCTCCTTCGGTCGGTGCATATCCCAGGGCGACAGCATCGGCATTCGTAATAGTGCCCGGGTTGGGTGCGAGAGGTCCAACTTGCAGCGCATTGTCCTGAGTCATGTAGTAGAACGGCGTCTTCCAGAAATTATCCCACGCGAACGCGAATTTGCCGGATGTCGTATCAGGGTTCAAAAAGAAGTCCGGGCCGGCGACAGGGTCAAATCCTTGTGACGCGAAGACACTTGTTCCAGCATCGCCCTTGCGGCCACCAGAATCGCTACCGTTACCATCGTTGGGTATAAAGTCCAGTGCAAGGATATTCTGATCATCCGACCGACCGATTGGGTTACTGCGGGCGCCGCGCCAATGCCAGAGGTCGAGCACAATTTCGCCGCTCGCGGAACCAGTCGCCCGAACCGGATTAACATACTTTCCATCGTGTCCATTTGCGGAGGTCCATTCCGGCATATGCCGGCTGAAATTGTGGCAGGTCAGGAAGCAACCAAATTCGCCAAAGTTATCGACATTGACGGCCGCTCCCGGGTCATTAACCATGATCGACGTGCGTTGTTCATAAATGGTCGAGATGATTGTGTCGCCCTGCTGGGAATCGCCATCGATGGAGGCCTGCGCATCGCGTCGATCGCCACCTTCCCGTTGCCACACTCCGTTGGTGTAACGGATGTATTCGTGACGTTTTCCCTCGTTGCCACGATAAGATACCCGCCAGAAGAATGTGTCACTATTAAAAGCGGCCTGCACGTCATAGGGCAATGTCCTGTCATCATCCAGCCCGGTTACGCCATTGCCATGAAAATTATCCTCCGGGAACATCGGGATGTGGCCCTGCAGCGTTGGCAAATCGCGACTAACAATGTCTGTGCCCGGGCCGCCGCCGTCTACGCCGTCTGACCCATCCGCACCATCCGCGCCGTCCGCGCCATCTCTGCCGGGCGACCCGTCATCTCCGGCGCAACCCGCCATCGCCAATGCGAAAAAAATAATGATTGCCCCCAACGACGAGGTTCGCGCTAATGATTTCATGATATTTCCCCTGGGATTCAAAAAGATTTTCTATCTATATTCATCCAATATATTGGACGATCTGGAAACTTGTAATGAGTAGAATTACATAGCGGAAAGTACTGGCTAAGCATTTGTCGTCGCCGCCTGATCTCTTAGTAGGACGATGCATCGCCAGAACCGCCAATCGAATAACGGAAACCAAGACCGATTATCATCATGTCTTCGTCATAAGGTTGTGCGCCAAGCGTCAGGACCGATGGGATTGTGTCCGGCGCAACGCCTTCAAGCGCCCAGTCTTCGGCCAGGAAACTTTGATAACGAAAGTTCAATGTCAGTGCGAGTCGATTCGATTGCTGATAGGAGAGCAGCAGGCGCAAATAATCAAGCGTCGACTCCAGATCCGGAAATTGGCTCTGGCCGCTGACAGTAGATGCGATGTCGATCTCGGATGTACCCTCCGAGCGCGTGTAGTCCAGTTGCAGATCGAGTTTGCCACCGATCTCCCTGACCCGGAATCCGCCACCGGCCGTGTAGAAGTTGTCGTTGTTAGAAGCGTTCCAGTCTTCCCGCGCGAACAATTCACTGCCAAACTGTTCGGATTTGATGTTTTCGTAGCCACCGGTCAGGTATAGCGATGATCTTTCACCTAACGCCCAGCTCAGATCCCCTGTAATTCGAAGTTCTTCGCCGGAAATGAGGCCCATTCTTGACTGGGTGTAGCTGTCATCCGCATACAAGCCGTTTAGCGTAATAGTGATCGGGCTTTCCGGGAACGACGCCACAAAAGTCAATTCACCAAAGGTTCGATACCTGAATGCGAGATTGTATTTTCGCATCAACGGATTCTGCCCGAGCGTTGCCGCAAAGGTCTCGTCGTAACTGTCTATCTCCCGCCGGTATGCGCCACCTTTGACGTCGAATCGCAGAATTCCATTCGGGCGCCACAGCAGCCGGCCCCAACTACCATCCTCGGTTTGCCCGGCAACCTCCTGAAAGTCCCTGTCCATGGTCTTTCGATCGTAGCCTCCGGAGAGGCGAACCGTATCGAACAGGTCATAGTCTGCGCTGAGATTCAAGGTCGATCGCTCGAAACTGTAAGGAATGTTGGTTTCTGTACCAGAAAGGAAGGTTTCCGCAATAACGCCGGACCAGAGGTCCTGTGCCGTCCCGTTGTCGCGTTCGTCGTAGCGAAAAGCCATTCTGACGCGTGCTTTATTGAACACCTTTGAGTTCAGGCTGAAGGCGAAATTGGACGTATCGACTTCACCATCCAGAGACAGTCGCGGCAACGGAGCGACGACAACATTCGCATTGGTAGTGTAAGGCAGGAATGCCTTGTTCTGGCTCATACGACCCGCCGCCGCAGAAAAGGACATGACGGTACTGTACTGCGAGAAGCTAAAACCACCGGACAACGATAACTGGTTAAAATTGTTGCCCGGGGCCTGCGCCGCTGCGGCAAATTCTGACCCAGGCGCTGACGTGAACGGATTCTCCCAGTTCGTTGCGTCGTTATCATTCTCGAAATTAGAAAAATACCAGCCGAGTGACAGGAAACCGTTATCGGCCGCGTAACGCACACCGAAGTCCGCTGCATCCGTCACATAGTCTATCGGCCTGGCCAACAGGCTGGACTGAAAGAAATACGAACCACCAGCAATGTCGACGCCTTGCTTTTCCTGTCTGCTGTAATCCGCAGAGATACTGATACGATTTGTTGCCAGATAACGCCCGCCGATTTGCAAAATACTGCGATCGCTTTCGATATCCTTTCGTGCCAGGCTCGTGTCGAGCTCAGTAAATCCCGACGTGTCCGCTGCTCGTACCCAGCCCGTCGGCAGCGATAGCGTATCGGCCGCGGATTGCTGGAAAATCGTGTTAGTCGTGAAGTACTGTGTCCTTGGAATTTCCCGGTAGGACAGGTTGTAATCGAGAGTGCCCTGGCGGCCGCCCGCAATTTCTGCATATCGTGAATCAAGGCCGAGATCCTCGACCCGCCAGCGAAGTTGATGTCCATCACTTGCGTAACTACCCTCACCATCGACGTTGGCGTAAACGCCTTCTTCGCTATAACCGCTTGCATCACCCAGGTAGGCCGAATCATCACTGACATTGGTTGCACCAAGCTCATAGTCAACACGGCTTCCACTTTCGAACGGGCAGAACTCGCATTGCCAGGTACTCGTATCGACCTCCTGCGATTGCGCTGTTGTCGCTGCCATCACCGCGACTGTCATAGCGACAAGAATCAGTTTTCCTGGTATTGACACCGTCAAAATGTTCATCTTCATTATCCTGTCAAACGTACTACATCGAACACGCATCATTTGTCATCGCAACAGCTTCGCACCGGATGGGTGATTGGAACCATGACTCTGTGAATGACAGTTCAGGCAGCTTTCGCCAAGCAGGAACCGCGATGGTGTACCTCCCGCTAATCCATCATCTTGATAAGCGACACTCGGATGTCCGGCCTGGGAGTGACAACTCTGGCAAAGTAAAGGCGCACGGCGAGTCAGCATGCCCGGATGGTTAGAGCCATGCGGCGAGTGACACAATCCGCAATCCTCGCTAACTGGTGCGTGCTCCCACAGGTATGGACCACGTTTTTCCGCGTGGCACTGGTAACAGGTTTCGTTTACCGTTTGACGGGCTAGTGTCGTTGCGACCGCGTCTCCGTGAGAGCTGTGACATCCGTTGCAATCCATCTTACCCTCGAAAAAGGGATGCGAAAACGCCTTCAGCGTTTCGCTGCGCTGCAATTGATGACATTGGAAGCAAACCTCAGGCTGCGTTGAAGTTTGCATAACGGCATCTCTGGGCGCATGACTCACATGACAATCGGCACAAGCAATTTCATCAACATTGTGCGGCCCGCTATGCCAACTGAAACCAATCTCACCATCGTGACAGTTCAGACACATGCCGTTCTGCACACTGATACTTGCTTCATCACCAGGTCCGAAAGAGATGATGGGAGGGCGCTCCTCTCCGCGCCGCACCCTGGGCGAATGTTCTCCACCTGGTCCATGGCAGGCTTCGCACTGCAGCTGCCCGTGGCCGAATGGGCTGGCTGGATCCGACGGTACCGCATGTTTGGTCTGGAATATGGCGAGTGACTCAGGGTCATCATGACAGGCTATGCAGGTGTCGGCGCCCTTGCCGCTATACGCAACATCGGATGCCACTTCGGGCTCAGTCTCTGCACCGATAAGCGGACGAAATGCGACACAAAGAAACGACAGAATGGCGACTCGAGCCAGTACGTTCAGGCCTGTTCGTATCCGTTTAGCTAGTAAATTTTGTCCACAGCTATATTCGCCCGGCTTGAAGTCACGCGCCGCCAAACGCGGTAGCTGACTGGCTGAACTCGAATGTATCGACATCCCGAACCATTCCCCCTGCTTTGGGCACTGACTGCTCAGGTTCTTATTGCCTGTTATAACGAAGCGCAATGACACGCCTCCGGCGTAACAAGTTCCTGGTCATTGCCATTCACCCCACGACATCGTCGATAGATTGACTACAGAGGTGCTAACGACGCTTTAGCAACCCCCCGGGCGAGCACTGAAAATCATATCTGCATTCAAATGCCGCGATACGATGCTGGAAAACCCTCACAGCTCAGTTCTTTTTTTAGCTACTAAGTACACTACATTAGAGACCCAATGCACTGCATGCTGGTAACTACGTATGGGCATACGGTGTCATCACCTATATTAATGCTCGCCAAACCCAAGAAATTATTCGACTGAAATCGCCCGCAAAAAATAGGGGAACTGCGACATGCAAATCACCGGCCCGGCAAAGCTTTCAGGATATCTGCTGCCAATATTCGCCGCCTGGCTGCTAACCCCGGTCGCTTATGCGGATCTACAGGGCGATCTTGAGACATGCAACAGTTGTCATGGTGATGGCGGCGTCAGTTTGGAAAGTGACGTGCCGACCATCGCCGGGATGTCGCCATTCGTCATTGAGGAGTACATGTTCGAGTATCGGGATGAAGCGCGCCCTTGTCACGAATCAAAATATCGTTCAGGTGATACCGAACGTCCTGCGACCGATATGTGCGCTATCGCAAAGGAATTGAGCGAAGACCAGATTCTCGAATTAGCCGAATATTACGGTGGCAAATCATTCGTCGCGGCAAAGCAGGAATTCGATGCAGCCCTTGCCGCCGAAGGAGCCGGAATTCACAAGAGACAATGCGAGAAATGCCACTCCGATGGCGGCAGCTACGCCGACGATGACGCTGGCATGCTTGCAGGGCAGTGGACGCCATATCTGGAACAGGTATTCGCCGAATATGCAACGGGCGAGCGAATCATGATGGAAGACAAAATGAAAGAAAAAGTCGATTCGCTGGATGAAAAATCGATTACAGCGCTACTCCATTATTACGCCAGTTTGCAGTAGGAATGTTGCGATTACAGATTTGGCTGATCCCGATGATGCAGTATTTTCGATCCTGAAACCTGATACAAGCGGAGCCTGACCATGGACGAAAATCCAAGCGGCGAAACAGAAGCGACGGGCTGGTGGGCAAAACTGTGGCGCAAACCGGGTAAATGGTTTTTGCTCGGGATCCCTGTCGGCGGCTATTTGCTGTTCACATTCGGTATCCTCTTCTGGACCGGGTTCAACCTGGCAATGGATCACTCGAACACCGAAGATTTCTGTATTTCCTGTCACGTCATGAAAGATAACGTATACACGGAATATCAGGAGACCATTCATTATTCGAATCGCACCGGCGTCAGGGCTGTTTGCTCCGACTGCCATGTTCCAAAGGAGTTTTTCCCAAAAATGGGTCGCAAGATTCGCGCCAGCCTGCACGAGATTCCACACTTCCTGATGGGTACGATTAATACGCCCGAAAAATTTGAAGCGCGGCGATTGTATCTTGCGAAGCGGGTCTGGTCAGACATGCAGAGTTCCGATTCCCACGAATGTCGCAATTGTCACGAACTTGGACATATGAACCTGGAAATGCAGGAACGCAGCGCCAGCAGAAAGCACACACTTAAAAGGCAGGAAGAAAGAGGGGAAACCTGCATCGACTGTCATCAGGGTATCGCCCACGCGCTTCCCGACGGATGGGAAGACGAATTCTGACCTGCAGCGTATCCTGCGCACACTGAGCGCAACGGATCAGACGGCTTGCTCGACTATAGTGTAAGCAACGCCGTGAGCATGAGCAGCGTACCTGCTGCTGCTATGCCATAACAAACCATAGCCACCACGGTATCGTTACGAATGCCCACATCGTGCGCGGTAATTCGCATGCGATGAGCCGCGTGCCAGATGACCACGAACAACATTCCAAATGTGGCGAGCTTGCTAATCGGGTGCTGCAACAAAGCCATCACATGTTCGTAAGACAGCACGTCAACCGGAAGCAACCCCAGCGGCACGCCCAGGCAGGTAATCAAAACCATGACTGGCACTACGAATGCGGCAACTGTTCCGCCGGCGGCGAACAGACCCCAAATGATCGGTTTATTGGAACTGGCCATGACTAGCCACCCACCAACAGCCACAACGCCACACTGGCTACCGCGAATGTAATCCAGTGCGCAGCAATTATGATCGGTCCGGCGATGCGCTTGCCGGCAAACATTAGCGGCATCGCCTTAGGCGTTACCTGGAACCAGGTATAGGTATGATAAATAGCGAAGATCATCGTGATCACTGCAAAAACCAATCCCACGGGCCCCTCTGCGACAGTGAGAAAAGTTTCGTAGGCGGCTTCTCCCTGTGACAACTGAAACAACGCCACGATCAGTACCAGTGCATAAGTGCCGATAAACAGAGCACTGATCTCCCGCATCATGTAACGAACATAACGCGGTTGCCTGAGCCACCAGCCTGTCCGCGAGTATTGCCGAATGTATGGCCGCCTGCTCATCTTCTCTGTCTCATTTTCGCTTCCAGGGCATGAGGAATTTTAAAAAGTAATCACCGCTGCTTGCGATCTTGCTTTGTTGAATGGCTGCTGCCGGATCAACCGATTTGGGGCAAACCTCTGAGCATGCGCCAACAAAACTACACTCCCAGATCCCGGGGTTGCTTGCCACAACATCCTCGCGGGCACTGCGCCCAATATCTCGCGAATCCAGGTTATATCTATGTGCCAGGGCTAGCGCCGCCGGCCCGACGAACGAATCATTCAGTGCGTATTGAGGGCAAGCGGAATAACAGAGCAGGCAATTTATGCAGTCAGTGTATTGCTTGAAACTGGCAAGTTGCGCCGGCGTCTGCAGATGCTCGCCAGCATCAACATCCCTTTCTTCCTTCGCCACGATATACGGCTTTACGCTACCGAGTTTGTCGATGAAGTCGTCCATGACGACAACCAGATCGCGCTCAATCGGAAAGTTATGCAAAGGCTCTATCCTGATTCGGTCCGGGTAATCACGCAGGAAAGCGTGGCAGGCCAGTACCGGCTCCCCGTTCAGAACCATGCCGCAACTGCCACAAACTGCCATGTGACATGACCACCGATAACTCAGCGTTCGATCCAGCTCGTCCTTAACGTAATTAATGGCATCCAGAATCACCCACTCATCGCGGTATGGCACGGCATACTCTTGAAAATAGGGCTCGTCATCCTGCTCCGGGTCATAGCGCAGAATCTCGAGTTTGACGGTTCGCTCACTCATTCCTGGGCGCCTCCGTAGACTCGTTCGGCAGGCTGAGAGCGCGTAATCGTGACATCACTATAGTCAATAGCGGGCAGGTCCTTAGCTGAATACTGTGCCAGTGAATGCCTGAGAAATGCAGCATCATCTCTGTCCGGAAAGTCCTGTCTCTGATGCGAGCCCCGGGATTCCCTGCGCTGTAATGCCGAACAGGCCATGGCAGCGGCAATATCTATCATCGAGCCAAGTTCCAGCGCTTCAATAAGGTCAGTATTAAAGACGTTACTCTTGTCCGTCAGCACGACTTTCGTATATCGCTCACGTAGCTCCTGCATATTTTCTGTGCAGGTTTGCAAAGTCGATTCGCTACGGTAAATTCCCGCACCCGCCTCCATGGCTTCATTCATTTCCCGCCGCAAACCTGATATAGACTCGGCATCGCCGCTGCGTCGGAACAGCGCCAACACGCCCTCCTCGGCGTTCTTTGCTATGGATTGCACATCATTCTCGGCTCCGGGTCCGCTACCTGCTGCATAATCAGCTGCACCTTTACCGGCGCGCGCGCCGAAAACGAGCAACTCGGTGAGTGAATTGGAACCCAGACGATTCGCCCCGTTGATACTGACGCAGGCGCATTCACCTGCGGCGAACAGACCGTCAACACAAGTCGCTGCATCGATGTCAGTGTCGATGCCCCCCATCGTGTAATGCACAACCGGTCGCACAGGGATGAGCTCGTGCACAGGGTCAACGCCGACATAGCTCAGACTTAGCTCACGCACCATTGGCAGGCGCTCATTAATTTTCGCTTCGCCGAGATGTCGCAGGTCAAGATGCACAACGTCACCGAAGTCCGTACCGATCGTGCGTCCCTTTCGTTGTTCATGCCAGAATGCCTGGCTCAGCCGATCGCGCGGGCCAAGCTCCATTGCTTTCTTTCGTGGCCACGGGTCCGGCGGGCCAAGACCATAGTCCTGCAAATAACGATATCCGTCTTTGTTAACGAGAATGCCGCCCTCGCCGCGTGATCCTTCAGTGATCAATATGCCAGTCCCGGGCAGGCCGGTCGGGTGGTATTGCACGAACTCCATGTCCTTCAACGGCACGCCAGCCCGGAACGCCATTGCCATTCCGTCTCCCGTCTTGATGGCGCCATTGGTCGTGAACGGAAACACTCTTCCAGCGCCGCCGGTCGCTATGATGACGGACTTCGCGCGGAAAAAACGCACCTGGCCGGTACGCATTTCGATCGCAGTAACGCCGTGGCAGCGGCCATCTCTCACTACCAGGTCGGTGGAAAAATACTCGTCATAACGTTGAATCGATGGATACTTGAGCGACGTCTGGAACAGCGTGTGTAACAAATGAAAACCTGTTTTGTCCGCGGCAAACCAGGTTCGTTCAACTTTCATGCCGCCAAAGGGTCGCACCGCAACGTGACCATCTGGCTCACGACTCCATGGGCAGCCCCAGTGCTCGATGCGTGTCAGTTCGCGCGGTGCTTCACGAATAAAGAGGTCAACCGCGTCCTGATCGCATAACCAATCGCCACCCGCTACGGTATCGTGAAAATGATTGTCAAAACTGTCATTGTCTTTAATGACACCGGCGGCACCACCCTCGGCGGCGACGGTGTGGCTGCGCATCGGATACACTTTCGAGATCAACGCGACTTTTAGCGACGGATTCGCCTCCGCAACCGCAATCGCTGCACGCAGGCCAGCGCCCCCTGCCCCGACAATCGCGACATCTGTATTGATTGTCTCCATTAATTATTCCCGGACCTCGCTTTCAGACTTTATGTGTAGCGACCACTTTCTGATAGAGACCACCGAAGCAAGTCTCTTTACGCCACTCGAAGCGGCTATCGTTGCCGGACAGTTGCGCAATTTCCTTGCGCCAAAGTCCTTTCGCGAATGGCTCCAGCGTGTCGAAAACAAGGCTTGTCACTATTTTCAGAGGGTGTGCCCAATGTGGCTTGTGGTAATCAACAAATATCACTTTACCCCCGGGACGCACACTGTTCAGGAGCACACTGACTACACCGTGTTTATAATCATCGGGTAATTCATGTAGCAGGAAATAGCAGCAAACGGCATCAACTGAATGACCGCGTAAATGCAGGATATCCTGGTGGCGCACAGTAACATTCTTGAATTCGGCGAGCTTGCGACGACAATTGCGGATCTGAACTTCGGCGACGTCGACAATCTCCAGGGCGCCCTCCGGGCCAATATGTTCGGCCAGTGCGCGCGAAAAATTGCCATAGACACATGCCGCCTGCAATACGTTTTGTGCCGGCTCGATCTCTGCAAATGCCATGCTTTCAAGAAGCCTATGCTGCCGCCAGAGAATGGTTTTAACGACTGCCTCGTGATCGAGATACCTTGCGTTGCGCTCATCAAGATAGGCCCAACGGTAATTATTCTGCAAATAGTCTGGGATCACAGGCGCGGCGAATTGGTCAGTTATCTCAGGTCGGGCACGAAATTCCATGCCTTGAAAACCGTCCCGGTCCGTTCCGGCTAGTTCCGTGTATTCCATAAAGTGCAGTCCTTCGGCCTTTTCGGCCTGATTGGGTTGCCAGTATCCTAGTGGTATTTATACGTTGTGGACCTTGGTGGCTGAATAGGTAATTGCCGCGGTTGTATGGCGCAAATCTCTATCGGAGCCACGATATTACCTGGATCATTTTTAGCATAGCGACAGTATTTTACGTATTCCCTGGCGCGGTCATCCACATCGTTTTACCTGGCAAGCGGCTTCATCCAGCGTTGCATTATCGCCTTGGTATCCACTCCCACGGCATGGTCAAATATTTCGGGCAGGTCTTCCATTGCGAGCGGCCGGCCCGCCCGTTCACTCCAGCGCACAAGGTATCGCAAGCCATCTCGCAGGCTCTTTGTGCCTGCACTCTCCTGACGAATCCACGCATCCATCTCTGCTGCCATCAACCCGCCCCTGCTGGCTACGTTGCGCAGTGTACGAAAGTCATAACTGGATAGCGTCGAGGCGGAACGTGAGAGCTCCACGAGTGTCATCCTCCGGCTGAATAGAGGTGCCACATCCAGATTGTCGCGGAAACGTAACTGGATCATATGCTCCAGGTACTGTGAACCCTCCGCTTCAGGCAAACCATCAGCTACTGCTGCAATGGCCAGGTATTGTGCAAATCCTTCACTAAACCAGATCGAATCGATTACCGGAGCGAGCTCCCAGTTGAAGGGTCGATAACCCGCACCGCTAACTCGTTTTGGGATCCAGGCGTGGGCAAAATGGTGCGCGTAGTTATACCGCGTGCGTTCAAGCTCTTCTGGATCGGTAGCGGCGGTGATGCCCCGATCCGCACTCAGGTAAAACGTCGCACTCGTCAGGTGTTCCATGCTGTAGTTATAGTTGTGCCGTGCAGAGATAGGTTGCAGTAGCTCCTGCACGACGGTGAAGTGGGGAAACGGGGCCGAGCCGAAATAATTAATGACAGCTGCCATGGACTCTTCCGCGGAGCGCTTTACCATAGCGACGTCGACCTCACCCTCCGTGTAAAGTGCGAGAAAAAGAGGTTTGCTCCCTCGCAGCCGAAACACGGAACTTGCGGGGCCCGCCACGATTTGCGAATCTGCCAGCGAATAAAAATCTGCCGCATCTGCCTCTGTATTACCAACTCTCACAGGCACTACGGGTGCCAGCGTGCTGGTTACCGGCCAGTCTTCTGGAACCTCAATGCTTAGCTTAAGAGAGTGTTCCTCAAATCCTTCCAGATAGGCGAATACCGAGTAGCCGAGCAAACTCAGGTAATCCACGCGCCGTTTGGAGGCATCGGACGAATCAAGTATTTCGCACTCCATCGCGGCGATATCGACGGTGTAGCGAATCTTCGAAATTGTTGCTGACTCATCGCCTATATGCCAGCGCGGTCCATCTTCACGCGTGACCTGCAGCTGCTCGCCTGACAACGCAAATACCTCAACGCCCGAAACAAAACGATCGTAGGGTTCCTGGGTGTAACCCATAGGAATAGCTCGCGGAATTATGAGGGTCTGCGGTCCCGCTGCAATCCCTGGCACCTCGATCTCGACTGTCACCCGGTCAGCGCCTGGAGA
>RCNB010000291.1_pt1 | contig 34594 bp, 35 predicted proteins | sample 2041321 | NCBI WGS metagenome assembly RCNB01 (sample SAMN09708232, study PRJNA481090) | Marine sediment metagenome, whole genome shotgun sequencing project.
CCGAATGAAGATATTATTAACAACAAGGAATATGCCCTTGCGGCAGGAGCTGGAAATGTACTTGGAAGTTTAGGAACTAATCTTGTAATACTTGGAGCAATTCTTGCCACAAGTAGTGCGATTAGTGGGACGATTTTTGGCTCGTCAAGATTGATGACAGTTATAGCAAAAGATGGATATTTACCGAATTCATTATCAAAACGGAAAAACAAAAACCCTCAATATGCTATAGTTGCAATGGCAATTTTGTCAAGTATATTAATAATTGTTGGAGGTCTTGAACTGATACTTGAATTTGGAAGCATTACCTTTCTTCTAGTGTCATTATTAATGGCTGTGGCCAACTATAAAATTAGAGATAAGACGAACTCTTCGAAATTTCTAACGTCATTGTCAATTGTTGGATTAGGCGCTGGAGGGTTACTTATTCTATATTATGAATTCACTACCAAATGGGAACAAATGCTTTTTATAATTTTATTATATATAATATTAGCTATTGGTGCTTGGAAATATTCCAAGAATAAGAAAGGAATAAGAGTGGAATAAGAGTGGAATAAGAGTGGAATAAGTAAAAAAGGATTAACACGATGTGTAGTGCATTGCTTCTTAACTTTAGTATCATCATACAAACCGTTAAACGATACCTACAAATTATCCAACTGATTACTGTTATTATCCTCACTGATCGTCCAGAAGAAGCCCACGAAAAAGAACTGATCGGCTGCTGGGCGTAATTGACGTCTGGCAAAATTGCCATTGAGGTCTGGGGTGCTGGCATATTGGTATCCGTTAACGTTCTTGAAACCTAGCACGTTATTGATAGAGAAGTACAAAATTTTCTGTTGATCCAACAAATAGGCCCAATTGATGCTCAAGCTATTATAGGATTTTGTTTTTTGGTTCAAGAAACCTGTTGTATTCGGATTTGTATATGTACGTCCAGAAGCGAAGCCATAGCTAGCACCTACTTGGCTTTTCCAATCGGCGATCCAATATTTACCAACCACAGATAAGTTGTGGGTATTCGCAAAGTTTGGTTGTGCTTCTATTGGATAGTTTCTGTAATTACGCTCAGAATCCAGCAGAGAGTAACTTACCCAATAGTCTACATTCTTGATGCTGTTGCTATCCCTCCAGAACAAATCTATACCCTTCGCAAAACCAGAACCGTTGTTGTTATATTTACTATCAAAGCTCTCAAATTCAGTATCGTATTTGATCAGGTTTTCATAATCTTTATAAAAGACCTCAGCACGAAATATTTGTCCATCATTATTCAATTGGTAATTCAGGATATAATGGGCTGTTTTCTGAGCTTGTAGGTCTTGCTCGAATTTCAAGATATTCGAAGTTGGGTTCTGATAAAAATCACCATATGCCAATGAAACCTGACTTTTGGCAGATGTTTTATAAGCCAATGACAATCTAGGTGATACTTTGAATTCCTTGAATATCTCGCTGTACTCACCTCGTATCCCAGCCTTCATAGCTAGTTTTTTTGAGAAGAAAATATCGGCTTCGGTAAAAGCTGATACAATATTGCTATTATAACCGAAGGTCTCATCTGCGAGCTCATTATTGAAATCTTCATTAAAATCCGTCGAAAAATACTCCCCGCCGAAATTTAACTTGAAACTAGAACTGAATCGTCTTTTGAATTTCAGCTTTACATGTACAGACTTTTCGGTATCATGTATATCACTATCAATGATTCCCATATCGGTTTTCGCAAAGGTATAGCTCATACCTCCAAACATGCTCCATACATCACTCAACATACCTTGGTAAGACCCATTCATGTATAAATTGCGATTCTTCAATTTAAAATCCAAGCCCTCAGGTAAGTTAATATCTTCTTGAATCAACTCAAAATTTGAGCTATCAAAAGCGGTATATAATTTAAACAATCCATTTTCAGTACGATGTCTGAACACGACTTCTCCAGCTGCGCTTTCGAATGGGGTTATCCATTCATTCCTATCAGGAAACAAAGCAATATAAGGAGCAAGATTAATGTAAGACGCATTGACACTAAAGGAACTCTTTTTCCATTTTTGGGTATTACCGAGTGAAGCACCTACGGTCATAATACCTATGTCTGTCTTCTCTTGATCTGGTTCATCTATCGTATTTAACAATAACACACTCGATAAGGCTTGTCCGTACTCGGCAGAATATCCACCAGTTGAGAATGTAATACCATCGAACAAAAAAGGCGAATATCGTCCTCTCGTTGGAATATTATTAGTGGTTGGTGTATAAGGTGTAAATACCCGTAAGCCATCTATAAAGATTTGTGTTTCATCGGCTTCTCCACCACGAACGAATAAACGACCATCTTCGGCAACAGTTGTTGTACCTGGTAACGTTTGCAAGGCCCCAACAAAATCGCCTAAAGCACTTGCGGTGGTAACCACATCGAGTGGCTTCAATGCGGAAATCTTGCTATTATCGCCCGCTTCAAAAGTACCGGCAGACAATACTACGGCATCCAAGGTATTCATATCATCTTTCAGTTTTACCTGAAGATTTTTCATGAAAGACACATCGCCGGTCATCGTAAAGGTTTCAAAAGACAAATAAGAAATAATCAAAGTTTGTGCACCGGTTTCTTCGGTAGAAAATGAAAATTCGCCATCGATACCTGAAGTCACACCATCGTAGGTGCCTTCTAGATACACATTCGCTCCTTCAACCAGCAAGCCCTTTGTGTCGGTGATTTTTCCATTGATGACAGATTGTGAGAAGGAAATGATACTTGTAATTAAAAAGATGAAAGTGATTAGCCGTTTCATGTGATTGATTTTTTGTTTTTGATTGATGGCTCAAAAATCTGAATCAATTTCGCCTCACAAAACTTAAAAAGACCGAACTGTTATTTTTTATAGCTGAATTGAATATATTTAAGGAATGCTAACTAAAACTGAAAAATCCTTCGCGCTTTTATTCGTGTTTGTATTGCTTCTGGACCTGACTAGTTCGAGTACAGATAGCCTTTCACAATTTCGGTACATCACAAAACCAGTGATATTAACGTCTCTTATCATTTACTTTCTAGTCAGTAATAAAGGCTTACATTCTAATACAAAAAATTTCACTTTGTTAGCCTTGGTGTTATCTCTGCTAGGCGATATACTATTAATGTTTGATAATGGATCTCCCAACTTTTTTATCGCAGGTTTAGGATCTTTTTTGTTGGCACATATTATGTACGCCTTTGTTTTCCTAAAAAAAGGAAAAACACATAAGGGTATTTGGATATTTTTGTCAGTCTTGATGTTATACGGTATTGGTCTTTTTTATTTGATAAAAGACGGATTAGGTAATATGCTGATACCTGTGTTACTCTATGTGTTGGCGATATTCTCGATGGCGACAGCTGCTTTTGCCAGAAAAGAACGAGTCGTTAACATTAGCTTCTATTTAGTGCTCATCGGTGCCCTTTTATTCATGCTGTCCGATAGTTTTATTGCGGTTGATAAATTCTATAAACCCTTACCATTTTCCAACATAAGCATCATGCTTACTTACGGAATTGCTCAATTGTTCATTGTTCTGGGAATCCTCAAGCAAAGTGATTGATCTACTATTTTATTTTAACGTGAATACCGTTATCTTTGAGTACTAACCATAATTCTTTTCATTATGAAAACCCTCTTTCTCAGTTTATTTTTCATCTTTTTATGTAGCATATTGTTTGCGCAGAAAAATATCGATAAAACGCTTTCTCAACTCGATTCTAAATCCTCTTTTTACAGTGACATTGCCCTAAGCATCTGGGATTTGGCCGAAATGGGCTATCAAGAGGAAAAAAGTAGTGCCTTACTTCAAAAGACCTTAAAAGATGAAGGTTTCAGCATAAACAAGGGCGTTGCTGGAATACCAACGGCATTTATCGCTGAATATGGTAGTAAAGGCCCAATCATTGCCATTCTAGGAGAATACGATGCATTACCTGGCCTATCGCAACAAGCAGTTGCCAAGAAACAAACAGCTGGTAAGAAAGCCGGACACGCCTGTGGTCATCATTTGTTCGGTACAGCATCTACCGCGGCGGCCATAAGTGTGAAGAATTGGCTAAAAGACAATAAAATGGATGGACGCATCCGATTTTATGGATGTCCAGCAGAAGAAGGTGGCTCTGGAAAAGTGTATATGACTCGAGAAGGATTATTTGATGATGTGGATGTCGTTCTGCATTGGCACCCTAGTTCAGTAAATGCTGCCAATCCAGGCGCAGCCTTGGCTAACAAGTCTGCGAAATTTCGATTTTATGGAATTTCCGCGCATGCGGCGGGCTCTCCTGAAAAGGGACGTTCATCATTGGATGGGGTAGAAAGCATGAACTACATGGTCAATATGATGCGTGAGCATATTCCGCAGGAAGCGCGGATTCATTATGTCATTACGGACGGAGGAAAAGCACCCAATGTGGTTCCAGATTTTGCTGAAGTGTATTATTACGCGAGACACAATAAACGAGATGTCGTGATCGATATTTTCGACCGAATCGTTAACGCCGCTAAAGGCGCTGCTTTAGGTACGGATACAACCATGGATTTTGAAATGATCGGCGGCACACATGAATTGCTGCCAAATTTAACACTACAAGAATTGATGTATAACAATCTCAAGTCTGTTGGTGGATTCACCTATAGTGCTGAGGAAAAAACCTTTGCCACTGAGATCTCGAAAAGTTTGGGACAAGATGCACTTAATACCAAATTTGCCGAAGGCGTGGTGCCATTTACCAAAAATGCTCGCGCCTATGGTTCGACAGATGTTGGTGATGTGAGTTTTGCTGTACCAACAGTTGGTATGGGAGCCGCCACATGGGTGCCAGGGACACCTGCTCATAGCTGGCAGGCTGTTGCCGCTGGAGGAACATCCATAGGCACGAAGGGTATGATGGTCGCGGCAAAGACACTAACAAAAACAGCAATAGACCTTTTTTCCAATACGTCGATCATCGAAAAAGCGAAAGCTGAATTCATTGAAGCACGTGGAAAGGATTTCAAGTACATTCCCTTATTAGGAGAGCGTCCACCTGCCTTGGATTACAGAAACTAGTTATTTTTTAAACGGCCTTATGATCAATCGCGCTGCTTTATCGAAATTAATATAGTTATAGGTCCAGTTAAAAAAAACGATGACACGATTCCTGAAACCTACTAAGGCCATTAGGTGAATGAACATCCAAACAAACCATGCGAAGAAACCAGCGAACTTAAAGTTTTTTAGATCGACTACGGCCTTATTTCTACCAATGGTTGCCATTGCACCCTTGTCTTTATATAAAAATGGTTTTGGCGGCTTTCCATTAATTAGTTTAATAAGATTCTTTCCTAGGAGCTTTCCTTGCTGAATGGCAGGCTGTGCTACCTGTGGATGACCATGAGGATACGCTTCACTTTTCATGAAAGCGATATCGCCCAATGCGAAAATATTATGATAGCCTTGAACTTGATTATATCTATTCACTATATACCGATTAGATCTCTCTACAAGTGATTCACTATTGATACCTTTTACTGGAGCTCCTGTAACTCCTGCGGCCCAGATAAGAGTTTCAGATTGTAACTCGAGATCGGAATTCGTGCTAACGTGTTTCCCGTCGTAATTGGTAACGTAAGTATTGTTATACACTTTGACGCCTAAAGCGTTTAAAAATTGTTTCGCCTTTTTTGATGCTTGCTCACTCATTGATGATAATACTCGAGGACTGCCTTCAAGCAATTTAATTCTCATGTCACTCGCGTTGAGATCATGATAATCCCGGGGCAGTATATGATTTTTCAATTCGGCAATGGCTCCTGCCAATTCAACGCCTGTTGGTCCACCACCCACAATTACGAAATTGAGATAAGCCCTTCGCTCCTCCTTCGAGTCTGCAATGGTTGCTTTTTCGAAATTCTGTAAGATCAAACTACGGATATCCAATGCCTGATCTATCTGTTTCATAGTCATGCTATTGGTTTCAATGGATTCATTCCCAAAAAAATTAGTCTTTGTTCCAGTCGCAATGACCAAATAATCGTAAGGTAAAATTCCTATATCGGTGATGACTTGGCTTTTTTCGGTATCGATATTATTTACATGGGCCAATCGGAAATAGGAATTTCGATGATTCTTTAGGATTTTCCGAAGAGGATATGCAATGGAATCAGGTTCTAGACCTGCTGACGACACTTGATATAATAAAGGTTGAAATGTATGATAGTTATGCTTGTCCAATAACACAACTTGAACATTCTTATTCGACAAGGACTTTGCTAAATTAATACCTGCAAATCCCCCACCAATAATGACAATCCTTGGTAAATCCGATTCAGGAATATTCATAGATAACAGCTGAGAAATAAGTAGTGTAAAAATACGAAATACCACCCTTAAACACTACTTTTAAAAATAGTTTCACCCTTTATGTAACATAACAAATCATTATACTACTTATAAGCAACTAACTTAATGAAATTGACCAAGGATCTCGAACATAGTTTTGTTGACCAATTAGAGAAAAATCAAAACATTGTGCACAAAGTTTGTAGGCTTTATACCAACAATCAGGATGCTCATAATGATTTGTTTCAAGAAATCACCATACAACTATGGAAGGCATATCCCAAGTTTAGGGGTGATTCAAAATTCAGCACATGGATGTATCGTGTTGGTTTGAACACAGCTATAACATTATACAGAAAAGGAAAGCGCTCTATCAAAACACAAAACATGGATGATGTGCTTTTTAGGGTCAAATCAGAAGAATATGATGATACTGAAGAACAACAACTAAAACTACTTTATACGGCAGTACACCAACTCAACGATATTGAAAAGGCCTTGGTCTTTTTATATCTCGAAGATAAGAATTATAGGGAAATAAGCGAAACCATGGGGATAACAGAAGTTAATGCAAGAGTGAAGATGAATCGCGTGAAAACAAAATTAAGAACCATTTTAAATCCGTAAGATTATGGATGAATTAGAGTTACTGAAAAAAGATTGGCAAAAAGATACGGCAGAGTATCCGAAAGTTACGGCAAAGGAAATCTATCCATTGCTTTTGAAGAAATCTTCTTCATTGGTTAAATGGATTTTTTATATAAGTATTGCTGAACTCGTATTTTGGATACTAATAAACAGTATTCCTTATTTTTCCTCAGAAGAGTATCGTACCGATTTGGCAAATATGTATGGGAATAAAACTGTATTGTTAGGTATTACTATTTTCAGCTATACCGTTATTTTAATATTTGTGTATTTATTGTATAAATCCTACAAATCCATTTCTGTAACTGATAATGCCAAGCGATTGATGGAAAGCATTATTAAGACGAGAAAAATTATTAAATATTATGTCATTTATAATTTGATAGTTGCTTTTCTTTCTATGGTTTTCGGACTTTATTATAGCGTTTATAAAAACCCTGAAATATCTCAAAAATTTGCCGAATTTAGTGACAAACAAATGTTTAAGGCCACTGTACTCATGATTTTTGTAGTTGCTGTATTTGTGCTAATAATTTGGTTATTCTACCGACTTATTTACGGGATCTTATTGAAACGACTGAATAGAAATTATAAAGAGCTGAAAAAGTTGGAAGTATAATTACCATTCACGCTTTTTCATCAAAGCCTCTTTTGCTTCAATTTCCTCTTTAGGAATCACCTTTAAGAAAGATGGGTGCTGCTCGATAGCGTACTCGATTTTTTCAACAATACTTGCAATGTCTTCATTTTCGTAATCAATGTCCAAAGGTTGCTTGATCTCCATGGACTGAAGAATATTCTTTTTCTTCACACGCAAGCCTTTCTTATCAAAGGATCGTCTGAATCCATCAATCACTATAGGGACTACAATAGGTTGATATCGTTTAATAATATGGGCAGTACCTTTTCGAATAGGTTTAAAGGGTGTCGTTGTACCTTGCGGAAAGGTAATCACCCAACCATCTTTCAATGCGGTTCCGATACTAGAAATATCGCTCATTTTCACCTGTCTGTTCACATCTTTTCCTTCAGCCCTCCATGTACGTTCAATACTAATTGAACCCACATAAGCCAATATTTTAGGAAGCAATCCAGATTTCATGGTTTCCTTGGCCGCAACATAATAGATATTCAATTTAGGATTCCAGAGATAACCAACATTCTTAATGGAGTCCACTCTCCCACTTAAACTTGCATTGAATACATGAAACATGGACACCACATCGGCAAAATAAGTCTGGTGATTGGATATAAAGAGCACGTTGGTATCTGGTAAGTTCTTAATGACTTCAGATCCTTCTATTTGCAATTCATTAAAACCACGGAAACGTTGGTGTGTCATTGCACCTAATATCCTGATAAGCCATTTCTTTAAAAATAGTATATGTCCGAAAGGGTTTTTCTTGAATAATCCCATGTAAAGTTTCAGTTGATTATTACAAATGTAACAAAACTGCCTTGCTAAAGTGCAAATTTCAAAAGATCTTTGATCTCACTCAACATCATAGCCGTCGCGCCCCAAACTACATGTCCATTGAGATTGAAAGCTGGAACCTCAACATCGACTTTGTAAGAAGTTGAAACCGATTTGGTTATAAGGTAATCATCGTTAAGAAGATCTAGTAACCTAACTTCCAAGATCTCTTCTACCTCATCCTCTTGTCTGTTAAACTGAGGCATTGACTTGGCGAACCCTAAAAATGGCTGGACAAAGAAATTACTAGGTGGAATATATACATCTGTCAATGTCTTGATGACATGCACATTTTCCATTGGCACTCCCACTTCTTCGTAGGTTTCTCTTAATGCCGTATGTTCCAGTGACTTGTCATTTTCCTCTACCCTACCTCCTGGGAAACTAATTTGGGCAGAATGCACACCTTCGTAAGCTTTCCTGAGTATTAATACGATTCGCGTTTCGTTTATATCATCAGGATAAAGTAAAGCCAAAACAGCAGATTGTTTGGCGTTCTTAATATTCTCGCCTTGTTTCTTGATAAGTTCTCGCCTGAATGGTGGTATCATTTTAAAATGTGATACTTGCCCCGGAAGTGAGATATTTTCTATTTTTGGAATAGATTCTAAAACAATATCGAATTTCATAATAAGTTCATATTGGGTATCTAATTATTAAACATATTGCTAATGAAACTTTTCGCCCTCTGTTGCTTTTTTCTTTTATCGCTAAGTTGTGAAGATACACAATCTTCAAAAAACAAGTCTTCTACAAGTTCAACCAAAACCGAAGCCCAAAAGGTTATCATCGAAGAAAAGGTACCACCAAAACCAGAACGTGAATTCCCGTTACTCACTGACAGGAATGCTATGGATTTCTTCTTGGAATATGACAAGAACAACAAAGAAAATAAAGTGCGTATCACGACTGATTTTGGAGAGATCGATATCCTATTGTTCGATAAAACGAAATTCCATCGTTCAAATTTCATATTCTTAACAAAACAAAGCTATTTTGATAATACACAATTCTATCGAATTGTAAACAATTTTATTATTCAAGCTGGTAATAGCGACCAAAAAGATGTTAGAAAAAAACGCGTCAAAATCGGGAAGTACTTATTACCAACAGATACTAAAAGAGGTTACAAGCATCATAGAGGCATGGTTTCCATGCCGAGTAGCGAGATCGAGAACCCTTATAAACTAGCGTCGCCTTATGAGTTCTTCATTATACAAAGCCCCTCAGGTGCTTACCATCTAGATGGCGATTATACGATTTTTGGAAAAGTAACGAAAGGCATGGATGTCGTAGATAAAATTGCAAAACAGGAAGCAGACGGTAGAGGCTGGCCAAATCATAATATTTATATAAGGAAAGTAGAGATCATTGATTAGGCTTAATCTATTCTTTTTTATAAAGACTCGGCAAACTGATCTTGAACTTAACTGCGAGTAATCTTGTAGTAATCACAACTGCTCCTGCAATAGCAAAGATCACGTTATTATCAATGGGCAAATAACGCATTGCAAAATAGGTAATACCACCGAGGATACATGCTGTGGCATAAATTTCCTTTCTAAAGATCACAGGGATCTCATTGCAGAGTATGTCTCTAAGAACACCACCAAAGCAAGCAGAAATTGTACCCAATGCGATACATATTATAGGATGTAGTCCTGCATTGAGGCCTTTCTCAATTCCAACTACAGTATATAAACCAATGCCTATTGTATCAAACAAAAAAAGCGAGGTTCTAAGATAGTTGATCCTGTTACGGACAATGATTGCAAAAACGGTCGATCCAAGAATCACGTAAGTAAAGGTCATATCTCTCATCCAACCTACAGGAGTGATCCCTATCAAGATATCACGTAAAGTACCTCCTCCTATGGCAGTGACAAATGCAATAATAAGAATCCCAAAAGGATCCATACGTTTTTGCATAGCGACTAGTACGCCAGAAATAGCAAAGGCAATGGTTCCTAAAATGTCAATGGTATAAAACATATTTACATCCTTTGTGTATAATAGTTATAATCCTTCAATACGGTGTCCACGAATTCAATAGGATTTTGGACAGGCTCAATTTGCATCACTTCAATAAGTCTGTTATGCAATGAAAGTATGATGTTATGCTGCCCCTTTAATCGTGCTTCGTCGAAAAGGGTTTTCACGGTTTGCATTTCACTATCCTTGAATAAGGTTACTTGACTGTATGTCGGCACATAATTTTCAGGAATATCCTTTAATATCGTATCGCTGAGAGAAACCCGCGTTTTTTCACTTATCACCGTAGTCCCGGCGGCAATATCACCAACGCGCTGACCGTTGCCTCGTATGAGTATTGTAAGAACTGCCACACCGCCGCCTGTTAGTACTACATCCACTATGCGTAGCAGCCATCTTACCAAATACTTGGCGAACGTCGGTTTTGCGCCATCTAAGGTAACCACACGAATCTTCATGGCATTTTTACCCACTGTTTGCCCATCCCAAAACGTTTCGAGTAAAACATAATACAAAAACGCTGGTAAGGACACCAAAATATATAGTGCCCACATGTCTCCCATATCAAGATCAAGCGATACTAATAAGATGATCATACCCACAACATATGCCCATATAATCAAGCTATCTATCAAGTAGGCCAACATTCTATCTCCAAGATGCGCTACATTTCTCTGTATTCCTACATTTTGGGCAGTTTCTATTTGAAATTCTTGCATATTTTCTTTTCTTTGAAAGCAAAATTCGGTGATACATGCGTGAGGCGGCTTTCGTGAAGCAAAATAAGGATAAATGGTTAAAATTTGAAAGTGTTCTTTCAAATAAAACAACTTTAGACCCTAACGAATTGTCAGACCTCTATATCGAAATTACCGATCACTTGAGTTATGCCAAAACTTTTTATGGTGGAAGCAATACGGAACGGTACCTAAATCAACTTGCCTCTGCGGCACATCAAAAAATATATAAGACAAAAAAAGAAGCCAAGAACAGGATTTTGACTTTCTTCAAAACAGAATTTCCGACTATGTTCTATCAGCATCAACGTGAGTTGCTTATTGCTTTTTTAGTATTTATGTTATTCGCGATCATTGGTGCATTTTCTGCTGCTAACGAGGGTGATTTTGTAAGATCGATCCTTGGCGATGGCTATGTGAACATGACCCTTGAGAATATCGACAATAGTGACCCGATGGCTGTTTATAAGCAAATGGGGGAGTTCAATATGTTCATTGGCATTACGCTTAACAACATAAAAGTAGCCTTGTTTGCTTTTGCTTACGGCATTCTTTTAGGAATAGGCTCGCTTTATATCATGATGCAAAATGGCATTATGCTCGGTAGTTTTCAATATTTCTTCTTTGAAAAAGGTCTTCTATGGGAATCTGTTAGAACCATTTGGATTCATGGCACTATTGAAATATCCGTCATTATCATTGCCGGTTGTGCTGGGCTGGTCTTGGGTAATGGCATGTTGTTCACTCGTACTTACACGCGACTAGAATCTTTTAAAAGGGGTGTTAAAAATGGCCTTAAAATATTGCTAAGTACGGTTCCTTTTTTCATTGTTGCAGGATTCTTAGAAGGATTTGTTACAAGACATACAGAAATGCCAGATTGGCTTGCCATTTTAATTATTGGTGGGTCTTTGGCGCTCATTATATTTTATTACGTGATTTATCCCATACAACTACACAAGAAATCGCTTCTAGAGCCTCAACCCATTGAACCCTTACTTAAATGAAACAATATATTGAATTCAAGAAACAACGAGAATTAGGCGACATTTTAACAGATACATTTGCCTTTATAAAACATGAATTCAAGCCGTTCATGAAAACCATATTGCAATTATCTGGTCCTTATTTAGTGCTATTCTTAATTGCTATAACTTTCTATACATATACAACGGGCAATATGTTCGATTTTGGTAATCCTAGTGGTGGTTTTTCAAATTCATTTAATCCGTTGATGATGTTCATCGCATTCATGGCTTTTGCTGTCACAGCTATTTTGGTCTATACAGTTGCTGCTTCTACGGTCCTTCATTATATAAAATCTTATATAGCAAATAAAGGAGAAGTGGATATTGCAGTCATCAAACAAAATGTAAGAACAACCTTTTGGGGTTTTTTTGGGCTTAGCGTCTTGAAGTGGATCATGATTTTCATAGCCATGGCGTTTTGCATACTTCCCGTTTTCTACATGATGGTTCCAATGGCTGTTGTCCTAAGTATTTATGTATTCGAAAAAAGAGACGTTGGCGATGCCTTTAGCTATAGCTTTAATTTAATAAAGGAGGAGTTTTGGATAACCCTCGCTACCATCATTATTATTGGTGTGATCGTCATGGTGGCAAGCTATGCGTTTGCACTTCCGGCTAGTTTATATACCATGGTAAAATCAGGAATCCTTTCTGGAGAATTAGATCCTGGTAATATGCAGAGTTTCTATGACCCGGTGACAATGATACTGAACGTGATATCCAATTTAATCCAATTCTTGCTGAACCTCATATCTACAGTGGGAGCCGTATTTATCTATTTCAATTTGAATGAACGTAAACATTTTTCAGGAGCTCTTGATCGCATTAAATCCATAGGACAGATAGAAGAATAAATGTATCAACTCCTTAAAACAATCATATTTTGCCTTATCTGTAGCACCTTAGCTTATGGACAACAAGAGGAATTGGTTGTTGAAGATGATTCTACTATCGAAATACACGAAATCAATGATGAGCATCTTGAAAGCTATAGGACTGATGAAGATTTCATTTATATTGAAGTCGTTCAAGAAGAATCCTTTTTAGACAGAATATGGCAATGGATAAAAAATCGTATTCAAGATTTCTTTGAGTGGCTATTTGGGGTTGATGTGGCAACAGGCATATTAAAATTCATCTTCAATGTTCTGCCTTACTTGATTCTTGTGTTGCTCATTTTCCTGCTTATTAAATTCTTCTTGAATGTTAATTCGAAATCCATAGTTACGGGACACAGGAATAAACCCACCATGCAATTCATTGAAGACGAGCAAATCATCATGAATGAAGATATTAATGCACTTATTAGTGAAGCCATCAAACAAAAGAATTTTCGCTTGGCAATACGTTATTATTACTTGTTGTCGCTTAAATACCTTAGCGCCAAACATGTAATTGATTGGCTGCCCCAAAAAACAAATGAAGATTATATAAACGAAATTGAACAAGAATCCCTTCAAAACGATTTTAAGGATGCCACATGGATTTATGATTATATATGGTACGGAGAATTCGCTATCGACGAGATTAGATTCAATTCCCTGAAATCGACCTTTGAAACATTGAACAATTCAATCAAGTCAAATTGAACAGAAGAGGCAAACTATATATCATCCTGACCGCATTGACCATTTTGGCCATTGTCGCTATAGAGTATAACAAACCTAAAGATATCAATTGGTTTCCTTCCTATACCAAGCATCACAAGATTCCTTTTGGCACTTTAGTATTTCATGATCAATTGAAACGCATTTTCAATGAGTCCGGAATTGTGAATGTTGAACGGCCTCCTTACGAGTATCTGACCATCAATCCAGAATCAAGTGGCACCTATGTATTCATCAATGACGCACTAGAGTTTGGAGAGGCCGAACTAGATAAGTTGTTGGATTGGACTTCTAAAGGCAATACACTTTTCATTGCGGCATCCTCAAGATTCGAGCAGCAACTTTTAGACACCTTATCATTGGACCAATCCGGAATAAGTACGTTCAACAATTTTGAGAATGAATATGTGGTTAACTTGAAGAATCAGCAATTAAGGTCTGATAGTGTTTATATTTATGATAAAGCCTATTATTTCAATCAGTTCAGTAAGATTGATACATTAAATTCAAGAGTAATTGGCACTATTAGAAATCCAAAAGATGCAGATTCAATAAAAGGCAAGGAATATATCAACATCATCAAGCAACCCTTTGGTAACGGACAAATTATATTAAGTACATTTCCGCAGGCCTTTACTAATTATTTTATCCTGAACAATCCGAATAATCAGTATACAGCTGGTCTGACGTCTTATTTAGATCAAACAAAACCTATTTATTATGACAATCATCATAAATCCGGGAAAATCATTTTCACTTCCCCATTAAGGGTCCTATTGAATACTAAAGAACTAAAATGGGCCTATTATATTATGCTAATAGGCGTTTTGGTGTATGTAATTTTTGAGGGTAAACGAAAACAGCGTGCAATTCCTATTGTAAAACCTTTGCGAAATCAAACCATAGAGTTCACCCGCACGATTTCAAATATGTATTATGAAAAAGGCAAGCATAAAGACCTTGCGGATTACAAAATCCAACATTTCATGGATTATATAAGGGCGAATCTACATTTAAATACCTCATCAATTGACGATGAATTCCTTAAGAATCTAGCTGCAAGGAGCAATAACAATTTTGAAGATACGCAGCTACTTTTCAATACGATAGAAAGATTTAATAATAGAACAACACTGAGTAATATAGAACTTGAAAAGCTAAATAGCTTGATAGAAAAATTTAAATCCAATAACACATGGAACACCAAGACCTGAATTTCAACAACAGAATTCCGTTAGAAAAACTTAAACAAGCCGCTGACTCAATAAAACAGGAGTTGAGCAAGGTGATCGTAGGACAAGAAAAATTCATTGAACTACTAATAGTGGGCCTTTTGGCAGACGGGCATGTTTTGATAGAAGGTGTTCCTGGCATCGCAAAAACGATTACCGCCAAACTGTTTGCAAAAGTCTTGAAGACTAATTTCAGTAGAATCCAGTTCACACCTGATCTAATGCCTAGTGATGTACTTGGGACCTCCATCCTGAATATGAAATCCTCAGAGTTCGAATTCAAAAAAGGTCCGATATTCTCGAATGTTGTCTTGATAGATGAAATTAACAGGGCACCTGCTAAAACGCAGGCGGCATTGTTTGAAGTCATGGAAGAAAAACAAGTTACAATCGATGGTAGCACCTATGAATTTAAACCTCCCTTCATGGTGTTGGCAACTCAAAACCCCATTGATCAAGAAGGCACCTATGCATTACCTGAAGCACAATTGGACCGATTTATATTCAAGATAAAAATAGATTATCCTTCGATTGAAGAAGAAATCAAGATTATCGAGACACATCATCAACGAAAAAGTGATACCCCTGAATCATTGATAAATCCGATTATTGATGATAATTCCCTAGCTGAATTCAAGCAACAGACCAAGGCGATAATTGTCGAGGAGAAAATAATCAAGTACATCGCAGAAGTGGTATCCAAAACAAGAAATCATCCACATTTATATTTGGGTGCCTCTCCACGTGCCTCTATTGCCATCTTGAATACTGCTAAGGCATATGCCGCCATTAATGGTCGTGATTTTGTGATTCCGGAAGATGTAAAAAAGGCAGTGAACCCTGTTTTGAATCATAGGATCATCCTAACACCTGAGCGCGAAATGGAAGGCATGTCTACCGAAAATGTCATCGAAATGATTTTGCAATCAGTAGAAATTCCAAGATAGATTCGATGAAATTCTTAAGGACATTATATATACACAAGCAATTCTATATTTATATGACATTGACTTCTGTTTGTTTTTTAGTGTCTTATTGGATACCCGTTTTTTATGCGATTGCTTGGATGATGGCCATTGCGATCTTTGTGCTTTTGTTAGTTGATATAATGCTTCTATACCGATTTAAGGCAGCTATAAAAGCTAGACGACTATTGCCTGAGAAATTATCGAATAGCGACGAGAATCCTATACCAATAACCATTAGCAATCAGTATCCTTTTAAGGTCATTATCGATGTGATAGACGAATTACCCATTCAATTTCAGAAAAGGGATTTCTCCTATAAAACAACGTTGGCTCCAAATCAATTTCATGATTTCGATTATCTCGTTCGACCAGTGGAACGTGGTGAGTACTTTTTCGGGAACTTGAATATCTATACTTCAACCCAATTAAGAATCGTAAAGAGGAAGTACCAATTCCAGAATGAACAAATGATACCGGTGTACCCTTCATTCATACAGATGCAGAAATACGATTTCATGGCAATTGGTAATCATTTAACGGAAATCGGTTTAAAGAAAATACGTCGAATTGGGCATACATCAGAATTCGAGCAAATCAAAGATTACGTGAGAGGAGATGATTTTCGAACCGTAAATTGGAAAGCGACTGCTAAGAGGGGTGCATTAATGGTCAATCAGTATCAAGATGAAAAATCACAGCCAATTTATTCTATCATAGATACTGGTCGTGTCATGAAAATGCCATTTAACGGTTTAAAACTTTTGGATTATGCAATCAACTCTTCATTAGCCTTCAGTAATGTGGCACTTAAAAAGCATGATAAAGTTGGATTCATCTCGTTCTCCAAGTCCATCGAATCATTTTTACCGGCTATTCATAAACTATCGCACCTCAATAAAATTTTGGAGACCCTTTATAATATTGATACCGAATTCAGCGATAGCGACTTTGGATTGTTGTACGCGCAATTAAAGCGAAAGGTCACTCACAGAAGTTTACTTTTATTATACACGAATTTCGAACATCTTAGTTCATTGAAACGACAGTTACCATTCTTAATGGCGATTGCCAAGAAACATATGTTGGTTATCATCCTTTTTGAAAACACGGAGTTGGATGAATTAATTAAACAAGATGCGGAAGATCTTCAATCCATATATCACAAGACCATCGCCGAAAAATTCTCTTACGAAAAACGTTTGATGGTCAAAGAATTAAAAAAACACGGTATACATTCAATCCTGACGACACCAGAGAAGCTTACAATAAATACGATAAACAAATACCTCGAAATCAAAGCAAGGGGTTTGTTATAAGTACTGTAAAATTTCTAAGATAAATCGACACTTTTTTTTGAATAATAAATTATATTGGTGGTGCTATTACATAAACAACCATAATGAATTACATCAAGGGTCTTTTTCTTCTATTTTTTCTATTTACTTATACTATTTCAACTGCTCAGGACAAGTTCAATCCTTGGGCTTTTGGTATAGGAATCAATGCTGTACATAATCCGACTACGGGTGGTGATGATAAAGATACTGGTCTCAATCCATTAACGGGCCGATATAGTACTTGGAATATGGAGGCCGCAGCCCTTCGGATAACTGCAGCTCGTTATTTAGATGGTGGATTCATATTCGAATTAGTTGGATCCAGGAATACCATTGACGAAAACTACCCAATAACCGGCAAAGAATTTGACTATCTCTCGTTGGATGGTATGTTCAAGTTGAACTTAAGCAAGGCCAATAAAGAGGTCAATAAAGTCAATCCGTATGTTGGTATTGGAGCTGGTTATACTTGGGTGGAAAAGATAGGTGCAGCCACTCTTAATGGTACTGGTGGTATCAATTTTTGGATAAGCAATAGACTAGGAATCAATATTCAATCTACACTTAAACTTGCATTTAAGGATTACGGAACCACACACTTTCAGCATTCAGCTGGATTGGTTTATAGGACTGGAGGAAATCCTAAAGATAGCGATGGAGATGGTGTAATAGATAGAAAAGATAAATGTCCTGCCGTAAAGGGATCAGCTAAATTTAATGGTTGCCCAGATAATGATGGTGATGGCATCGAGGATAGATATGATGCATGTCCGAATTTGGCAGGCTTAGAATTATTCAATGGTTGCCCAGATACAGATGGTGATGGCATACAAGACAAAGATGATGAATGCCCGAGAATTATAGGCATATTAGCTAATAAAGGTTGTCCTGTACCTGATTCGGATCGTGATGGCGTTCTTGACGATATAGATCAATGTCCTAATGTCGTTGGAACGGTGGCAAACTTTGGTTGCCCAGAAGAAGAGAAAATCACACAACAAGACGAAGAAAAAATCAACTATTTTGCTAAAACATTATTATTCCAATATGGCAAATCCGCATTACGCTCTTCAGATGAAGCATCCCTTGATGAAATCGTGGGTATTATGAACGCTTATCCGTTCTCGAAATTCAGCATAGAAGGGCATTCTGACAATTCTTCTAGTAATTCACATAACATGAGATTATCACTGAGTCGTGCCAAAGCCGTCAAGAATTACCTCGTTTCTCAAGGCATTGATCCAGACAGAGTAAGTGCCCAAGGTTTTGGAGAAGGAAGACCTATTGCAGATAATAGTACTAAAGAAGGTAGAACGAAGAATAGGCGTGTTGAAATTGTATTAATGAATTAATACAATTCAGTTACTATATTTTACAATTCGGTAATTAAAATTATTGAAACCAATGATTTATAATGACATTTGAACTGTTAATCAATTAAACAGAACATTATGAAATCTTTTATTTTATCAATCGCATTATTATTTTCAATATCCATCTTTGCTCAAGAAGAAAAGGGTATATCTATCGAAGTGACTATCGATAATCTTACCAACGATGATGGTAAAGTTGTATTGGCCTTGCATACATCAGAGACTTTTATGGTAAGTCAAGGAGTTAAGAACGCAGAAAGCAAAATACACGACGGTAAAGTCACTATTGTATTTGATGGTGTTGCTCCTGGAAGTTATGCTATCATGGCAATGCATGACCAAAACGAAAATGGGCGTATGGATTTTGAACCTAACGGTATGCCTAAAGAAAGCTATGGCACTTCAAACAATCCTATGAGTTATGGTCCACCACAATTCTCCGAATCAAAGTTTGAAGTTGGTACAGAAAACCAAAAAATTAATATTAGATTCTAAATGAATAAAAAAAGAGCCTCATTATGAGGCTCTTTTTTTATTTAAATACTTTCTCCAAGCCAGGCTTTCATCATCCAAACTATTTTTTCTTGTTCGGTAATAAAATCACTCATCATGGAGTTAGTACCTTCATCATTGGCTTCACTTGACTTCTTCAAAACGCCTCTCTCGATATTAAGTAACTCAGTCAATGAATCAATAATTAATTTTACAGCTTTCTCATCTTGAGACACATTCTTTCCAACTGGCACTTGCGAATTCTTGACATAATCTCCAAAAGTGTGCAGAGGTGTGACACCCAATGTTAAAATTCGTTCCGCCAACAGATCTACTTTCAAATTAGCATCTGTATATAATTCTTCGAATTTAACATGAAGATCAAAAAAACGCTTTCCTTTAATATTCCAGTGTAGACCCCTTAAGTTTTGATAATACACTTGAAAATTAGCTAACAATCCATTTAGGTCTCCAGCCAGTTCTTTAGTTTGCTCAGTATTCAATCCTATGCTATTTAGTGTCATGCTCATATCTTTTTAATGATTTACTACAAATTTAACTTATAGTTCACGTAGCAATCAATAGATTTTATTGATAGTTTTTATACCTTTATAGCTCAAACGAATAGATATGACCATTACACAATTACACTATGTTTTAGCTGTCGCTGAAAATCAGAATTTCACCAAAGCTGCTGAAAAATGCTTCGTCACGCAACCCACGCTCAGTATGCAAATACAAAAGTTAGAAGGTGAATTGGATATCTTGATTTTCGATAGAAGCAAAAAGCCCATTGAATTGACTGAGGTAGGAAGAAAAATAGTTCATCAAGCGAGAAACATCGTAAATGAGTCGGAACGCATCATTGATATCGTAGATCAGCAAAAGGGTTTTATTGGTGGAGAATTCAAATTAGGGATTATTCCAACTATCATGCCTACTTTACTACCCATGTTCTTAAAAACATTCATTAAAAAGTATCCTAAAGTAAAGCTGCACATTGAAGAACATACCACAGATGAAATCATTCTTAGAATAAATGAAGGGCATCTTGATGCTGCTATCGTTTCTACACCACTGGAAAATGACAGTATTAAAGAACGTGTACTTTTTTATGAACCATTTGTAAGTTACATACCTAAAAATCATCGTCTAAGCGACAAGAAATTAATTGATATATCCGATCTAGAAATTGATGATATGCTCTTATTGGAAGATGGCCATTGTTTTAAGGATGGAGTCATTAATCTCTGCAAGGCATTCAAGAAAAGTGTGGATGATTCCTTTCAGCTTGAAAGTGGAAGCATCGAAACCTTAATTAAATTATCCAATGAAGGTTTGGGCATGACACTTATACCATTTTTGCATACTTTGGATATCAAAGAAAAAGAAAAAGAAAACCTGTATCACTTTAATGAACCTACGCCAGCAAGAGAAGTAAGTATAATTTATCATAAGAGTGAATTGAAAATGCAAATAATCGAGGCTTTACAAGATACTATTTCAGGGATTGTTCGGGGTGCAATTGCTTTTCAGAATGTCGAAATAATCAGTCCTCTACCAAAATAAAAAAGCGACCAAAATTGATCGCTTTTTGTTTATGCTTTTAATAAGATTAGACATTTGTTTAATTCTGGGTTCTGTTGAATCAAGGAATTAATAAAAATCTTGAGTTCTTCAATTTCGTAAGGAAGTAATCTCTGTATCGCTTTTTCTACTTCCCTGCAGAACAGGTTAACATCAAAACTTACTTTATTTAAGACAGTCTTGGTGTATTCAAACATTGCTCTCGCCATAATTTTGAAGTTATTTTAGTTGTTAGGAATTTAAAGTAATTTCAATCTATAGGCTAAAAATATTTTTTATTAATGAATTAAAGATATTAAAAAAACGTGTAAGTCTTTATTAAATTTCGACGAACTGTGTTAAAGTTTAGCTAAAAATTAATTGCTTAAAATCATATAAGCTTGATAATCAGAGTACAACACCCTTAAAACCTGTTATCACCATCCAAAATATCTCCTAGACCTCCAAGAATACTACCTTCACCCCTATCCTTTCCTCCTGCTTGAGGTGCGCTTGCCAGTACACGACCAACTAATCTGCTAAAAGGCAGTGATTGTACGAAAACAGTCCCTGGTCCTTGCAATCTCGCGAAAAACAAGCCTTCACCACCAAAGACTTTATTCTTTATACCCTTAACAAATTCAATATCATAATCGATATCTTTCGTGAAACCAATAATACAACCTGTATCCACCTTTATAGTTTCTCCAGCTTGCAATGTTTTCTTGGCCATCGTACCTCCTGCATGTACAAAGGACATACCATCGCCCTCCAGTTTTTGCATGATGAAACCCTCGCCACCAAACAAGCCTCTTCCTAATTTCTTATTGAACTCAATACCAACACTTACACCTTTTGCGGCACAAAGGAATGCATCTTTTTGGCATATGAACTTTCCGCCATACTCAGTGAGATCTATCGGAATGATCTTGCCAGGATATGGTGATGCAAAGGATACATTACGTTTTCCAGAGAGATCATTATAAAACACTGTCATGAAAAGACTTTCTCCAGTTAAGATCCTCTTGCCAGCTCCCAATATTGATCCAAGAAATCCTTGATCTTTTTGGGAACCATCGCCAAAAATAGTTTCCATTTTAATACCATCATCCATCATCATAAAAGTTCCTGCTTCTGCAACAACACCTTCTTGAGGGTCGAGTTCTATCTCGACATATTGCATTTCTTCTCCATAAATCCTATAGTCTATTTCGTGTGCTGTCATATTATTTTGTTCTTTGTTGATTCCCTTATGAGTTGACTAGTTTTATATTTTGTTACGATCATTTCTGATTTTTCAATTTAATTGACCATTCAAAATTGAAGTTAGAAACCTCAACACCTTCAGTATTCTTACCCACGGCATTTAACCAAACAGTTTGCCCTTCTCCCGTTTCCAAAGCTTTTACAATGGCACTATCTATTGATAGTCCTTGAGTACATTCAAAAGTCAATCGTCCAGTCGCTTTTTTTGTGAAGGCGGCATTGTTATTAGCGACTAACATCGATATATTCTTGCCACTTTCCTTAATTTTCTTCAACATCAAAGCACCCGTAGTTAGTTCTGCGGCCATGCCTTGTACTGCCCAAAACATGGACTTAAATGGATTTTGATTCACCCATCGGTGTTTCACTTTAACAATGCATTTGGCATCATCTATGTAAGTAGCGCGTACACCAGTGAAGAAGGCAGCGGGTAGCTTAAACATGTTGAACATATTGATTTTTCGGGCTGTAAGCTTCATATTTATAAAGGATTTCAGTAAAAATAACGAAAATAATCAGGATGTTAAAATGTTAAAAAAATGTTAAATATTAGTACTATGCGTAACATAATACCTTTTAAAAGACATATATTTGTATAAGCAACTATTATATGTTTTAATATCATGTTAACAACACATCAAAAAAATCTAGCCGCCATAATACATTTATCGACCTTTTCGAAGTTCTTTATACCACTTGGCAATTTTATATTACCATTGATTTTATGGACAATGAATAAGGATAAGTCTGAGTTTGTTGATGAACATGGTAAGCAAGCAATAAATTTTCAATTAAGTATTTTATTATATGGCATAGCTGCTGTAATAATTGCAATCCCCATTTTTCTATATGTATTTGCTGGAAGCTTCCCAGAGGAGTTATTATTCAACAATCATAATATATATATCGATGGAAATGACATACAAAATGCTTCGGGCCTAATCATCTTTGGAGTGTTAGCAGCCATTATCGCAATGACGATTTTCATTATTGAAATCGTACTGGTAATTTCGGCAATGGTCAAGGCAAATAATGGAGAAGTCTATAAATACCCATTAACAATAAATTTCATCAAATAATAATCAATCAAAAAATGAACAGTTTTATAAAATCTAAATTCTATCTAATATTATGAAAATAGAAAACACAAAAGCACAAATGCGTAAAGGTGTTCTGGAATACTGCATACTGTCCATCCTCAAGGATGAAGATGCATACGTTGCAGAGATACTGGACACACTAAAAGACGCAAAAATGCTCGTCGTCGAGGGTACGATATATCCTCTACTGACAAGGCTCAAGAATGCTGGTCTTCTCAATTATCGCTGGGAAGAATCAACTGGAGGACCTCCAAGAAAATATTACGGCTTAACAGAAACCGGAAAACTCTTTCTCAAAGAATTGAATGGTACTTGGAGCGATTTACAAAACGCCGTTAACTTAGTAACAAGACAAAAAAACACCAAAAAATGAATAAGACAGTCAATATAAATTTAGCAGGTATATTTTTTCATATAGATGAAGATGCATACGCAAAGTTGCAGCGCTATCTTGAGGCTATAAAACGTTCATTTACAGATTCTCAAGGGCGTTCTGAAATCATTGCAGATATAGAAGCAAGAATTAGTGAGCTATTCAACGAACGCGTTGATAATGACAAACAAGTCGTAGGCGTAAAGATCGTTGATGAAGTCATCACTATCATGGGACAGCCAGAAGATTATTTGGTAGACGACGAAATTTTTGAGGATGAGCCAAAATCTTGGGATAGGACTCGAAAGAGTTCCAAGAAACTATATAGGGATACAGACAATTCATATATAGGAGGTGTTTCTTCAGGCCTCGGTCATTATCTAGGCATCGATTCAGTATGGGTACGTTTGCTTTGGATATTACTAGCCATTGGATCGGGAGGCACATTCATATTCATCTACATACTGTTCTGGATTCTCGTCCCTGAAGCACTAACAACGTCAGAGAAACTGACAATGACTGGAGAGCCTGTGAATATCAGCAACATCGAAAAAAAAATCAAGGACGGATTTGAAAGTGTCTCTGAGACGGTATCAGATACTGTAAAGAACATTGATCTGCCCAGGCAAGGCCAACGAATAAAATCCAGTTCAAAGTCTTTTTTTGATACTTTAGGCGATGTCATCATGTTTTTCTTGAAGGTATTCGCCAAGTTCATAGGGGTCATTATGATCATTACGGGCGCAGCCACTTTAATAGGGCTTGTAATTGCGCTTCTTACCACAGGAATTGCAGATGCCATACATGTGCCAGGCTTCGATTTTGCCGAAGCAGCAATGAGCAGTAGCGCGCCTATATGGTTAATATCATTATTGACATTGTTTGCAGTCGGAATTCCGTTTTTCATACTCTTTTATCTAGGCTTGAAAATTCTGGTAAATAATTTGAAATCCATTGGAACCATTGCCAAACTTAGTCTACTTGGGTTATGGTTGATATCTATCATTTCATTGGCAGTTTTGGGCATTAGGCAAGTTGCAGAACATGCCATGGATGCCAGTGTTTCGGCACAGAAGGAACTAATGATAACTTCTAACGACACTCTCAACATAGTAATGGCCAGTAACTCTACCTATACCAATCGATTTGGCAGGTATAGTAGCGAGCCTTTTAGATTGATTTACGACGAAAATGATGAGAAAATGATTTATTCGTCTGATGTAAGGCTGATTGTTAGATCAACAAAAGATTCAGTAGCTTCCATAGGGATTGAAAAAATTGCGGATGCGAGGACCTATCAAGAAGCTAAGGAATTGGCCGATAACATCAATTATAGTTATGAATTGAATAACAAAACGCTTTTGCTTAATTCTTACTTGACAACCGCCTTGAAAAATAAGTACCATGACCAAAAAGTAGAATTGACACTTTACCTACCAGAAGGTACTACAGTTTACGCAGATGACAATACATATTCATACCATAGAAATTCAGATCACTATAATGATATCTTAAAAAACGGTTCTGAAGAACACTACTTAAAGGTCATTGAAGGTGATATGGTCTGTTTGGACTGTGAAGACGACTTCGAGATAAAAGTAGATATCCATGATGACGAAAGAGGTATCAAGGTAAATGAGGATGGCGTCGAAATAAAAAGTGATAACGGCAGTCTTATAATAGATGAGGATGGTGTTAAGGCCAAAACAGATAATGTTAAAGTAAATATCGACGAAAATGGCATCGAGATAACATCCGATGACAACTAACAATTCATCAAGAAAATATAACAGTTCAGTCCGATTTAATTTTCAAATCAAGTTTTAATGAAGACTTTCACCAAGTAAAACAAAAAACAAACATTCAAGCACAAAATCAATCAATTATGACAACTCTCACAAAAATCATAGTAACAATAGTAATGGCGCTGCTTTTTTTCTCTTGCAACTTCGATATTAATCTTGGCCCAGGCGTTAGAGGTAATGGAAATGTAACCACTGAAACCAGGAATATTGAATCTTTTCATAGTATCAAGGCAGCTGAAGGCCTGGATGTTTACCTGACACAAGGAACTTCTGAAAGTGTAAAGATACAAGCAGATGAAAACCTCCTTGCTATTATACTTACTGAAGTAAAAGATGGTGTTTTACACATACATACTGAAGAAAACATCGCTCATTCCTCTGCACAAAAAGTCATGGTTGAATTTGACGATATAAGAAGTATCACTTCTACTAGCGGAAGTGATGTGTATTCAACCAATACCATTAAAGCCGACCGATTAAAGCTAAAAAGTACCAGTGGAAGCGATATGGAATTAGAAATAGTAGCTAATGAAATAATATGTAAATCCACAAGTGGAAGTGACATAAGACTTTCAGGCAGCACTAATAGATTCTCTGCCGAATCAACTAGTGGAAGTGATATTAAAGCGAGTAATTTAAAGGCGAAAATCTGTGATGCAAGAGCCACTAGTGGTAGCGATATTACATTATATTCTTCTGAAGAATTGACCGCCAAAGCAACTAGTGGAGGGGATATAACCTATTACGGTAACCCAGACAAAGTCAACAAAAATGATGGTGTTTCTGGTTCAATACGAAAACACTGATCAACCTCATCAATCAAACAATCATGGTTCATTAAGTGGACCTAAAAACGACTAACCAATCTTGTTTTTACCATTCCTTACTTGACGTTTATCAAGTTTGGGATGGTTTTTGTTTATATTTGTTCTGAACGGAAATGAAATCCATTATGATCAAAAAAATTGCACTAATCGTCCTGCTAACCATTTCGATATCAAGCATTCATGCACAGCGTAAAGAAAAAATAAAAGGAAGTAAGGAAGTTTCCACAGAACTAACATCCGTTGAAGATTTTACCAGACTATTGATTGGAGAAGATTTTAAGGTCACCCTTGTAAAAGGTGAAAACCCTTTAGTGGAAATTACCACGGATGGTAATCTGCATGAGGTGATTCAGATTGAAGTTGTTGACAATACGCTTCTACTTAAATCGACAAAGAATATAGTTTCTAAAAAACAATTGAATATAAGGATTACCTATACCGAAACACTTAATCTGATTGAAACTAAAGAAAATGGTCAGATAAGTTCAAATAGCACTATTGATATCCCAGAATTAACCTTGAAAGCCGCAGGATCTTCCAAACTATTCTTGACTATTAAAAGTGATATGTTCAAGTTCATCAATTCTGATAAGGCTAGGGCAGAATTAAATGTCACAGCCAACACTTCAACACTTGAATTAAGTGACAATAGTAAATTAGAAGCACTTATTAATTCAACCGATATAAAAATTGATCTCTACCAAAGAGCCAATGCCCAAATCGAAGGTGATGTTGATACTCTTAATATTCGTGCAGATAACAGTACTAATTTTATTGGCAAGAATCTAGCTTCCAATACGTGTTCTGTTCTTGCCGAAGATAGTTCTGATATTTATATCCAGGTTATAGAAGAAGTAACTATAGACGCTACTGGAAGTAGTGAAATCTTTTTATACGAAGACCCAAAAATCATTATAAATACGTTCGAAGATACGGTCAAACTTCATAAAAAAGAACTATAGAATCTAAGACTTAGTACTGAGCTGTAGATACTTCAAAAGAAGAATCTTTTGCTGCTAACCAGCGTTCGGCATCCAATGCTGCCATACAACCTGTACCAGCTGCGGTAACAGCTTGTCTGTATACATGATCGGCGGCATCGCCACTCACGAAAACACCTTCAATATTTGTTTTTGAAGTGCCTGGAACATTGATGATATACCCAGTTTCGTCCAAGTCTAAAAACTCCTTAAAAATATCTGTATTTGGCTTATGGCCTATCGCAACAAAAAATCCCGTTACAGGAATCTCATGGACTTTACCAGTTATATTGCTTTTTACACGAACTCCAGTAACTACTTGTCCATCACCTAAAACCTCATCAGTTTCTGTATTGAAAAGAATTTCTATATTCTCAGTGTTTTTGACTCTAGCTTGCATGATCTTAGATGCCCTGAACTCATCACGTCTCACCAGCATGGTTACCTTAGAACAAAGCTTAGATAAATAGTGAGCCTCTTCACAAGCAGAATCCCCAGCCCCAACAATCACCACTTCTTGATTTCTATAAAAGAAGCCATCACAAACTGCACAAGCGGAAACACCTCCTCCAAGCTTAAGATATTTCTGTTCCGATTCTAAACCTAGATATTTTGCAGAGGCTCCCGTAGAAATAATCACCGTGTCACAATGAATCTCCTTGGTATCGTTAACCCATACTTTATGCACATCCCCTGAAAAATCTACTTTGGTAATCCATCCGTCCCTAACATCTGTTTCAAAACGTTCTGCTTGCTTTTGAAATTCTATCATCATTTCAGGGCCAGTGACCCCATCTGGATATCCTGGGTAATTCTCGACTTCATTAGTTGTTGTAAGCTGACCACCAGGCTGTGTACCCTGATATAATACTGGATGCATATTGGCTCTAGCTGCATAGATTGCAGCGGTATATCCTGCAGGACCTGAACCTACTATAAGGCATTTAACTCGTTCGATAGTATCTGACATAATTGCATGAAAATTGTGAGAACAAAAATAACTCATTTACCTAAAATCTCATACAATTAGTTATCAACAGTCGTTATCTAAGGATAACCAATAATTATTGGAGAAAATAAGGATATTTAAATTTTAACATCGTGTTAAAAAAAATCGTAAATTGTAATGAGCATAATCCATTAAATTACTTAGAACTATGAAAACTACGCTTTATTTTTTCTTACCGATACTATTGTTTTTCACAGACAATCCTAATTATAGTACTATTGAAACTAACACCACTGATATAATAAGCAATGAAGATGTATTGACCTTAGAAGGTACATGGGAACTTGTTGATTACCACAATTATGTGGATAATGACGTAGCAGACACCTATGGTCATAAAGAGGGTTACAGACAAGTGAAGATGTTCACTAAATCTCGTATCATGTGGAGCCGTAAAGTACCTCTTGACTCAACTGAATTTTTTGGCTATGGTTCTTACAAAATTGTTGATGGAAATTTAATTGAGTCCTTAGAATATGGTTCTGAAGCAGTATTGAAAACCATTGACACTATGCGAATATTTTCTTTTGAACTGATCTTAACTGAAAATACATATTCTCAAATTACAATTGGCCCTGAAGGCGATAGGATTTTTTCTGAGAACTATAAAAAAATTGAATAAGTAACGGACTGTATCATACTTAATTCATCATTTTCTATTTGCATTTCAAACTGTGATTAAAACTTATGGTTTCAACTATTCCATTTAGGGAATGGTCAATACTGAAAGCATATGTTTCTAAATTCGCCTTTAAACGCGCTATTTCCTTATTGTTTATCCATTCAATGTCTAATTCATTTTCAGGTGTCTCATGAATTATAATTTTACCAAAAAATGCCTTGGATTGATTTCTTAATTTAATGATCTCAAGCTGTTGTTTAACAATCTCCTTTTCAATACCGTCCTGTACCTCCTTTAAACTCAGTGTTGCTCGATTGATTTCTTTATGGCCACCACTGCCCCCTTTATCAGCCGCTATGTAATCATTTTTACCCGCAAAAATATCGAGATACCATACTTGGGGTATACCTGGCATGAACATTTGAATGGCGCGCGCCAGTAAAAGTTTTTGTTCATCTTCTCCAAGGGCACTAAAAAATGTCGCATTAACCTGATAGTAAGAAATCTTTTTGCCCGATGGTCCAAAAAGGCTTTTAACCCTTCCACCTCGCTCCATGACCTTATTCATGATATTCTCAATCTCTTTGTCTTTTAATAAACCCTTATTGTAACTACCATTAACATCCTTTCCCTTTAGATCAAGGACTGGTATTCCATCGTGGCATCCTAGCATATTCACTGTTTTATAACCCTTGGTGACAATCTCATCTATCCAAGAGAGTATTGCTTTGCTAGAAGCATTTTCTATAGTGTGTATAGTAAGTCCGGGTAGAAAGAAATCATAAATATAATAGCCATTATTGGACACTTCATCATGCAGATTCAATCCATATTCCGCATGAATTTCGGGTAATAACATTAAATCGTTTTTCTCGGCTATCTGTTTAATTCTATCTAAATAATCCCAAGTACCGGGTTTATTGAAAAAGTTCGATTGTCCAATTTCTTTATGCAAGTAAGCAAAGGCATCCAATCTTAAGATCTTACAACCATAATCACTTAATTTTTTTAAGGTTTCTTCATAAAAATCCCATACCAAGTTTGATTTCGCATTCACGTCCATTTGCCCTAAATACGTGCAACTTTGCGTCAATATTGTCATTACCTCTTTTTTATATACCTCGCTATCTCCAAAATCAATAGTGAACGGATCTCTATTATTATCAATAGCATAATTTACATTTTCGCAAATCTCAAGTGCTTGATCTTTTGATAAACATGGAATTATTTTTAAATCGTCATATGTGATTTTATTATAGCTAAGTTGTTGGTAAAATGTGTTCCAATAAGGTTTTATGCTGCCATCTGGAAAACGCACTTTTAATATGGGTAGTCCAGACTTTCTCATAAAAAGTTTGTCAAGAAACTCTTGCTTAGGGATCATTACACCATCTTCACTCATTTTTCCATTTCCCTCCCAGAATTCATTCCAATCAATAAAAAAGTCTTTATAAATGGACTGATTGCCGTTCTGTAAAAGATCATTGAATTGGGGGGAGGCTACTGAAAGATGATTCAAGACAATATCAAACTTCAGTTTAATGTTAAGGTCGTTCAATGCTTTAAGGTCTTCAGTAGAGACTAGATCCTTATTTAAATTATAATCAATAATTGAAAAACCTCTATCCAGATCACTATTAAAAAAAGTAGGGAGGATATAGAATAATGAAAACGCATTCTTGAATTCGGGCATTTTTAGCATGGAGACCATATCGCATAATTTATCGCCAACGCTATCAGGATAGGCGTTTAGCATCACCCCATTGTTCCCTATAACATTTCTCAGATTGTTAACTTTAGACATATTCGTACTGACTTAATAAAATTCCAATGAAAAATAAATGATCGATTTCTTTTAAAGTAGTTCAGATAAGATATTAATGTTATCTGGCAATCTGCCTACGTTTTGCAATTTTAGAGCTGCCAATTGAAGCGCCACTTCCAAGCACTTTTCCATAGGCTTTCCCTTTATATATGAGAATAAAAATCCGGACCAAAATGCATCTCCTGCTCCTGTCGCATCCATTACCTTCTCAATTTTAATAGCTGGTAATTGAATAATTTCATCTCCTTTTTGAGACAATCTAACACCTTTACTTCCCAGCGTTAAACACACTCTATCAACACCTAGTGCATGAAAAAATTCAAATATTTCTTGGTGTGGTAATTGTTGTTCAAAAAGACGCGCCATGTCATCTTCACTCACCTTTACCAATGGATTTAGCCTACAATACGCCTTGATAACATCCAATGCAACTTCTCGACTTTCCCATAATCTTTTGGCATAATTGACATCAATACTCAATTTACAGCCCAAATGAGATGCCTCTTTGGCTTTTCTTAAAATAGTTGATTGTGCAGGCTCCTTACTTAATGCAAAACAGGTAGTATGAAAGATCTTTGTCCTCAAAAGTGTTTCTTTAGAAATTTGATCATCAGTAATCCAATAATCAGCTTTTCGAAAAGGTACAAAATCCGGGGTACCTTCAGTTTTAGAGACAAATATGACACTAGTTGGTTGATCATCAAGCTTATTGATATATTCTGACACCACGCCTACCTCTTCAAGTCTTTTTAAAATATACTCTCCAAAACCATCATTACCCATGGTAGCAACTAAAGCAGAATTCAATCCTAATCTCGCAGTATTCATTGCGACATTTGTCGGCGAACCACCTAAATACCTATGATAATCTCTTGTTTCACTAATAGTACGACCTGATTGATGGCCAATAAAATCAATTAGAACTTCTCCTATACATAATATATCTATATCTCTATTATTAGAGCTTTTAAAACTGTTATTCATAAATCAAAGTGTTCTTGATACATGTAAATTTAGTCACAATTCAAAAGAAATGGTGCTAAGCAATGAAGGATTTGTCAAAAAACTTATCAAATACCATTTCAGATTTAAATAAAAGCCGAACATCCATGTTCGGCTTTAGTTTGTCTGGGTGGCAGGATTACCTCACATGGTTCGTTCATCCTGAAAATGGGTTTGTTGTTCAAGAAAATCCTTAACAGGCCTACGCATGTTTAAATTGTTAAATCTATATTATCATCCAATTTTATATCTTACCTTAATAGTTACTTACTGAGGTCAATATTAACTTCCTATTACCGGTATTATGAAAAAGTATATTTCATTGCATTATACCACTCTTTTTCTTTTTTTAGTGGTCTTTTCGATTGGTTTCGGACAGAACTCTGGTCCTAATCCTGATAAAATTGAAAATAACGAACGGTATTTTGACTTTCAAGACACCTTCAAGGATTCTTTGGTATTCTGGCAGGAACGCGTTGTTCTTCACGTTGCTAATGAATATGTGAGTAACGATAAATTATTATTTTTCAAAGCTTATCTTTTAACGGGTGTTCAGCAAAATAGGTTCGGTCTCAGCAACGTGCTTAACTTAGAATTGTTGGGTCAGAATGGAACGGTGATAAAAAGACAATCACATAAAATTACTGATGGAATGGTGGAAGGACAGGTGGAACTCCCTAAAGACATTGTTCCTGGAAAGTATTATTTAAGGGCTTATACTCGTTGGATGCAGAATTATGGGGAAGATTTTTTTGCACAAAAGGACATCTTAGTGGGAATGTCATCGAGTGACATAGAGAATATAGGAAATAATTCAGATATCCTCATTTTACCCGAGGGAGGAACACTCTTAAACGATCACGATAACAGGTTAATTATTAAGATTCCTCATTTGCAGGCATCAAAAGCTGGAAAGGTTGCAAGAATATTGGATGATAAGAAAAATGAAGTTGCCTTGGTTAACTACTACGCTATGGGTATAGGGACCACTATTTTTAAACCGGAGAAAGATAAACGTTACGTATTGGAATTAGAGAATGGGGTGACGCACTCAATTCCCGTGGCGGAAAACCAAGGTTTTCTCATGCATGTGAACAACCTAGATGCAAATAATGCGTGGATTCGAATTACAGCCTCCTCGGAAGTTTTGAAAACTGGTACTACATTGATAGGAACATCAGGTGGGATAAGATATTTTGAAAATCAATTGGACTTTAAGGATAGTAACATTACGGATGTGGAACTTCCTAAAAAAGATATTCCTAGAGGAATTTTCACCCTAAAATTGATTGACAAGTTTGGATCGGAACTTGCCAGGAGACCGATCTGGATAGATAGTGAGCAACTCAATATCCATATAACTCCTGTTGCTTCCAGTTCGAACGAATCGATATATAAGATAAAAGTAACGGACGAATCCAATTCACCGGTACAGGCACAATTGTCCTTGAGTGTCAACGTATATGAAATGGATACTGAAATGGCTTTAGAGAACTATGTCATAGACCGCCCTAATTTGTTCGCATTTCAGGAAACGACCGAGGAGGATAATGTATCAAGCGAGAGAACACATCGTTTTCTAAAGGACCTAAGTGTTCTAGTGTCTGATACGAACTTTGAGAATATTTCCTCAAATGAAAATGAATTTGGGAGCGATATAAAATTCCCTATTCAAAAAGGTTTGGAACTTTCAGGTTACGCCTACGACTTAGACAATAATCTATTGATTAATACCAAAATCCAGATTATGGCCCAAACTAAGGATGAGGTTTGGCTTAAAGAAGTAGAGACAGACGCAAACGGCCTATTGACACTTGAAAAAATGCAAATAAGTGGTAGTGCAAAGCTGATCTTTAGGACAAAGGGAAAGGATATAAAAACAAGATTAGTAAAAGTGATACCTTTAAAAGAATGGGAGAAAGAAAAAAATAGCACGTTTCCTGATATCACAAAAAACAGTGAACAAGAGCGCAATAATATAATTACAACTTCAGAACCGGCTGACTCCATGTCTTTAAAACCGTTCGACGCTAAACCTTTGGAACCAGTCGATACTAGCCGATTAATCGAACTGGAGGAAGTGGAGGTAAGTGAAAATCGCGTTATAAGGCATAAATCCACACCCTCTGTATATGGCATCGAAGTATCTCCAATACGAATAAAATATCAAGATCTTGAGCAGCCAAAAAGTATCGGACGTATGCTCTTAGGAATTCCAGGTGTGATTGTTAGTGGTGATTTAGAATTTAATCCTTCTGTGGCAATTATCCAAGGCTGGGGGCCTATTTTATGGGTCCTAGATGGGTTCCCGTTACCACAAAGAAATAGCGGACAGAGCTTGGGAAGCTCAGTTCGAATAATGGACTTGGTTTCTGCGACGGATATTGAAAGAATTGAACTATTGATTGGACCAGATGCGGCAATTTTTGGGTCACGAGGGTCTGGCGGTGTAATTGCGATTTATACTAGAAATGGAAGTGAATTAGAATATATTTCAAGAAAGCAGGGGCAGTTGGATTTTCAAGGATATGAGCCCATTATTGAATTTGAATCATATAACCAAGGTCTTTCAAAAAGAAAAAAGGAACAGGCCAATCTGCTGTATTGGAACCCAAACATAGAAACCGACGAGAATGGAGAGGCCATCATTAGGTTTCAAGCATCATCCCAAGAATCTGCAATAAAGATTGAAGCTAGTACAATAACACCAGATGGTAAGATAGGGTCATTACGTACAAAATTTTGATTTTGGTGGTATATAGCTATAGATTCCCTCTTGACATAAAAATCGGGATGGATCTGCAACCTATTGTTGGTAGAAGATTTTACCACTTAAGAGTTTTTTAGCTCTATTGTGAAAACAAGAAATCCAATCACTTCAGTGATTGGATTTCTCTTGGTCGGGGTGGCAGGATTCGAACCTGCGACCTCCGCGTCCCAAACGCGGCGCGATAACCGGGCTACGCTACACCCCGAAATGGTTATC
>RCNB010000330.1_pt1 | contig 34369 bp, 31 predicted proteins | sample 2041321 | NCBI WGS metagenome assembly RCNB01 (sample SAMN09708232, study PRJNA481090) | Marine sediment metagenome, whole genome shotgun sequencing project.
GGGCACTTGAAATCAGCAGCGTTGGTCGGCGATGTCTTCCGCTGCGGGCAAGCTTGAGAATCGCGGCAAGATGCCGCTCCTACGATCCTGTCAATCGCTACGTAGGAGCGGCATCTTGCCGCGATTGACAAGCTTGCCCGCAGCGGAAGACATCGCCGACCAACGCTGCTGATTTCAAGTGCCCGTCACTTACTTTCATATTTGATAGACATGAGTTTGTCCTGATCGAACTCAAGCACAGCAGTACTCTGCCCGGACATGCGGTTGTAACGCCATATATGAAATTGCGTAGTGCCGACCACCCGGTTCCCTGAGCGCACATCCTGCTCTTCTACAGATGACGAGGATGGTTGCCCACAGTACTTTTTCACGTCCGCCATAGTCATGCCAGTGTCTACGATCTTGCTGCCGCAGCGCAAAGTGTCTGCAAACGCCGGCGATGCGCCGAGGCAGATCAGCGTGAGCAAAAATGCGAGTCGTATATTCATACTATTCTCCACTTGTAACCTGGATATTCAGAAATCCAGTAACAGTTTACCCAATTGACGCCCGCCAACCGCCACCGTACCGCAGCTGGCTGAACGTGCACTGAACCTATCGCAATGCTTGAATGTTACACTGCTGTCTTCGTCAGGACCTGCAATCATGAAACTCGTCAAAGCCTTTTTCGCCTACTTACTGGCCGTCGTTGCCACGACAGTATTGGGTTCACTTGCGGCAACACAATTTGTACTCGCTGAATTACGCACAATGCAGGTTGCGGTGCCGTTCAGTGTTCGCATAGAAACGACCGTACATGACATCGTTGGCATGGGCCCGACCTTTGCGCCGATAGTAGCTGGTGCTTTACTGGTTGCGTTCCTGGTTGCCGCTTTGCTTACACGATTCGTACCGTTGCCCGATCGGCGCTGGTACCTGGTTGGCGGATTCGTCGGCTTAATCGCTGCCCTGTTGCTGATCAAAGTGGTGCTAGGCGGCACACCGATTGCCGGAGCCAGGGGCACACTCGGTCTGGTGTCCCAGGGCATGGCAGGCCTGATCGGTGGCTGGGTATTTGCGAAGCTGTGTCCTGAAAAGGAGCAACAGCAATGAGACCGATGATCATGGCTGTTTTGCTAGCGCTTAACATTACCGCAAGCGCTTATGAATTCGAATACGAGACGATCGTCTCCGGCGTCGACCATCCGACTGCGCTGGTATTCGTAGATCAGAACACCGCGTTACTTACCGAACGCAACGGTCGCCTTCGGTATATACGCGACGGCGAGCTCGACCCGACGCCGATAGATGGCGTTCCGGAAATCTTTGTTGCAGGGCAGGCAGGATTGTTTGACGTATTACTGGATCCGGGTTTCGAAGAAAACCAGACCATCTATCTGTCCTTCGCCCAGGGTAACGCCAAAGCCAACACGCTGAAGATCGCTCGTGCGACGCTTAATGGTCATGAGCTAAACAATCTGGAAATTATTTTCGCGGCACAACCACTCCGCGACAGTTCTTTTCACTACGGCGGTCGTATGATCTTTTTACCCGACGGTACATTGCTGCTGACCTGTGGTGAAGGATTTGAATATAGGGAAAAAGCCCAGTTTCTGGATAATCATTTCGGCAAAATACTGCGCATCAATGCAGATGGTTCCGTGCCTGCGAATAACCCCTATATGGGTATCGAAAACGCGCTACCCGAAATCTACAGTTACGGGCATCGAAATTTGCAAGGCCTGGTGCTTGGCGCAAACGAAGAAATCTACTCCCACGAACACGGCCCTATGGGCGGCGATGAACTCAATCTCATCGAACCGACGAAAAATTATGGCTGGCCGGCTATCACTTACGGAGTCGACTACTCTGGCGCACATGTCTCACCCTATTCCAGTTATGCAGGGATGGAACAACCGCTGCTTTACTGGGTACCCTCGATTGCACCTGGCGGCATGACACTTTACGCAGGACAACAGTTCTCCCAATGGCAGGGCAACCTCCTTGTGGCCGCACTCGCTGAAAAATCGGTGCGCCGCATAGTCATCGAAGGCAGGAAGGTTTTGCAGCAGGAAACCTTGTTCACCGATCTCGGCCAGCGAATCCGTGATGTTCGTCATGGGCCGGATGGTGAAATATATTTATTGACGGATGCTGACGATGGCAAGGTCATCCGCGTAACTGCGAAAGAATAGGTTTCTACACTCGCCGGCGGGCTCCTACAGTTGCTATTTAGAAATGTAGGAGCCCGCCCAGCGGGCGAGTTCGCCAATCTTCTCTGTACAGATACCGACGAACCTTATTCGTCGGTGTCGCCATGTACTAATTGGCGATACGCATCCTGAACCACGTTGTCCCCATACTTGCGCTCCAGACTGCGAATCGAAAAATGTCCCCGTGCCATATCCTGAAAGTGGGATATGAATACGGTGTTCACCAGGCCACCGCCAACAGCGCCAACGACAGGCATCGTCTGCGCCATCGCTTTTTGCGTCACTACTACGCCAAATCGACCTGCTACCGCAGAGATCATGCGCACCAGGGCCGGTGCGCTTGCACTGCCCATGCCATGCGCCATGACATACTGCAACGCATCCGTTACGGCCTTGCTCATCGCAACCCGTACACCGTAGTAGGAGGTCTCTGCTGCATCATCTTTGTCCGTCATCTGACTACCCATGGCGAACACCTGCATACAATTCAAAATCGTCTCGGGATCAGAGGGCGATTCGCCTTCTGCCCGGGCAATATCCATGATTGAGCGAAACATAATCCCTGTCGTTACTGGCAGCTCAACAATGAGTGTCGAAATGCCAAAAAATCCGCCAACTGCCCCCGTTGTCATTGCTGCGGCAGTATGTAACTTTGGGCTGGCAGGAGTCTGTTGCGTACTTTTAAGGGTCCGCGCCGAACTCTGCATGACAAATTCAATGGCCCGATGTGTGGACTTGCTAACAATGCTGACAACAGGCTCCGGCGCGCGTTTGCTAAGTTCCCGGGTCACGGCTTCTACTGGTACTCCTGCCGCTGAACTCAGCCGAACCAGCAGTGACGGATTCTCGAGTTTCGCGTATGCATCCTCGAGTTTGACCAGATCGTTATCGGTCAGCTCCATACTGCAATCTGCCGTATTCGAATTAAGGTCACTGAGCCTCCAATTGCGCTAATCGCTTCGTGGTGCGGCGTTGATAGATAACAATTCCAATCAGCAAGGCCGCGCCGGCAATATGCACGCCCAACGCAAACGACGTCCATAACATCAGGATCACACTCAACAGCAGCAAAAATCCGGTTAGCGCGGTTAAGCGCGACTCAAGGTGCCACTGCAGCAGGCCTGCCAACCCGTAAAGTCCGGGACAGGCAAACATGAAAACGATAAGCCGTTCTGCCCAGTCGCCGGTGATAAGCGGCGTAAACGCGAACAATGCCGGAATCAGGTAAAGCCCTTTTGCAATCTTCCAGGCCGTAAAGCCGGTACGCATCGGTCCGGTTCCGGCAATCGCCGCAGCTGTGAACGCCACCAGGCAAACCGGGGGAGTCACATTGCTGTCCTGGGAGAGCCAGAAGATGATCAGGTGTGCGCTCAATAACATCCCGGTGACGAGTGCCGGATCGAGCAGTTCCCCTCTTACGATTTGCCGCATCTCTCCCGGCATCTCCGACAAAGCCCGAACGGGATCGCCACCGAATAAATCGATTACCGCCTGGACGTTCGAAGGAAGATTTCCTGCCTGCAGCGCATCGAGCATCGCCGCCTGGCTGATAAGGTCATACAAAGCAGGGGCTGCAAGTGTGGCCAGGACAATATACGAAGCCGTAACCGGAAGCCCCATACCAAGAATAAGGGATGCAAGTGCCACAAGCACCAGTGTCAGTATCAGGCTGCCACTCGCCCACTCGACAATCATCAATGAAAAAGCGTTGCCGACTCCCGTCGTCGTCACCACGTTGACGACAAGGCCGACCGCGACGAGCAATATAGCCGTCGGCACCATTATTCGCACTGCATCCAGAGTCGCATCGACGCACCGCTCAAGATTCATCGGCCGCGGCAAGAACCAGGAAACCGCAATGACCGCGGCAATTGCCAATGCAGCGGATCTCACCGGTGTGTAACCAATAATCAGGGAGGCAACCAGCGCTGCCAGTGGAATGAAAAAATGCCAGCCATTCTTCAGAACGTCGAGTGCAGCGGTAGCACCCTCCTCAGAATCTATCTTTACGCCTTGTCGGCGCGCCTCGATTCGGACAAAAAAACCAACCGTCAGGAAATACAGCAATGCTGGAAGGACCGACACAGAAATGATCTGCAAATATGGAATCTGGGTATAACTGGCCATGACGAATGCGCCGGCGCCCATAACGGGCGGCATCAACTGACCACCGGTCGATGCGGCGGCCTCGACACCCGCGGCAAATCGCGGCGTGAACCCGGATCGAATCATCAGTGGGATCGTGATGACACCGGTAGATACCGTCGTCGCGACAGCGGATCCAGAGACTGAGCCCATCAGACCCGAACCGACGACGGCAACATGCCCTGCTCCACCCTGATAACGTCCTGCAAGGCTCTTTGCCATTTTCACGATGAAATCGCCGGCGCCAGACTTCAACAAGAAAGCACCGAACAGAATAAACATAAATACAAAGGTGGAAGATATGTTGGCGACCAGGCCAAACATGCCATCGCCGCTGAAGTAGCTGCGATACAGCACTGTTTCGAAACTTAGCCCGGGAAAAGCAAAAACACCCGGAATGTATCGACCGAGAAATAATATATACGAGAGGCTTACGACAATTAGTAGCGGCATAAACCAGCCACTCGTGCGTCGAGTGAACTCAATAGCGAGGAGTATCGCAGCTGATGCGAACAGGTAGTCGCTAATAATGAATTCAGCCTCGCGCTCATATAGCGCGGTCTCGAACAGCATCAGGTAAACAGCAATGGACACAGACAGAACGGCCAGCAAGATGTTATAGCCTGTTCGGAGCATCCCACCCCGGGCTTGTTTCTCAGTGTGGTGAAAGGCGAGCGCACACAGTGCACCAAATCCACCGAAGTGAATCGCGGCAAACCAAAGTTCGGAGACAACGGTAAACAGATTATTATAAACATGAAAGAGTGCGAACAGGACAGCTGCCCATTTGAGGAATGGCGATTTCATGGTGGTGTCAACTCGGCGGGAATTTCAATGCCCTGTTCCCGGTAATAGCGCGCAGCGCCGGAATGTAACGGCGCGCCAACGCCGACGAGCGCGAGTTCCAGTTTCATTTCGCGGGTCGCCTTGTGTATCTCATGCAACGCCGCAAGGTTCTCCCAAATGGTCTTCGTGATTTGGTAAACGTCCTCGTCGGGTATGTCGGATCGTACGACCAGTACGTTGGGATGTGCTATTGAGCGCACTTCTTTGTCTTGATTCGGATAGGTACCAGCCGCGATGACCCAGGGTTGCCACAATGCATATTTTTCATTCACAGCTTTCAAATCTGCATCACTGAAACTCAGCAACGTAATATCTTCCCCAACCATCGCGAAGGCGCGTGTAATAGCACTAACCGGCGGGCCTGCAGGAATATTCATACCAACGATTGTTCCGTCCTGGATGGCATTGGCAGTCGCGCCATACCCCATGTATGCAACATTGAACTTCGATCTGTAGTCGATACCAAGACTGTTCAGTATGTGGTCGCCACTACGTTCTGCTCCGGAGTTCCTGGCGCCGATAACGAATCGCTGACCATCAAGAGTATCGAGATCCATGATCGTCCCGTCGACCAGCAACTCATTAAGCAGGACGAAATGCTCTACGTTCGTCCACAAGGCGGCGATGCTGCGCAGGCCGGTTTGCGGGTTTCGGATGGGCCCGTCACCATTCCAGGCCCACGCTGCAAATATGCCCTGCAACAGGGCGAACTGCGCCTGGTTGTCGCGGAGCAGTTTTATGTTTTCCATTGATCCTGCGGAACTGATCGCAGACAAACTGATACCGTGCGTCTGATGAAGTTGAGATTTGGTAATAGTCGCCAGTGCTACGCCAACCGGATAATAGGTGCCTCCGGAAGTTGCCGTGGTGAGAATATACGGCCGATTTGTGGATAAGTTCTCAGTACAGGAGACCAGCACCACCAAACTGACAATAAGGCAGGACAAGCCGGCGATCGAACAGCTTTTGTTACTATGGCTCAAGGGCCCGGAATCTTGGTTGCCTGCCAGGCTATCGCACGCCACATACCGTGCCGCTTCAGAAACGTGCCGGTGTTGAAGTAATTTTGCAGTGCTGCTTTGCCGGAACCCTCCACAGGTGTCGCTACCAACCTGAAAGTAACCACTGCTGTCGTTTCGTAAATCTGTATCTGTATGTCCTCTCCGCTATAAACAGGACCGGCATCCTCGCTGTCGCCATTATCTGCCGCATCAAAGCCCTGCATTATTTCCGCTTTGCTGCTCCTGGTGCCGCTCGAAGAGGTGTAGACCAGTTCATCAGCCCAAAATCGCTCATGAGACGCTGCATCGCCGGCACCAGCAAGAAACGCATGCAAAAGTGCCGTCAGGTCGTCCGCGTCATTGGCCAGAGCCACTGGCATGGTGAAGAGCAAAAGCAGAACCGGCGAAACTTTGAGTCGTTTGAAAAACATAGTTTGAATCTCTCGGCCAATATCAAATATCAGGGACAGGCGGACTGGTGCACCGTGCTCTGTCTTTTGCGAACTCGCCCGCTGGGCGGACTCCTACAGTACCAATTAGAAAGGTAGGAGCCCGCCCAGCGGGCGATACGCTCAACTATACCGGGAACATCTCACTCACCAATATCCTCATTCCACAACGAAGGGTTTAATGCAATAAAGTCGAGCATCAATTGCTTGCATTCGTCATTGTCGACAACATCAATTTCAACCCCACGCGAACGCAGGTAAACCTCCGGGCCTTTGAAAGTAACATTTTCACCAACAACAATTTTAGGAATCTCATAGAGCAATATGGCGCCGCTGCACATGTCACAGGGAGACAAAGTCGAATAGATTATCGCACGACGGTAGTCTGCTGCCGTCAACCGTCCCGCATTTTCCAGGCAGTCCATTTCTGCGTGCAAAACAGGGCTGCCCTTTTGTACGCGCTGATTGTGACCGCGACCGACAATTTTTTCGTCTAGTACCAATACGGAACCAATCGGAATACCGCCGACGTCTCGCCCTTTGCGTGCCTCGTCGAGGGCTGCTTCGAGAAATTCATCCATTTTCCTTCACTCCAGCGTTATTGATCCAGATATTGCCGGCGTTTCGCATCGCCAAGATAGCAAAGTCACCTTGGGAATTCCTGAAATCACCAATCCCAACTCATTGAATAGAACCTGCTTTGGATGTGAAATCTCACCGAAATACCGCATTGCTGTTATTGCCTGCTAGGACACTGCGATCAGATTTTCATACAATTCAGGATCTGTTGCTCCTTCAGTACCGAAGAGAAGAATAGAACTTTCCACCGTGACGCCCAGAGCATCTCGCGCCGCAGTATCAGCGGATAACGCGATCAAAGCACCAACACCGGCAACGGCAGACTCACCAGCTTCAATCGTAGGATCGCGGTCCTCAGATCGTGCCAGCGCGCGCATGGATACTGGCACCATCTCTTCAGGCAGGGTAAGAAAATCATCAGCGCCAGTCGCCAGTATTTCCCAGGCCAGTAATGAGACTTCCCCACATGCCAGCCCGGCCATAAGTGTTTTAAGCTTGCCGTCCACAACGGTCATTTTCCCGGCCAGCGCACTCTGCTGCAGGCAGTTGGCCTGTTCGGGCTCCACGATGATCAATCGCGGTCGTTTTTCTCCCCAGAGCTCCCAGAAGTAGCCACAAACAGTTGCCGCAAGGCCACCGCAGCCGCCCTGGATAAATATATGCGTTGGAATGTGTCCGTCGAGCTGCTCCACCGTTTCGCTGAGCATGACCGTGTAACCGGCTGCAACGTCCTTGGGAATCTCAATGCACCCGTCATAGCTGTTGTCCGAGACGACTATCCAGTCTTCTTCGGCGGCCGCCGCTGCAACTTCTCTTACCGCATCGTCGTAGTTGCCATCAATTCTTCGAACGTCAGCACCCAGATCTGACATCGTGCATTCGCGAGCCACAGAAACGTCTGCGTGGATGTAGATGACACAAGCACAACCAAACATCTGCGCGCCCCATGCAACCGAGCAACCGTGATTCCCGTCTGTTGCCGTGGCCATGGTCAGTCTTCGCACAATATCAACATGCTTCTTCCGGAACAGATCGTCGATAGTTGGCTGTTCACCCGTAATGCGAGCGATTTCATTTAGAAGTTGTTGCGCGACCGCGTATGCACCACCCAGGGCTTTGAAACTTTTTAGTCCGAAGCGTGAGGATTCATCCTTGTAATGGACTCGCCCAACGTTACAGCGTGCCGCGAGACCGTCTAACCTATGCAGCGGGGACACCTGGTATCCAGGCCACGTTGAAATTCTCTCCAAAGCCAACTCAGCTCTTTCCAGGCTGACAATCTCCCGCATGGCATCCGTATAGATATCTACCCGGTGCGAACGATCATTGTGAACATGTGTGAGCCCACTGTGTGCAAATCTTTTTATCGACAAGATCGTTAATCACCCAGTTGCTGTTCGGCCAGCGTTATCCAATATTCGGCACCGGTGGCAAGTATATTGTCATTGAAGTCATAAGTCGGGTTATGCAACATGCATCCGCCCACGGAATCGGTGCCATTTCCAAGAAAGACGTAACAACCTGGGACAACAAGCTGCAGGTGTGCGAAATCCTCAGAAAAACTTCTTGGTTCGCAGTTTTCATCAACCCGCTCCGGACCGTTTACGGACAGCGCCGCGCTGACCGCGGCTACAGTTTCTGCCGCACTGTTAACCGACACGACAAATTCGTGACTGAAAGAGACTTTGCAGGTAGCGCCGAACATTTGTGCCGCTGCGCTCGAAATTTCTCGTAGTCTTTTTTCAACCAGGTCAGTATTTTCGTCACTGAATGTCCGGCAGTCTCCCTTGATCGTCACATTGCTCGGAATTACGTTGCGAGCACCATCTGTATGAATCTCGGTAACCGATACAACAATGGATTCAAGCGGATTTGCTGTCCTTGCCGCAATGGTTTGCAGGCTCAATACAATTTGCGCGGCCACGATAGTCGGGTCGACACACATATGAGGTGAAGATGCATGGCCACCCCGCCCGGCGATGTCAATTTGAAAAAGATTTTCACTGGCCATAATCGCGCCTGGGCGCATAGCCAGAACACCTGCCTCCAAACCGGGAAGATTGTGCAGGCCGTAGCACTCGGAAACCGGAAAACGCTGGAACAAGCCATCATCGATCATCGCCTGAGCGCCCAGCCCGTGTTCTTCATTGGGCTGGAATATGAAATTGACCGTCCCATCAAAACAACCGTGCTCTGCCAGGTAAGACGCCGCGCCGAGAAGCATCGCACTGTGTCCATCATGTCCACAGGCGTGCATTTTTCGTTCGTGCTGAGAGCGATACTCGAATGTGTTTTGTTCTTCAATCGGCATCGCATCCATGTCGGCCCGCAATGCAATTGCCTTGCGATCCGGATTAGTGCCCTTACGCAATACCGCAACCAATCCGCTCTGCCCTATACCTTCATGAACCTCGAGACCCTGGTCCCGCAGAAGCGAACCTATGTAGTTTGCTGTCTGGTAGACATCGAATTCGGTCTCAGGATAACGATGCAGGTGGCGTCGCCACAACTGCATCTTTACAACGAGATCACTCCCAATTCTCATCATCTAAGACGTCGACGTACGGCGATGCAAATTGCGATAGCTATAAATACTTTACGTCGCTTGAGTTCCGAGAAAAAAGACATGCCGCCTGGACCCTTGAGTGATGCGCCGATCATACAGGCGGGCATTGAACCCGGCAATTATGCGAATCGAGGCCAGGCCCGTGGGAGCGGCACCTTGCTGCGATTCTCTGCACTGGCAATAATCCAATGCACACCAGGAACTCATGGGAGGGCATTGAATTGTGTGCCAGATGAGATTCATACCTGTACAAAGCTGAACTATAATGACGAAATTGCGGTCGAATACAATCCGACCGTACTATGCGCACCGTAACAATTGCGACGACCGGTACCCGTGATGCATCAAAACAATAAATGACAACGGCCGATTCTTATTATTTGCCCAGTGTCCCTGACTGGCAGGTCGGCTCGGGTCGTCGCCTCAACATCGCGATGCTGTTCGCAACGATCCTTATTATCGCTGCATTAAGCGTAATCCGCATAGAGGTCGCCGGCGACTTCATTTCGCTGCCGGAACTGGTGGTAGTGTTGATTGAGAAAACCGCCGAATCTGCAATGGATCCAGAGCAACTGGTCGCAAGTGAAGTGCCGGTCGAAACCGTCGTAGTGACAGAAACTGAACCATTACAGGATAACGGCTCGGATACGCAACTTGACACAGATACGATTCAACCGGTTCCGGTGACTGTGGCACGCCGTCCTGTCGCAACTGCGACCGACATCGCAACCATCGCTGAAGCACCAGAGGTTGATGATTGGCACGAATTTGGTACGGCGATTGTCAAGGAGATAATTGAGAATCCACAAAAACAATATGCGGTTAATCCGCCCTTTGATGAAAAACGTCGTATCGCTGCCATTAAATTCCGCCCGTCGGAGGCACCTGTCAAACGGGAAATCTGGGATAACGTTGAGAAAGATCAACTCGGTCGTACAATTCTGCGCGATGGAAATCGTTTTCGTATTCTTGATGACCCAAGCGGCGTGAACAGAGATATCTTTGAAACCTACGAACAGTATATGGTTTTTTTCACGTTTCCTTTTTCGAAAGCAGCGCCGAAAGAGCTACCGTGGGTCAATGAAGTCCGTGAGCAATTCGCGTATTTGCGTTTGCGTGAAGAGCAACGCCGGGATCCTGATGCTTTCTAGCATCTAACCGTATCAGAACCTTCCCCTGTTCCTCAGTTCGCCTGTGGGAATCGTATACCTTCGCGAGCGCCTGGCGAATAGCCGAACACCGTTGAGAATATTGCCTCACTCCAGATAACTCATTGATTTTCCGCCTCATACTGCCTTCAGCGGTACTCGCCAATGGTGACCTGCGTCAACTCGAAGCAGCGAAAACTTCTCTAGAATATGTAAATAATCCCATATCGGTGCACATACAGGCACCGACTTCCCCAAAAGGCTGGAAAACAATGCACAGAGCATTCCGCATCAAGAGCTGGCGTCCGGCACTTCTTTTCGACCGAAGAACCAATAGACCGGGCCCTGACGGAATTCTTACGAAGTTGAGCGCCCGTGTGCCGGCAAGCCTGGCGCTTTTGCTATTGCTAAGCGCGTCATCACAGGCGCAGTCCATCCAGCAATGGATAAATGACAACTGCGAGACCTGTAGCCAGAAAATGACGACACTAACGGGCGCATACATTCTGGAACATGGTGAAGAGGCCCTCATTGGACGTGCATGGCTGACACAACATGCCGAACGAACCATAGACGTTCAGTACTTCATCTGGAGCACGGATAACGTCGGCATACTTGCTGCGGAACAGCTACTCACGGCGGCGAATCGAGGCGTCTCCGTTCGCGTACTTGTAGACGACATGACAATTGATGCCGAAGAGCAGACTCTGATGCTGTTATCGGCCCATCCCAATGTGCAAATTCGAATCTACAACCCGAAATTTTCAGTCGGCGTGAGCCTTTGGCGAGCCCTCGTCAACGCAATAACACAATTTCGCGGCATCAATCAGCGTATGCACGACAAGACAGCGATATTCGACGGCATTGCCGGAATAACCGGTGGTCGCAACATGGCCGATGAGTACTTCGACTACAACCATAGTTACAATTTTCGCGATCGCGACATTTTGCTTTTGGGTGCCGCCGTGGCGGACATGGGAGAAAATTTCGACGAGTTCTGGGAAAGTGATCTTGCAGTTCCTGTCGAGACAATATTTGCAGACGCCGCCCAGGCATTGACCGCTGCAGAAGTAGAAGCCAAGGCCAGCCAATTACACGCCTACGCGAGCGATTCTGTCAATTTCGAAACACAAGTCCGCGACGCGATAGAAAATCTTGCACAGCAATTTCCAACGCTCTTGCAACAAATGACATGGCAAGACGTTTCGTTTATCAGTGATGTGCCGGGTAAAAATGACGGCACCTCCGGATTGGCGGGTGGCGGCGAGTCGACAACAAGACTTATAGAAGCGCTGCGAGAAGCGAAAGAGTCGGTCACCATCCAATCACCGTACCTGATCATGCCAAAGGGTGGAATTGAACTCCTCAACGAACTGAATGATCGCGGCGTACAGGTTCGCATATCGACGAATTCGCTGGCATCGACAGACAATGTCGCCGCATTCAGTGGCTATCATCGACAGCGGCCTCGCCTGCTCCAGGCCGGCGTCAAACTCTACGAATTCAAACCACATCCCGGCATTCAATCAGAGCTTATCGAGCGTTACCCGCGGATCGCAGAAAACAACCCAGTATTTGCACTGCATGCCAAAAGCATGGTGATCGATCGCAAGACAATATTTATCGGCACGTTTAATCTTGATCCCAGGTCCGCCAATTTAAACACCGAAGTTGGTGTGCTGATTGAGAGCGAGGTACTCGCCAGGAATCTAACCGAAGCGATCGAACGCGACATGCGTCCCGAAAACAGCTGGCAGACAACCAAAAAATACGCACCTGATTATGAGGTTCCACGCAGCAAGCGACTGCAACTGGGTTTGATTAACCTGCTCCCTATCGAACCAGTACTCTAACGAGCGCAACGCGCCATCGCCCGCTGGGCGGGCTCCTACAGTGCTAATTAGAATTGTAGGAGCCCGCCCAGCGGGCGATCAATTTTCAAATAGGGAGTCTTCCAGGGCGACAGCAACAACTTCTGTTACCAGCGTCGCACGCGACCTGTATCGATATGCACAAAGTCAGAACTCTGATAATAACCAACTCCACCACGTTGCAGTGAAATCGCAGCATCGCGCAGAGAATCGGTACTGACACCCCGCAGTCGAACGTCAATCGCATTTCCCAGCAAGTGCTGACTGTTTTTCGCAACGCCGCTACTTTTGCTGCGTAGCATCGCATTGGTCTCTGGTGAACGATAAGCTGAGATGACTTCGAATGCCCCACTACCGCCCAGTGATTCGCGAACATCGTAAATCAGGTCCAGCAGCGCCGGGTCGATAACAAGCTGCTCACCATTGCGAAAATCTGCCAGGAAGACGTTTATCTCTGCCAGCGCCGACTCAACGTACTCACCGCCAATCGCATAAGTCACCTGCAGGTTTCGCTGCGTATGCGTGTGATAAAAAGACAATTGTCGTTGGTCCGCACTGGACGCACCACTTGCGGGGCCGACAAGACCACTGATAAACAATGCTGCCAGCAAGAACGACACGGCTTTGGTACGATTCTTGTTAAATTTCCTGATCATCCAGCTATCATACCGACTGACTTAATCCCTATCTTGTGACAGGACCGCAAAACTATGTCTTTCAACCTCAAATGCCTGATTATGTTGATTCTGCTGACCCTGTCGCCCATCGTTTTGGCCGATACTGATGCGGAGAGAGATGCCGTTCGCGTGGAGGTCGAGAACCTCTTGCAATCAGGTCGGCTGAGTATCGGTGGTGTTGATATAGCGTCTGGTGCGTTGCTCGCCGAATTTTATGAACGACGGGATTACCTGCCAGCGTGGACCGACAACAAGAAAGTGGCTGAACTGATCCTCGCCATCCGGTCAACAGTCAAAGATGGTCTGGACCCGTCTGACTACCACCTTGACGATGTGCTGAAAGTGCAAACAGCAATCGCTGCCGGCGAGCTTAACACTGCCGCAAAATCCGTAAATGCTGACCTGATTCTGACTGACAGTCTTATCCGGCTTGGCTATCACCAGCGATTTGGCAAGGTGAATCCGTACTCGCTCGATCCAAACTGGAATTTTCGTCGCGAGTTAAATGGCAGGAATCCGGCAACCGCGATTCAGGAAGCGATCGATGCCGACTCGCTAGTTGCATACCTGAAAGAAGTATTTCCACGCGGTTGGGTATACACACAATTGCGCGAAGGTCTTGCCAGGTATCGGCAGATCGCGGCCAATGGCGGCTGGCCGGAGATTCCGGATGGACCGATTTTGCGACCGGGAGCTGCCGACCCGCGCCTGGCAACATTAATGCAGCGACTCGCAGTTAGCGGCGACATGGACACCATGCAAAACGTCGCACCAGTTACCGGGTATGACGACGCATTACAGGATGGCGTGCGCCATTTCCAGGAGCGTCATGGCCTCGATGCGGATGCCATCATCGGCCCGGCGACGATCAATGCACTAAATGTCTCTGCGGAACAACGCGTTAAACAACTGGAGATCAATCTCGAACGTGCCCGCTGGGTTCTGGACGATATCAGTGACGAATTCATACTGGTGAACATTGCCGGCTTTCGTGCGTACCTGATGCGCGATCGCGAAATTGCATGGGAAACCAAAGTGCAGGTCGGCAAGACCTATCATCAGTCTCCCGTATTCCGCGATGAGATGAAATACCTCGTTTTTAATCCAACCTGGACCGTGCCTTACAGCATCGCATCAAAGGAAATGTTGCCCAATATTCAGGCCGATCCGGAGTATTTCCAGAAACGTGACTTCGATGTAAAAGATCGCAACGGTGACTTGATTGATCCGGCAACAGTCGACTGGTCATCCGTCACGCGGCGCAACTTCGGCTACACGCTGGTGCAACGGCCAGGGCCGAATAATGCACTCGGGCGAGTCAAGTTCATGTTCCCTAACGAGCACGCGGTTTATCTTCACGATACGCCAAGCAAGTACCTCTTTAGCCAGGCAGAACGCGCCTTCAGTCACGGTTGCATCAGGGTCGAGAATCCGTATGAATTTGCCGAGCTACTGCTGGGTCCGGACTGGGACCAGGACAAGATAGCGGCAACGCTGGATAGCAAGGAAATCAAGACAGTGTCATTGCCGAAACCGCTGCCTGTCTTACTGATGTACTGGACTGCAATAGTTAGCAAGGATGATGAGGTATTTTTCTACAACGACGTGTACCAGCGCGATCAGAATGTTGCTGACGCGCTGGATGCGCCGTTTAGAATCGAGTTACCGGACAGCTGAATCAGGGGTCAACGTCCCGCTCATTACAAACCCTTGTATCCCGCCCTGGGTGAATTGTTCAGCGTTGAATGTTTTGCGCCACTACAGGCGCTTCCGGAAGAAAACGATCAACGACAAAGCCGGTAATAGCCAGCACAAATAACACGATAAGCGCACAGTTGAGTTTGCCTGCGGTCTTGTCGACTATCGATCTTCCACTGTCAACATTGCTTTCTTTTTTCAGGCCGTCCGGCGTAATTTCATACGTCCAGGAGAAAATCAGAAATAGCGGAAAACCGACGGTCAGCAGAACGAGAATCAATTTGCCAACCCACGTCGGTATATGCAGAAGAGATACGCCGACATCCGTGACCTTCAGGATGATCCAGCTTGCAAACACGTATAACAAACCGACACGAAATACATTGCGACGTTTAAGCTCGGAGAAGACAGACATATCGACTTGTCCTGCATCACGGGCAGTCATAATAGCGCAAAATGAGCAGAGGGCAATGGCTCTTAAATTACCGGTAGACGCGCCTGATTTAACCTACAATGCCGGCGCTGATGCACGGAAAAAAACTGACATGCCAGATTGCCTTATAATTACTACGCTAGCCGATGAATTTGCAGAGGAAATCGTGCGCCTTGCAGATTCCCCTATTCCAGTCAAAGCCTGCACATCAGTGAATGAGGCACTCGCCGTCTACACGAATGAGTCAGTCATCTTCGGCAGCCCGGGCATGATCGCCGAAATTCTGCCGAAAATGCCGACCGTAGACTGGGTCCAATCCTCATGGGCGGGGGTCACACCACTAACCGCACTTGATCGCCGCGACTATGTGCTGACCGGCATTAAAGATGTATTTGGATCACAAATGGCGGAATACGTCATTGGCTATCTGCTGGCTCATGAACTGAAGGTGTTGCGACGCATGCGCGAGCAACACCAGCACAACTGGTTCACGGAGCACTCCGGGACACTCGCGGGAAAACATCTCGGCATCATGGGTACCGGCTCCATTGGCCAGCACATCGCCCGGACAGCAAAGCACTTCGGCATTAATGTGACCGGGCTGAGCCGTTCAGGTTCAGCAGTATCAGGGTTTGATAATGTTGTATCAGTCAATAAATTGAATGGTTTTCTTAAAGAAGTAGATTACCTGGTGGCAACCCTGCCACAGACAACCAGCACCGATAACCTGCTGGATGCAGCTGCGCTCGCAAAACTCCCTGCACACGCCTACTTCATCAATGTTGGTCGCAGCAATGTAGTGGACGACGAAGCCCTAATGGACGCATTGCGAACCGACAGATTGGCGGGTGCAGCACTGGATGTATTCGATGAGGAGCCGATTCCACAGGACAGCACGCTCTGGAATACAGAGAATCTGTCCATTACCGCTCACATTTCGGCAGTTAGTCATCCTTTGCTTATCGTGCCCATTTTTGTCGACAACTATCGCCGCTACAGCAACCAGCAACCGCTCAATTACGTTGTCGATTTTGCGACGGGCTATTAAATGAACTCGGTTTCAAACACACCCTACGGTACCGGGGGCGCCTCGTTTCATGCAGCAGGTGGTGAGCCCGGACTGCGACAGCTGGTCGACATGTTCTTCGACCGCATGGGCACAGACCAGCGCTTTGCCACAATTTACGCAATGCATCCGGACGACAAGGAAGTTTCGCGTGACAAGCTGGCGCGATTTCTTTGCGGTTGGCTGGGTGGCCCGAGACTCTACAACGAAAAATATGGCGCCATAGGCATTCCCAGGGTCCATGCGCACTTGAAAATCGCCACACCGGAACGTGACCAATGGCTAACCTGCATGAGCGAGACGGTTGCAGAACAGCCATTCGCCCCTGACTTCAAAAAATACCTGATGGAGCAACTCTATGTACCGGCCGAAGCCGTTCGGCGACGTTGCGCGGTTACTCAGCAAACCGCCACGCAGGCAGAAGGAAAATAAATGTTTGATACCGGACAAATCGGAGCGACGGTAATTCTTATAATTACTGTCCTGATCAGCCTGTTGGGTATGTACCGCATGCCGCAGGTTATCGATCGGTGTTTGTTCCGACCTTACTTTTTCCTGCGCAGGAAACAGTACGACACGATTTACATGAGCGGTTTCGTACACGCGGATCTCGGTCACCTGCTTTTCAATATGTTTACCTTTTTCTTCTTCGCCTTTCCATTGGAACGTTATATCGGCACAACGCGTTTTTTGATTCTGTATTTCTTTGGATTGGTTGCAAGTCATTCATGCACATACTTCAAACATAAGAACAATGCGGAATATGCATCACTGGGAGCGTCCGGTGCGATCTCGGCGGTGTTATTCGCCTATATCGTATATTTTCCAACGACGACGTTGATGATAATACCGATACCAGTGCCAATTCCGGCGTGGTTATTTGCGGTTGGTTACGTCGGCTATTCGTACTGGGCCTCATCGCACTCACAAGGGCGCATCAATCACGACGCACATCTTTGTGGTGCGTTGAGTGGGCTCGTATTTGTCGGAATGATTGATTTGGCGGCGTTTGGGCGGTTGTTGGAGGTGTTCGGTTGAAGATCTGTTCCAGCACCGCGGAGTTTCGCGCAATCGCCCGCTGGGCGGGCTCCTACATTTCTAATTAGCATTGTAGGAGCCCGCCCAGCGGGCGACGCGACAACTTTTGCATTAAACTGAATGCCGACAGCACACCAATCTCTACCCTGCATTTTTGTGCATGGCACATTCGGCCAGAGGTGACCCACTGTGAACGTCGCAACAATATCAGTACCCCAACTGGCACTTTCCTTCATACCAGTCGCCATCGTCGTCTATCTCATGTGGCGCACTGGCAAAGGCTATGGTCATGCACTCCAGGCGATTGCACGAATGTTGTTGCAGCTGACCCTGATTGGTTACGTCCTGGTCTACATTTTCCAGACAGAATCCGGAATGATAATCAGCGGCATATTGGTCGTCATGCTGGTAGCCGCAAGCTGGATCGCACTCAACACCACAGACCTGCCAAAAGGACCACTTTTTTTCGCCTCACTGGTGTCGGTTATCGTTGGCGGCGGTACGACATTACTACTAATCACCCAGGGTGTATTGCAGCTCCGGCCATGGTATCAACCGAGTTATATGATCCCCCTCGCCGGCATGATATTCGCGGCCAGCATGACCAATATCAGCCTGGCTCTGGATCGATTGCACGCCGAACTCGGCAACGGCTCCACGTTTCATAGCGCCAGGGACACCGCCTTTCGCACATCCATGATTCCGGTGACCAATTCATTCCTCGCAGTCGGACTGATTTCCTTGCCAGGGATGATGACTGGACAAATATTATCCGGCGTATCGCCCCTGATCGCCGTGCGTTACCAGATAATGGTGATGTGCATGATCTTTGGTGCAGCCGGGCTCTCCACACTGTGTTTCTTGCAGATGATAAGGAAAACAGAGCACTTTAAGGGAATGCAATAGCGTCAGATACGCGCAGGCAGGCGCCCGCTGCAGCGTTGCTGAATCTGCGCTATATTGTGACCACATAACAACAACAATAATCGAGACTTCCTAATGAGCTGGCTAACCGACATTGCCCAAAAGACTCAGGACATCCCAATCGCCAGCGTGCTAAGCGGTCGACTGAAACGTAATTCGCAAAAGCATACTGATGCTGAGCGTGACGAATTGCTGGTAAAGATTGAAATACTGACCGCACGGAACGACAAATTGCAGGATGTCGCCAACATCGAAGCGACTCAGCAGTTAAACGGGCTTGCTGAAGAGGAAGTTAACATTCTGAAAATTCTTGCCAGCGAAGATGAAGCGTCCGCCCACCAGATCGCCCAGGCATTTGATTTCAGTTTGGCGAGAACGCAGTACCACCTGACTCGACTTACCGAATTACGATACGTGATAAGTAATACGGCATTGGAACGTAAGGCATATTTTCTGGATCAGCGTGGTCGCGAGTACCTTGCAGCGAATAACCCGGCCTAGCTGGGTCAATATGCAGAACATACGCACCGCACCGCTGAATTTAGTTCTCGGTGCAATCTTTGGAATTCTGCTTGCTTCTAGTCCGCATGCAAAAGAGCAGGACTTTCCGCAGCTAAATGACCTGGTCCGCCAGGAAGTGGCTAACAAGAAACTGCCACTGCTATCCATTATTCTCGTGGACAAAGATGGCGTGGCCTGGTCATACGGGGTCGGTGTGGATGCGGCAAACCCGGACCTGGTGGCCGATAGCAACACGACCTACCGAATCGGCTCAGTCTCAAAATTATTCACCGACATTGCGATTATGCAGTTGGTCGAGAAAGGTGTTCTGGATCTCGATGAACCGGTGAGCACTTACCTTCCGGATTTTCTGCCCAACAACCCGTTTGTTGCGCCGATTACGCTGCGACTGCTAATGAGTCACTCGTCGGGGCTGGTCAGGGAACCACCTGTCGGTAACTACTTCGTCACAGATGAACCTTCTTTGGCCGCAACAGTGCAGAGCCTGAACAGTACAACCCTCGTTTATGCACCGGGCAGCAAGGTTCAATATTCAAACGCCGGCATAGCGGTCGTTGGTCGGGTTCTGGAAAAGGTTTCCGAGCGGCCTTTCGCCGTCGTGCTCAAAGAAAATATTCTGAATCCACTGGGTATGGCGCATAGCGCTTTTACGCCGGATGCTGGCGTGATCCGGAATTTGCCCGAGGCCTACATGTGGAGTTACCAGGGTGACCGGACGGTAGCACCGACATTCGAGTTAGGGATGTCACCTGCAGGCAGTATGTATTCATCGATGAATGAACTGGCTCTTTTCATGGGGGCACTGATCAAGAGAGGCGAAGCAAGCGATGGGCGATTGCTTAGCGAAAAAACACTCGATCAAATGTGGACCCCACAATCTACAGTCCAGAGCGGTCGTAATCGTTCCTACGGCATCGGCTTTGGCCTGGGTGAACTCGATGGTGAGCGTTCCGTGGAGCACGGCGGTGCTATCTACGGCTTTGCAACGCAGTTGAAAGTATTACCTGACAGGAAGATCGGCGTCGCGGTGGCGACTAACCTGGACATGGCTAATGGCGCGATCAACAGGATTGCCGATCACGCCTTGCGTGTACTCCTGGCAAAACAAGACCACAAAACAGCACCTGACTATAAAATATCCACATCGGTTTCCGTAGAGAAAGTCCGGGAGATGACCGGCCTTTATAAAAGCGGCGACGAGACAATCGAAATCAGCCACCGATTTGGCGATCTGTATGTTGAGCGTATCAGGGGCCTGTCGCTGCGATTACGGGAGATTGGCGATCGCGTCGTCATAGATGATCAAATGACGTACAGCGAAGATTTCACGTTCCTCGACGGAACAGTGAAAGTGTTGGGCACAGAATATGAACCCGTTGCGAAGAGCATGCCGGAGCCTATTAATCCTGCCTGGTCCGACCTGGTGGGTGAATACGGCTTTGATCACAACGTTCTGTACATCAGTGAAAAATACGGCAAGCTGCATGCTCTTATCGAATGGGGTACGCAGTACCCGTTGATTGACCTGGGCGATGGCAAGTTCAGGTTCCCGCCCTACGGTCTGTACCCGAACGAGCAACTGGATTTCGAAAGAGACGATACAGGCAAAGTCGATAATGCCAGCCTGAATGGAATCGGCTTTGCGCGCAGATCGACCGGGAATATTGACGGTAATGTCTTTCAGATCACGCCGGTTAAATCTGTCTCCATCCTGGAGAGCGAGGCCCTGGTCGCCACACCGCCTGCAGAGGATGGCGAGTTTTTTGCAGCCGACCTGGTGGACATCACTAATTACAGCGAAACAATCAAACTCGATATTCGCTATGCCTCAAATGACAATTTTCTTGGCGTACCCGTCTATTCATCTGCCAGGGCTTTTTTGCAGAGGCCGGCGGCTGAAGCCCTGCAAAGAATTGGTGAGCGACTGGAAAAGAAGGGCTACGGACTTCTGGTTCACGATGCATACCGGCCCTGGTATGTCACCAAGATTTTCTGGGACGCGACGCCTGAAGAAGGCAAACGCTTTGTAGCCGATCCCGCCCAGGGATCGCGCCACAATCGCGGCTGCGCCATCGATCTGACGCTCTACGATCTGAAAACGGGAATGCCGATTGAGATGGTTGGCGTCTATGACGAAATGTCGCCACGCTCTTACCCACATTATCCCGGTGGCAGTTCATTGCAAAGGTGGCACAGGGAGCTCCTGCGCGATGCCATGGAAGCAGAAGGCTTCAATGTCTACGAGTACGAGTGGTGGCATTTCGATTTTTCCGGCTGGGAGCACTACGCAATTCAAACCGACACATTCGAAGCACTGAATTAAGCGGTAAAATCCAAACCCGATGCACTGCCGCACCACAGATTTCGAACCAGCATCAGATAAATACCACCACTGAGAATCGCGACAAGATGCCGCGCCTGCGGGGCCCGCGCAGTTTTCGTAGCAGCGGCATCTTGCCGCGTTTCTCGGCCGCGAAACAGCGCTAGACCATAAAAGCACTTTCCCTCGGTTGAAGTTTATCGGACAACAGCGAACCTGCGTTCATTTGGACCGCAGCAAACCTGCGCTCATTCTCACAAAAATTGAAACCATTTGGCTCCAGGGCGCATCTAATCCCGTATAAACCGCCTGAAGAAACTTTGCTGGAGCACCAAAATGATTCGACTACGACTTGGATTCGCCCTGACGATCCTTGCTGGATATGCAGGAATCGCACAATCGGCGCCGCTACACGCGCCTGAGGCTGAAGTCATGGACCGACTGGCACCTGCCCTCGCGACCCAGGACCCGGTGCGGCTCAGCGTGGCGTTTCTTGCCATGGGCCAATATGGCCAACCAGCCGCGGACATCGTCGAATCAACAATCAATGCCAGCGGCTACCAGCATCTCCAGGCCGGCGAGATTGATAAGGCTATCTCGGTCTTTGAGCTGAACATCGCGACATTCCCTGGTTCGGCCAACGCCCTCGACGCTCTCGGGGAGGCTTTTATGGCAAAAGGCGATCACGATGCAGCCATCCGCTACTATCGTCGATCGCTCGCGCTCGACCCCGAAAACGGCAATGCCGCACTTAAGATTGAGCAGATGCAGGGCGACGAACAATTAGACCACGTGGCTGTGAGCGCAAACCGGCACTAATAACCAGGCAGGGCGGGATACACCCCCTGCCCCGGCACGTTCCTGCAGGAGCCCGTTCCTGCTAACGATCAAAGCGCAAAAGGACCAATTCACGTGGCGAACGACCGTTATCGCCGCCCAATCCCGCGACAATCAAATCAGACCCCTTGTTTTTTCTCATATAAACGCTAAATCGGGGGTGATTAGGCGGATATCCGCTGGTATCATGCCCGCCCAGATCGTATGGAGACCGGTCGGGCAGCCCCGGGATAAGGGGTGCCAGATCAACCGGATTCCAGCCTGCGTAGACAGGCAAATACTAATGAGAGCAAAACCTCGATCGCCCCGGGCAGGAGCGATTGGGACTATGGCGCCCATCGGACAACAATGTTCGCTGCGGCGTTTTTAACATTTGGATAAACGAGCAGATCATGACCGAACTTAGCAATTACAGAAACATTGGCATATTCGCACACGTGGATGCTGGCAAGACCACCACCACCGAACGTATTTTGAAACTCACCGGCAAGATCCATAAGATCGGTGAGGTACACGATGGCGCGGCCACCACCGATTTCATGGACCAGGAGCAAGAGCGCGGCATTACGATTCAATCGGCTGCCACGACTTGCACGTGGGACGACCATCGCCTTAACATCATCGACACACCAGGACACGTTGACTTCACCATCGAAGTCTATCGTTCACTGAAAGTTCTGGATGGTGGTGTTGGTGTTTTCTGCGGATCAGGCGGCGTAGAGCCACAATCAGAAACCAACTGGCGTTACGCGAATGAATCCAAAGTGGCGCGCATTATTTTCGTCAACAAACTTGATCGCGTTGGCGCTGATTTTTATCGTGTCGTGAAACAGGTTAAAGATGTGTTGGGCGCTAACCCGCTGGTTATGACTTTGCCGATCGGCACGGAAGATGATTTTATCGGTGTTGTTGACCTTGTTACCCGCAAAGCCTGGACTTGGGATGGCTCCGACGATCCGACCAATTATGAAATCAACGATGTTCCTGAAGACATGCAGGACAAGGTCGAGGAGTATCGCGAGATGCTGGTCGAAACCGCTCTCGACCAGGATGACGATTTGATGGGAGCCTACCTCGAAGGCGAACAGCCGTCTGATGAGGACCTGAAACGTTGCATACGCAAAGGTACGATTGCGCTCGACTTCTTTCCAACATTTTGCGGCTCGGCATTTAAAAACAAAGGCGTACAAAACGTGTTGAATGCTGTTGTCGATTACCTGCCAAATCCGATGGAAGTTAATCCACAGCCTGAAATTGACCTGGAAGGAAATGCCACAGGTGGCAAGGCGTTGGTTGACCCTGAATATCCTTTACGCGCACTTGCATTCAAGATTATGGACGATCGTTACGGTGCGTTGACCTTTACGCGAATCTACTCCGGCCGCCTGAAGAAAGGTTCGAGCGTTCTGAATACGTTCACCGGGAAAACCGAGCGCATTGGTCGCATTGTCGAAATGCATGCTGATTCGCGTGAAGAACTTGATTCTGCGCAAGCGGGCGACATCGTCGCGTTGCTGGGTATGAAAAATACCCGCACCGGCCACACGCTGTGTGATCCTGACAAGCCGGCAACACTGGAACCAATGGTGTTTCCGGATCCGGTTATCTCAATTGCCATTTCGCCGAAAGACAAGGCAGGCATGGAAAAAATGGGCGTTGCGCTGAACAAGATGATTCAGGAAGACCCGTCATTCCATATGGAAACCGACGAGGACTCCGGCGAAACCATCCTCAAGGGCATGGGTGAGCTGCATCTGGACATCAAGGTCGATATCCTCAAACGCACCCACGGTGTCGAAGTAGACATGGGCAAACCGCAGGTAGCCTATCGTGAAACGATTACGCAGCGCGTTGAAGACACCTACACCCACAAGAAACAAACGGGTGGTTCCGGCCAGTTCGCCAAGATTGAGTACGTCGTTGAACCTGGCGAGACCAATAGTGGATACCAGTTCGAATCAAAGGTAACGGGTGGTAATGTGCCGCGTGAATACTGGAGCGCTATCGAGAAAGCCTTCGGTGTCAGTATGGAACAGGGAACCCTCGCAGGATTCCCGCTGCTCGACGTTAAGATCACGTTGGAGGACGGTGCATTCCACGCAGTGGATTCTTCCGCTATGGCCTTCGAACTCGCATCGAAAGCGGCGTATCGTCAAACCATCCCGAAAGCGGCACCGCAGCTTCTGGAGCCGATCATGAAGGTCGACGTTTACACACCGGAAGATCATGTTGGTGACGTCATCGGTGACCTGAACCGCCGACGTGGGATGATCAAATCGCAGGAAGCAGGTCCAACCGGCGTGCGCGTCAAAGCGGACGCGCCACTGTCAGAGATGTTCGGCTATATTGGCCATCTGCGTACCATGACCTCTGGTCGTGGACAGTTCTCGATGGAGTTTTCGCATTACGCACCGTGTCCGAAAAACGTTGCAGAAGACGTCATCAAGGAAACACTGGAACGCAAAGCTGCCAAATAGCGCCTGGCGGATAAAGACCAGCGTAAAACAGCCGGCCCGGTTTCACTACCGGGCCGGCAATTCCAACTGTTGAATTGGGAAGCATGACATGGGTCGTTGGCGTCCACCTCCTCCGGAATCATCGCCCTACATCACACCGGCAGGCTTCTCTGCCTTGCAGGAAGAGCTGAAAGACCTCTGGCTGCGCCGTCGCGACGTAGTAAAAGCCCTTGCAGCTGCAGCCGCCGAGGGAGATCGCTCGGAAAACGCCGAATACATCTACCGCAAGAAAGAGCTGGGTGGCCTGGACTATCGAATTCGCTATCTGCAAAAGCGCCTGCCCGTATTAAACATAGTAAGAGACCTGCCGAACGGCGACGCCGTCTATTTCGGCGCAATCGTAGAGGTGCGCGATGACACAGGTGACACCCATACCTACAGAATTGTGGGCCCGGACGAAACGGACGCCAAATTATCGGCAATCAGCATTGATTCACCAATGGCCAGGGCCCTGCTAAAGAAATGCGTGAAGGATGAAGTTAAATTCGCGGCAGGCGACCAAACCAAAACCGCGGTAATCCTGTCAATTCGCTATAAATAGCGACTGAATATCACAACCAGAGTCAAGCGTTGCGCCTCTGAGCTGCCAAAATCACTTCGGGATTAATACCAAGAACCCGTCGCTGGAAATTTACAAAAAAATAGGCTGAAATAGTGGTCTCTTGAATACGAGTCACGATAATTGAGCAGATATAAGGCATCCCTGGTTCATTTACTGATCAGCGCACTGCTGGTTGGCGGCGTGGTTGGTATCGTCTACTGGCTTTGGTATCCGGAGCCAACGTTCGGCATTGTTGGCGTACTGCCGATCATGCTCATGCTGATCGGCGTCGACCTGGTGCTCGGCCCGCTGTTAACAATGATTGTCTACAAACATGGCAAGCCTGGCTTAAAGTTTGACCTGTCCGTGATTGCATTGGTGCAGATTGCCGCGCTTGTCTACGGTGCACATACGCTGTACCAGGAAAAACCGCACTACCTGGTTTTCTCAATGGACAGACTAGAATTCGTAGCGCAGAGTCATATCGATCCACTGGTAATGCGTTTTGAGGAATCACAAACAGAGCATTTCGCAGGTCTTGTGCAGGTATTTGCAAGGCGCCCCGAAGACCCTGAAGAATATCAGCGTTATTTCGATAGCGTGATGTTTGACAATCAGCCAGATCTCGAACGCAGACCAGAGTACTGGGAACCATGGTCAGACGGCGCAGCAAATATTCGCGAGAAAATCAAGCCGCTAGAAGCTATTAAACCTTCGTCTCCCGACGAACAGAAAAAGGTGCAACAGGCGGTTGAGAAACACACAAGAAGCCATCCAAATCTTGGCGTACTTCCCATTGGAGGAATCCCGGAAAATGTCGGCCTGCTCCTGGACCGGGACACCCTCGAAATAGTGGATGTCATTTACGCCAACCCGTGGCCGACCGACGAATCCTGACCAATTTCAAGATCGACCCCGCGTAGGCAGTTCCAGTCAAACTTCTGGCTGCCTCACCTTTTGACAGAAATCCTCGGGTCAATACAGGTGCCGTCAGCAAATATTACGTCGTACTCATAGTCGCCTTCGTCTGGCGCTGTGATTGTGAAAGACTCGCCTGATTTATTCGGCCATCCGCCACTCTTACCAGAAACGCTCGCCTGAGTACGCGCCGGCGTTACCTTGACTTCAATGGTGTCTCCCGGAGACGCACAAAGATTTCGCGGTGAAATTTTATGCGAATTATTGTTGATATTAATGCGGCCACCACCCTGACAAACAGGCGGCACGTCCATCTCTACACAATTGTCTTGCGCTGTAACTTGCGATGTTCCGTGCAAGACGATCAAACACAGCGGTACCGCAAGAAAGACTTTCTTATTCATCTTATTTCCCTTTTATTTTTATTATTACAGGTCGAATGCCCCTGCGTGTCGGTCACGATCAAAGCATGCAGCCCTACCTCCACACGCCCTTTCCGACCGCAAATCTTACTTATAATATACACGCATGGTTAGCGTGCGGCGATGCGTGACATACTCAACAGCAAAATCACGTTCTCTTCACGGAGATTCTTGGATCGATGCAACCAGCACCTACCGTCGCCACACCGTAAGAGTAGTCCCCTTCCTCGACAGAATCATCAACCGTTATCGTAAATTTCCTAGCATCCTGCCGGTTGTCACCGAATACCCACAAATCAGCAAAATCTTTAGGCACCGTTCTTACCGTATTTCTCTTTGGGCTACCGGCGAAGTTGACGTTCACTTTTATCTCACCGGGACTGAGCACACATACAGCTTTTGGTGCAACCACCACTTGGGCCGGGTTTACGGTGATTGTGAGGACGCTGCTCTTACTGTATTGATTGTCCGCACAAGCTGGCACTTGCGTTGGAGCCTTACATGGTTTTTTTACGGGTAATTCGCCGCGGGCAAGCCCGAAACCGGACCCTTGTGGTGCACAAGCGCTGACGAGAACGAACATTGGAATCAGACTAATAATAAATCTTTTCATTTCGATTCTCCTGTTTGCTTTTCTTTAATACTAGCTTATTCGATACTTTCCACAATGATGGCGTGAAAACGGTCGTCAGACCGAATATCTCCAAGATAAGGCTCCGCCACCAACAATCCTGGCGGATATCCTCTTTCCAGTGCAGCCTTCAACGACCGCAGAGCAGCCTCTTCGTCTCCTGTTTGATACCGGATCAGCGCGTCGTAGTAATACCCATACGGATCGCCCGGATCGATTTCTAACCCTTTTTCCACAGTCAAAAGCGCTTCCTGACTGTCACCGAGCATGTGCTGGCACCAGGCGAGCATAATTGTCGCTTCACTATCGGAGGAATCGATACTAAGCATGTTCATGCTGATATCCCTGGCTTTTTGAAATGCGATAGTTGCCTCCTCCGCTTGCCCTGCAAGGTGCAGTGAATCCGCCAAATTCAGCCACATAAGCGCCTGCCCCGGCGTCAAATCCACCGCATTCTGGTGCGTCACAACGGATTTTTCGAATTCTCCTAAATAATAGTAGATTACGCCGAGATTTGAGTAAGTACGCTGAATTGGCTGTATCTTCAGTGATTCCTCCATCACCTGCCGACCCATCTCGAATTCTCCCGCCATGATCAACGCACTACCCAGGTCGCCGCGGGCCTGAAAATTCTCCGGATCAAGAAACACTATTTTTCCATACTCGTCTGCCGCCTCGCTGTATCGACCCCTAATGAACAGAAATGCACCGAGACTGTTTATGGCACGCCAGTTACCGGGCTGCGTGGCGATCGCACTCCTTAGCAATTCCTCCGCCTCTGGCAGACGCTGCAAGCGCCGATAAACTTCCGACAACCCGGTCATCGCCTGAACGTCGTTCGAATTGATAGCTAAAGCTTTGTCGAACGCAACTTCGGCTTCCGCAATTCGGCCCGTCCGTCTGTACAGGTCACCAAGCGCAGCGAACACCATGTGCAGGCGTGGGTTTGAAGTTAGCGCAGCTGAGCACGCAGTCTCCGCCAGTTGAATATCACCCGGTGAGCTACTGAGCCTATACAGCTCAACATAGGCGCCACACAAGCCCGCGTGCGCCGCTGCATAATCAGGGTCGAACGCGAGCGCTTGCCGGTACAATTCGATCGCGTCAGAAACAGTTACGATCGTCTGTGGGCGATCGTACATCTCCTTACCCCTGCGATAAAGAATGTACGCGTCCAGATCAGCCTCTTCGTACATAGAATTCAGCATCGACTGTGTTTCGGGTGGCAGCGCAATGCGCATATTTGCGACAGTGACATTGGTGATTTCCCGTTGCACCAGGTTGAAGTTCTCTATTTTTTCGTCGAAACTCCTCGAGGTCACCTGGAACCCGGTCATTGAATCAATGAGCTTCACGTTGACACTTAGCGACTCGCCAATCAATCGCACGCTTCCCTCAACGTAATAAGCAACGCGTAACCGTCTGCGCACATCAACGGAAGATGACGTAGGTCCAAGCGACCAGGCGTCACCGCGGGATGCGACTGACATCGATGGCAGACGGGCAAGTCGATTAATCATTTCCTCGGCGAAGCCACTGGCAAATATCTCAGTCTGATCACTGCCGTCAATATTCAAAAACTTTAGAACCGCTATTGAGTTAGGTTCAACTGGCAGCTGTTCTTCTTCTGCCACTATGATAGCCGGCGTCGTCACGTCAATAGGAAGACCGACTACCCGGTCGTAACTGAAGACAAGTATTGACGCAATAAAGAGTGCGCCCACAACAGATAAATAGGTGCGCGTGAATCGTCGTCGTGGGTTGCGACTGTTCGGGCCGGTATCGACCACTGCCCGCCCTTCGCGAAATTCGAGAAACCACGATAGTGCAAGTACGATCGGGAACCCCGCAATCACCAGTACGGTGACAAAAGTACCTGCCCATTGCGGCAGGAAGAGCTGATCGAAAACCACATCTGCGACCTGGATGAGCAGCCAGCCAAGTATTAAATAGGCCAGGCCGGCTTCCAGTACGCCGCGCTGTTGTAGATTTTCCAGCAAGCCCAGATTAGTAATCGACGAGTCGTTACCAACACCAATCACGGTGCTCGACGTATAAGTGTCCAATAGCTGCGGCTCGAGAATCAATCGATAGCCACGCCGTGGCAACGTCTGGATGTAACTCGGATCACCTGCCGAATCGTGTAGCGCGTGCCGGATTTCGCTAATGGCATGACTCAGCGCTTCTGGCGAGCCGCGCCCTTCGCCCCAGACCTTCTCCAGCAGAAACTCGCGTGTTACCAGCGATCCCGGAGAACTAGCCAACCGTAGTAAAACTTCCGCTGCCTTTGGTGTCAGGTGCTCGGAAATACCGCGCCCCGTCACTTTCCTCTTCAGAGGTTCAATGAGCAGATCACCCAGGTAGAATCCTTGCAACAGCTCAGCTTTCAAGACCGACCCCCCGATCCATTTCAATAGTAAAATCATAGCACTTGCACAAGAATGCTCATATGGCAATTTGTGCTAAATGGTGCCCGCGGACAGAGCTCCAGAAGCCCCACACTCTGCGCAAAACATCAATAGTGACTTCGCCAATGAAAAAACAGATACTGCGCCGCCCCACCCGCTGTGAATAACCAAAATGTTCAGAAATATCCGCTACTACCGCCTGGAAAGTGACTGGCCGGACTCAGAAAAAGCATTATCCAAAGCACTCGAAAAAGCGGCCTTCAGCCCCTGCGGCCCCCTGACGGAACGCAGCTCAGGCTGGGTTCCCGTCGACCCGGAGACGGGCAACCTCCTTGCGCGACGCGTAAACGGCGCAGATCTCCTAAAGCTGCGCAGTCAGTCGCGTATGCTCCCCCCGTCCGTGATCAATGAAGCGCTCGAAACCCGTATTGAAGACTTCCGCAACCGCATGCAGGAAGCCCCAAGTCCACGAGAAAAACGCCGCCTCAAGGCAGAAACCCGCGATGAACTGTTACCGAAAGCCATGCTCAAATCCGACAGGGTCTGGGGCTATGTAGACCTGAAAGAAAAAGTCATCGGCATAGACGCCGCACAGTCCACGGCGGCAGAACGCTTCATTCGCCGCCTGAGCGCTCCTTTCGACGGCCTGAAAATTCGTCCGCTGCAATACAAAAAACCAGTCAACGAATTACTAACGAAAATCTTCTTCGGCGACGCTCCCGACCAGTTCGCCGCGGGCCGCGAATGCCGCATGCAGGATGCCGCCGACAGCGGTTCAATCGTTCGCTGGAGCAATTTCGACCTGAGCGATGTAACAATTCGCAATCATGTCGCAAACGGTATGCACCTGACACACCTCGCTATCGAGTACGACAACGTCATGGGCTGCCTGCTGGACGAAAACGGCGTGATCAGCAAACTGCACTTTCTCGGCATGGACGATGAAAGCGAAGAAGACAATGACCCCCTCGCAAGAATGGATGCAGAGTTTGTGTTAATCACGGGCACATTGCGCAAGTTTTTAGGCGACACCCGGAAATTGTTAGGCGGTTTCGCCTAGAACGACAGAGCACCGGGTTTTCCGCTCGAACAATTTACCTCGAACCATCACTAATCTCCGTGCCGTTGTGGTAAAACAGGAATCAGTTTCAGCGAACTTGCTTCCATCAGGGGAATTCGAAAAATGAGCACCAAAATCATTACCTTCAGCTGGTCTCTTCTTTGCACACTCAGTCTGACTGCGGTGGCATACGCTGACGTGACTATCGAACAAAAATTCAACGTCGACGCAGGTGGCGCAATGAGCATGGCCGCAATGCATGGCACGACCGTTACCGCAATAGCCACAGACAAGTCGCGTACGGACAGCGATCTGGAGTTCAAATCGGGAATGATGCGAACCTTTGCCGGCGGCATTGGCAAGACCACGACCATCGTCAGGCTCGATGAAGAACGGGTCATTAATGTTGATTACAAGAAAGAGCGTTACTCGGAAACGACATTTGCCGCTATGCGTGCTCAAACCGAACAAGCGTTACAGCAAATGGAGGAAATGCAGGACTCACAGGAACCGGGCCAGCCGGGTGGTACAGCCTTGCCTGTAGCAGAGGATAATTGCGAGTGGTCCGATGCGACCGTGGTAACAACACTCGGTGTGAAGGAGAAGATTGCAGGCCTCAAATCTCAACAATCGATCACCACAGCAACGCAAACCTGCCTGGATGCGGAAACCGGAAAATCCTGTGATCTGACCTGGACCCTGGAGCAATGGCTGGCACCAAAGGCACCGGGCGGAGATGAGGCACTGGCATTCTGGCAAAGCTATGGAGAAAAACTGGGCTTACAGGAACTGATGGGCCAGGAACAAATGCCGTCAATGATGCAGTTGTTCAGCCAGTACGGACGGGGCTGGGACGAGATTGAAAAGCAATCTGGGGAGACACAGGGATACCCGGTCAAGACCGCCATGCAGCTGGAAATTGGTGGTGATGAATGCACGATGGCGGACGGCCAGCAGCTCTCGAACCAGAATGTTTTTGGTGAGTCCTTGTCAGATGCAGCTGGCGGCGCAGCCGCACAGGGCGTAGGCAGTGCGGCCGGTGGCGCCGTAGGCGGCGCGATCGCAAAAGGTTTGTTCAGTGCATTTGGCAAAAAGAAAAAAGAGGAACCTGCAGCGGAGGAATTACCGGTGACCGGTTCCGTGCGACTGTTTCGTTTTGAGTCAGAAACCACAAAGATCAAATCGAAAAAAGTGTCCGACAAACAATTTGAAATTCCTGCTGGTTTCACGCCCACCGGATAGGCTAACCGCGCGATCATTGCCGATCCTTATTCCACTCGATGCACGAATCTGTATTTGGGTATCAGCAAACCGCACATCAAAAAAGCGAACCCTGAACGCCAAAACTCCACATCGCCATGGTGCTGGCCATATACCAGGTCGCCACCAGGTCATAGAGCCGCTTCTTCACAACTATGCCAACGGCAGCAATGGCTATGTAGTGACCAGGATATGCGATGAGGAACGCTTCCGGAATTCCCTGATCTCGAATCGCGGTAACGATCAGGTTAAGTGCCAGCATGGTTGCCATCGATTTTACCAACCTGTTCAAGGGCGCGATATACATCTGTGGTGTTTTGCACTGGAAGATAAATCTGCCTGTGCTCTATGATCAGGTTAAGGCCAATCGCTACGTTTTCGTCACGGGAAAGGACGACTTCAACAATGACCTCACCAAGAACATTTACCGGAAATATCCAAGCGTCGGATTATGCAATATTCATTTGATGGGCATCCCGGGAATGGCGCATAAAACACCAGGCACGAAAGATTTTCGAAAAGCAATAAGCTATCTCGATCAACGTGAGTAGCGATCGGGACTCGCTGACACTGCCGTTGCCAAAATGAATCAACCCGGAGATTCTCGGACTCCTGTCCGCCTCGGTTGATCGACAATCGCCATACGCAGATTAACAACAGCTATACTGGAGAGACAGTGCGTTACGAAACACACCAGAATGGTTGATAGCCAATGAATGTAAAAGATCGTCAACTCGGCATGAACGCGGATATTTCCCGCCGCGATTTTCTAAATGGCGTCAGTGTGGCGATTGGTGCGTCACTGTTGCCCTCCTCCGCTGTCGCTCAGGATGTCGGTGCACAGGACCTGGCCGGATACTATCCGCCAGAACTGTCTGGCATGCGCGGTTCACATCCCGGCTCGTTCACCGTCGCACACATGGCGCGAGACGGTGTAACGTGGGAAGCCGGGGACACCGGTGAAGAGTTCGATCTCGTCATCGTCGGCGCAGGCATTAGCGGCCTGTCGGCCGCATATTTTTACCGGCAAACCATGGGGAACGACGCCAGGATATTGCTGCTGGACAACCACGATGATTTTGGCGGGCACGCCAAGCGCAATGAGTTCGAGATCGATGGCCGCCTTATGATTGGCTATGGCGGAACGATGTCGCTCGAGGCACCGAGCGGTTATCCGGACGTTGCCAAGCGACTCATCCGTGAGCTTGGTATCAATACACAACGTTTCTACACTGCTTATGACGCGGATCTCTATAGCTCGCTGGGGTTGTCGCGCGGCGTATTCTTCGATAAGGAAACTTTCGGCAGCGATCACCTGGCAGTCGGTGACCTGACCACTGCGGATGTATTGCAGCAAATCCCGTTGTCGGCTGCAGGCAAGGCTGACCTGAGCCGTTTACTTGCCGATGAAGATCATTACCTCGCTGACATAGCGCCGGCGGAGCGCCTGGATTACCTCATTCATACCGACTACCAAACCTATCTAAAGGAACGTGGCGGCTTCGGCGATGAAGTTCTGAAGGTCATGCAGTCACACTCAAAAGGTGTATGGGCCGTTGGAATCGACGCGGTACCCTCCAGGACAGCCTGGAGTAACGGTTACCCGGGCTTTGCAGGTCTGGACCTGCACACTTCATCCCACGACGATGAAGAGGAAGAACCTTTTATTTTTCATTTCCCCGATGGCAATGCATCAGTTGCCAGGCTGCTCGTCCGCAGCATTATTCCTGGCGTTGCGCCGGGCAATGACATGGAAGATATCGTTACGGCGCGTTTCAATTATCAACGCCTGGATAGTCCGAAATCTGCGGTTCGCATTCGCCTCAACAGTACGGTAGTTCGCGCGCAGCATGTTGACAATGATACGAAAAACCCTGTGCAAATCACGTACGTGCGAGATGGAGAAGCCCGGCGTGTTCAGGCAGGTCAGGTTGTCATGGCGTGTTACCACGCCATCATTCCCAACCTGTGCCCCGAGATGCCGAAAGCACAACGGGAGCTACTCGGTAAATCGGTGCGCGCCCCACTGGTCTATACAAATGTACTAATCCGCAACTGGACCAGCTTTGTAAAACTAGGCTTCCACAGAGCAAGTTGCCCCGGCAGCTATCACAGTGGCGTAGCGCTCGATTTCCCGGTCAGTCTGGGCGACTACAATTTCCCGAAATCACCCGACGAGCCAATGATCCTGCACTTGACCAGGGTGCCAGGCGAGCCCGGCCTTGGTGCTCGCGAACAATTCACTGCCGGCAAACGAAACTTACTTGCTACATCATTCGAAACATTTGAACGTAATATTCG
>RCNB010000293.1_pt1 | contig 34341 bp, 41 predicted proteins | sample 2041321 | NCBI WGS metagenome assembly RCNB01 (sample SAMN09708232, study PRJNA481090) | Marine sediment metagenome, whole genome shotgun sequencing project.
ATGAATTAATTGTCTTTTTTAAGAGGAATTTCTGCTACCGAATTTTCAATAGAAGCGTTGTTGTTTCCACCTTTACGCTCTATGGTAATATTAAGGCTTAAAGCATCTTTTATATATGGCACCGATTTTAATTTTTTATCGTCCATATCAAGAATTCCTAAGTTTACCATTTTATCTTGTAACTGAGCCCACATTTGGTAACATTGCTCTTCTGAAAGTTCGGGCAAAGAAACCACATCAATTAAGGATGATTTATCGATAGGATTAATATATGCAACCGTTTTTAGGTCTTTAGCTCTTTCGTTACCTCGTAACACATATTTCTCTGTTTCAGGATTGTTAAGCTTCATAAATTGTCTCATCACATCATCCAGCTTGTTATTATTACTGTCGATATCGTTTCTTAAATCAAATATTTCATCAGCGATGGTATTGTTTTCATTCAATAGTGTCTGACTTTGATTGTAAAAGATATATGAAGTGCCGGCAAAAATTAAGGCAGCAACACTTGCAGCAACGCTAAACCAAAATGGAATTTTACGAGGTTGGTGAAGATGAACTACTGGCTTATCATCAATGGCATCTAAAATTACGTCCAATGTATAAGAAGGAGGTCTAATAGCTTGAGTTTTTGCAACCAGCTCCAAATAATCCTGTAATAAGCTATATTCTTCTTTAACTTCCGGATATTTAGCAATGTAAGACTCTACTTCTACAGTTTCTGATGAAGTAGTTGCCCCAATTAAGTACTTATCCAGTAAACCAGATTCTAAAAACGTATGTACTTTATTTTTCATAATCGCACTTTTTACGGATTGTAGATTTTTTTTAGTTCTCGCAACCCAATTTTTAACCTAGATTTTATTGTGCCAAGAGGTATATCAAGCTCATCACTTGCCTCTTGCTGTGTCATTCCTTCAAAAAATAAGGCTCGTAACACAGTTTGATACTTTAAATCTAATGTACCAACATGCTTTTGTAAATCAATTGTATCTTGATTTAATCCTGATGTTGATAATTTATATACGTTAGAGTCGGCTATTTGGATTTCTTTTTCAAACTTTAAATTATGGCTCCTTAATTTATCTATTGCCGTATTTCTTGCAATTCTATATAACCAAGTAAACAACTTAGCTTTATTCGGGTCATATTTTTTTGAATACCTCCATATTTTAATAAAACTCTCTTGAAGTGCATCTTGAGCCATAGCCTCATCATTTGTAATCTTGTTTATTACACCTAAAAGAGAACTAGAATAATTCTCATAAATAATAGGAATTGCTCGTTTATCTCCTTCTTGCAATAGATTAACAATATGTTGCTCTAATTTTGATACCAAATTGAAAAATATGTTTAAAGGCTAAGTTATATTTAAGATAGAACTATAAAATTAATAAAACAGGCTAACAATCATACCAGTATTTCTAATTTTAATTGGCATAATTTGTAATTATTCTTTTTAGTAACGCAAAAAACAATTAAATAATATTTACTTCTGCTTCTAAAGTGATATTAAAAAGGCGTTTTATGGTTTTTTGTATTAGTTTGGATAGATTGTAAATGTCATTACCATTGGCGTTATCATAATTTACCAACACTAAAGCTTGATTTTTATGTACGCCATAATCTCCAAACCGTTTGCCTTTAAAACCAGCTTGCTCAATAAGCCATCCAGCTGGAATCTTAAATTCATCGTTAGATATAGGATAACTTAGGATTTCTGGAAAATTTAGTTTCAAGGCTTCCAATTGAGCTTTAGAAATAATAGGGTTTTTGAAAAAACTACCACTATTGCCAATAACTTTTGGATTGGGTAATTTGGATTCCCTTATAGTTATAACAGCTTTGGATATATCTTGAATAGTAGGATTATTAATGTTTTGGTGTTCCAATTCAGAAGTGATTGCGCCATAACTTGTTTTTAAAACATGCGTATTTGTTGTTAGTTTCAAGGTAACACTTAAAATGATGTGCTCTCCCTTGACCTCAGCTTTAAAAACAGAATTTCTATAGTCAAATTTGCAATCTGCTTTGGTGAATGTTTTAATTTGTCCAGAAGCAATGTGCAAAGCTTCACATGATTCAAAAACATCTTTTAGTTCTAGACCATATGCACCAATGTTTTGAATTGGAGCAGTGCCAACGTTTCCTGGAATCAAAGATAAATTCTCAACACCTCCGAAATCATGCTGTAAGCACCATAACACAAATTCATGCCAGTTTTCACCAGCATTCGCTTTAACACTTACTTCTGAATCTGTTTGAGAGACAATTTCAATGCCTTTTAAATCTATATGTATTACTAACGCATCAATATCTTTGGTAAGCAACATATTACTACCTCCACCAAGAATAAATTTTTCTTGAAAATCATTCAATGCTAGAACAGACTTCAATTGATTGACAGATTTTACCGAAACAAAATGCTTCGCCTTGACATCAATGCCAAAAGTATTGTAAGGTTTTAATGATATGTTTTTTTGTATGTTCACTAATCGTGATAGACCTTTAGTGCTTCTTTGAGAATATTTACTGCTTTCACTAGGCTTTCTTCATTTAGCACATAAGCAATTCTAATTTGATTAAGTCCAACTCCGGGAGTTGAATAAAATCCAGCAGCAGGAGCTACCATAATTGTTTCTCCATTTAAATCAAAAGACTCTAGTAACCATTGTGCAAAATCATCAGAGTTTTTTATCGGCAATTCTACGATGCAATAGAAAGCTCCTTTGGGCGTAGCTACTTTTAAGCCTTCAACTTTTTTAAGTTCTGAAATTAAGGTGTTTCTACGTTTTACATATTCATCTATTACTTCATCAAAATAACTCTGAGGAGTTTCAAGTGCAGCTTCACTAGCAATCTGAGCTAATGTTGGTGGACTTAATCTCGCCTGAGCAAATTTAAGTACAGTGGCAATTACTGCTTTATTACGAGAAACCAAACAACCAATTCTTGCTCCACACATACTGTAACGCTTTGAAACAGAATCAATAACTATAGCGTTTTCATTTAATCCTTCCTCTTGTAGTATGGAGTAATGCTTAATGCCATCATAGGTAAATTCACGATATACTTCATCAGCAATTAAAAATAAATCATGTTTTTTAACTATTGCGGCTAATTTTTTAATTTCTTCTTTAGAATATAAGTAACCAGTTGGATTTCCAGGATTGCAAATTAAAATTGCTTTAGTTTTTGATGTGATAAGTTTTTCAAATTCTTCAATTGGAGGTAAAGCAAAATTATCTTCAATTGTAGAAATTACAGGAACAACCTTTACTCCAGATGCCGTTGAAAAACCATTATAATTGGCATAAAATGGTTCAGGAATAATTATTTCGTCATCAGTATCCATTACGCTACCAAAAGCAAATAATAAAGCTTCGCTTCCTCCGGTTGTAACAATCATGTCGTGTTTTGTAACTATGATATCATGTTTGCTGTAATAATTCGCAATTTTTGTTCTGTACTCATCAGAACCTTCTGAGCGCGTGTAAGCTAAAATATCTAATGAATGCATTTTAACAGCATCCATAGCTGCTGTTGGTGTTTTAATATCTGGTTGGCCAATATTTAAATGATATACTGTTTTTCCTTTACTGTAAGCAAGTTCAGCATAGGGTACCAATTTACGTATTGGCGATTGAGGCATTGACTTTCCTTTGTTAGATATTGCTGGCATTTTATTGAATTATTTTGAGATACAAAGTTGCGAAATTTATCTTAAAGTTTATTTAAAATAAACGGCTATATCTCATCTTTTGATAAAAGAATTGTAAATTGTTAAGAGTCTATTTTTTATGAAAAATTCTTATATTAAGAAATTCTGTTTAATCCTTTTATTTACCTGTGGTTTAGCCTTTTCTAGCTGGGCTCAAGGTAAGTTTATATTGCAAGATAATGATTGGGACAGAATCAATTTTAAGTTTATTAATAATCTAATTGTTATTCCTGTTGAGGTTAATGGTGTTGAACTTTCTTTTTTGCTAGATACTGGGGTTAGCAAACCAATAGTATTTAATTTTTTAAATCTTACCCAAGAACTTAAAATTAATCAAACAGAAAAAATCTACCTCAGGGGATTAGGTGAAGGAGAGTCTGTTGAGGCATTAAGATCCCGAAATAATATATTTAAAATAGGTGAGGCTTTGAGTATTAGTCAGGACTTATATGCCATTTTTGATCCAGCTTTAAATTTTGCCCCTCAATTAGGTGTCGCCATTCATGGCATAATTGGCTATGATTTATTTAAAGATTTTGTAGTAGAAATTAATTACTCAAAAAAATATTTGAAGTTGCATGATCCAGAAACCTATATTCCAAAGAAATGTAAAAAATGTGAAACCTATGGATTGGACTTCTTTAATAATAAACCTTATATCAATGCAGAGGTAAAAATAGCTCAGGACATTGTACCAGTTAAATTGTTGATAGATTCTGGTGGAAGTGATGCTCTATGGTTATTTGAGGATGTTTCAAAAAATATAAATATACCTGCCAAAAATTATCAAGATTTTTTAGGAAGAGGTTTAAGCGGAAGTCTTTATGGTAAACGAGCAAAGATTGAAAGCATGTCTTTTGGTGATTTTAGCTTAAAAAGAGTAAATACTGCTTTTCCAGACTCAACTTCGATTGTATACGCCAGAAATTTTAAGGAACGAAATGGTAGCGTAGGCGGTGAAGTATTAAAACGATTTAATATAATTATAGATTACAAAAACAATAGAATAACACTAAAGAAAAATGGCAATTTTAATTCACCATTTTATTATAATAAAAGTGGTATAGTTTTGGAACATCACGGTGTTAGGGTTGTGAAAGAAAGAGATACTGGAGTAGATCTTTTTAAAAGGGATAATAATGTTATTGAAGGAGGAAGTAGATTTGTTATATCAAAAAAATACAGGTATGTATTGTCGCCAGCATTTGTAATTGTTGAGTTAAGGGAGAATTCTCCTGCCAAAAGAATAGGATTAAAAGTTGGAGATGTTATTCTAAATATCAATAATAAAGACGCCCATAATTATTCTCTACAGGAAGTGATTCATTTATTTTATGGCGAGGATGGTAAACGAGTCTCTGTCTTAATTGATAGAAATGGCATTCAGATGAAATTTAGGTTTAAATTAGAACCTTTACTATAACAAAAAAATCCTCCAAAAAGGAGGATTTTCATATGTTTAGTTTATAATGGGCAATTATTGCTCCACTACACTTTTATCTGTTTTACTTAAAACACTCGTTTTACTAGAATCTACAACAAGACCCTTTATTTTAAGTGCTACAGTTTGTGTGCTGGCATTAGAAGTAACTGTAATAGTTTTTCTAATAGGCATTACACGATTAGTGTCGTACTTTACTTCAATTTCTCCAGTCATGCCTGGCATGATAGGGTCTTCGGGTTTCTTAGGTACAGTACACCCACAGCTAGATTTTACTTTAGATATTATCAATGGGGCGTTTCCTGTATTTGTAAATTTAAAAACACGAACACCATCCGCGCCTTTTTCAATTGTTCCGTAATCAATAGTATCAGATTCAAATTCAATTTCAGCTACTTTTTCTTGGGCATTCACTGAAAAACTAACCAATCCAATAAATAAAATTGTAATTAAATGTTTCATAACTTAATCTTTTAATTCGTTGTAAACATACTTACTTTTTGAATAACCTACAAAATTATTAGACGTAATGCATACTCATAAATGCAATCGACCTAGTTAAAGGGACATTATTGGCCTATATAATTTCGCAGAAAACAAAATATAAGTACTTTTGCACTCTATTGTTCAAAAACTATTCCAAAGTATGTCAATTCCGTCACAATATGATGCAAACAATGTAGAAAGCAAGTGGTATGATTACTGGATGAAGCATAATTATTTTCATTCTGTACCAGACGAAAGAGAGCCTTATACTATTGTAATTCCGCCACCAAACGTTACCGGCGTATTACATATGGGACATATGCTTAATAATACGTTGCAAGATGTATTAATTCGTCATGCAAGACTTAAAGGTTTTAATGCTTGCTGGGTACCTGGAACTGACCATGCCTCTATAGCAACTGAAGCCAAAGTAGTTGAGAAATTAAAAAATGAAGGAATTAATAAGTCAGACATTAGTAGAGATGAGTTTCTTGAACATGCTTGGGATTGGACCCATAAACATGGCGGAATTATCTTAGAACAGCTTAAAAAATTAGGATGTTCATGTGACTGGGAACGCACAAAATTCACTATGGATGACGATCTGTCTGGAGCTGTTATAGATGTGTTTCTAGATTTGCATAAAAAAGGATTGATTTACCGCGGTTATCGTATGGTAAATTGGGATCCTCAAGCTCAAACAACATTATCGGATGAAGAAGTTAACCACGTAGAGCGAACAGATAAACTTTACTATGTAAATTATAAGATTGAAGGTGAAGATGAAATGGTTACAATTGCTACTACAAGACCTGAAACTATATTAGGTGATACTGCAGTTTGTGTTAACCCAAATGATGAACGGTTTTTACATCTAAAAGGCAAAAATGTTATTGTACCAATTTGTAATCGTGTGGTACCAATAATTCAGGATGAATATGTGGATGTGGAATTTGGTACAGGTTGTCTAAAAATCACACCAGCACATGATGTTAATGACAAAGACATAGGCGAGCGTCATAACTTAGAAGTTATTGACGTTTTAAATGATGATGGTACTTTAAATGATTTTGGGTTGCATTACAAAGGTATGGATCGCGAAGTGGCTCGAATTGAAGCTGCTAAGGAGTTAGATGCTTTAGGAGTTTTGGTGAAAACTGAAGATTATACACATAAAGTTGGTACCAGTGAGCGTACAAAAGCAGTTATAGAACCAAAAATCTCCACACAGTGGTTTTTAAAGATGAAAGATCTTGCAAAACCAGCTTTAGATAATGTAATGAATGATGCGATACAGTTTCATCCGTCAAAGTTTAAAAACTCTTATAGAAATTGGATGGAAAATGTGAGAGACTGGAATATTTCACGTCAATTATATTGGGGACATCAAATTCCAGCGTATTACTATGCAGATGGGGTAAATGATTTTGTCGTTGCAAAGACTAAAGAAGAAGCACTCATATTAGCGAAGGAGAAAACAGGAAAGGGCGGATTAAAAATTGACGATTTAAGACAAGAATCAGATGTTGTAGATACATGGTTCTCATCTTGGTTATGGCCAATGAGTGTTTTTGATGGTATTATTAACCCTGATAATGAGGAAATAAACTACTACTATCCTACAAATGATATAGTAACTGCACCAGAAATTATATTTTTTTGGGTAGCACGAATGATTATTGCGGGTTATGAATATAGAGGAGAATTACCTTTTAAAAATGTGTATTACACAGGAATAGTACGTGATAAGCAAGGACGAAAAATGAGTAAGTCACTTGGAAATTCCCCAGATCCAATTAAACTTATTGAACATTATGGGGCAGATGGCGTTCGTGTTGGAATGCTTATGTGCTCACCTGCTGGAAACGATTTACCGTTTGATGAATCTTTATGTCAACAGGGTAAGGCCTTTGCAAATAAAATTTGGAATGCCTTTAGACTTATAGATGGATGGGAAACTTCAAATATCGAACAACCAGAACATGCTAAAATAGCCATTGATTGGTACGAGAATAAATTTCAGCAAACCTTAGCGCTTATTGAAGATCACTTTAATAAGTATCGCCTTAGTGATGCCTTAATGGAAACCTATAAGCTTATATGGAACGATTACTGTTCATGGTTATTAGAAATGGTAAAACCAGCTTACCAACAGCCCATCGATAAAACAACATATAATGCTATTATCAATATTTTAGAGAATAATCTAAAAATATTACATCCGTTTATGCCTTTCCTTTCTGAAGAAATTTGGCAGCACATTGCAAAACGTTCCCCTGAAGAAGCCTTGATTGTAGCTAAATGGCCAGAAGCCAAGCCTTTTAATGAAACTTTGATTTCTGAGTTTGATTTTGCTGCTGAGGTAATTTCAGGAGTCAGAACCATTAGAAAACAAAAGAACATTGCATTTAAAGATAGTATCGAACTGTTTACATTAAACAACGAGAATACGGCTAAAACCTTTGATACGGTTATCTCTAAACTCGGAAACATATCTGCTTTAAATTATGCAGATAATAAAATTGATGGCGCTTTAACATTTAGGGTGAAATCTAACGAATATTTTGTGCCTATGCAAGGCAGTATAGATTTAGAAGCCGAGGTTGCAAAACTCACCGAAGAATTAAACTATACCGAAGGGTTTTTAAAATCTGTACAAAAGAAACTGGCCAATGAACGTTTTGTTTCTGGAGCACCAGAGCAAGTGGTTGCAAGCGAAAAGAAAAAAGAAGCAGATGCTTTGGCTAAAATTGAAACTTTAAAAGCGAGTTTAGAAAGTTTAAACTAAAGGGTTTTTTGACCGTTTGGTTTAAGGGTTTGTGTATGAGTAGTGGCTGACGTTAGGAAGCCTATTTTCCCTTAAGAAGTCAAGAGATTATTTTCTATACAAGAAGTAGTTATTTACTAAATCTATGTACATGCGTTTGGCCTCATCTTCTGAGATGTCTTGTGCTTGGAAAAGAGCATTGGTCTTAAAGGCGTTTATGATAGGTTTTTTGCTACTCGGTCTACCATAATCATTGGTTGATTTTTTGTAATAAGCGTATAATTTTAGTAAAATGTCTGCCGGAAAAGGTTTTGTATGTGCATTTACACGATTTACCGCATCTTTAAATTCTATGTCTAACGCTTCACTTGTCATTACAATTCTGCAATAATATTTTCGCCACCTCTAACTTTTTGGTTAAGCTCTACTTTTAGATTAGTACCTAAAGGTAAAAATAAATCTACTCTTGAACCAAATTTAATAAACCCTGAATCTGCACCTTGTATTGCTTTGTCATTTTGTTTGGCGTAATTTACAATACGTCTAGCCATGGCCCCTGCAATTTGTCGGTATAACACTTTACCATAAGCTTCGTTCTCCACAACAACAGTTGTGCGCTCATTTTCTTCACTGGCTTTTGGATGCCAAGCCACTAAGTATTTCCCAGGATGATATTTGCTAAACACCACATTGCCACCAATGGGATAACGTGTTACATGTACATTTATTGGAGACATAAACACACTTACTTGAATTCTTTTTTCATTAAAATATTCATTTTCTAAAACCTCTTCTATAACCACCACTTTACCATCAACCGGCGAAACTACTTGTCTGTCATTTAATTGGGTATGCCGCTTTGGGTTTCTAAAAAATTGAAGAATTAAAATTAACAACACTAACAACCCAATTTCCAGTAAGAGTTGTAACCATGATAGGGTGACAAAACGGTCAACTAGTAAGATTGAAATAACTACCAAAGTAAAGGTTATTAATATGATTTTATAGCCTTCTTTATGAAACATATTTTAAAATTCTTAAAAACAAATAAATAAATGGTGCAGCAAAAATAATACTATCTAGACGATCTAACAATCCGCCATGCCCGGGCATTATTACACCGCTATCTTTTACTCCAGCTTGACGTTTGTATTTAGATTCAATTAAATCTCCAATTGTACCAAAAACACTCACAATAATACTCAAGATTAACCAGTTTGTAAAATCTAAAGTATGGGTAAATTTAGCAATAAAAAAACTACTAACGCTAGCAAAAAATAAACCGCCCAAAAAACCTTCAACAGTTTTTTTAGGGGAAATACTGGGGAATAATTTTTGCTTACCGAAGCTCTTTCCTATTAAATATGCAAAGGTATCGTTTACCCAAACTAGGATAAAAGCACCTAAAAGTATATTAGGGTTAAAATTGTCGTAATAATCGGCTATAAGTATGATGAAAATAAAAGCACTCGAAAGGTAAAACGTACTATTTATATAACGCTTGGTTATAAATAATGGTAAGGTTTTTTCAGAAAACAAATCCCGTATTAGAAATAATTGCACAAAAATAGTGAGCACATGTAGAATCTGTATACCAGCATCAAAACCTTCGTTAAAACCTAAGACCAATTGCCAATACGCAAAGACGAGATATAAAACTATAAATATAATGTAGGAAACAATCCCTTTTAACCGTATGAGCTTGTTAAATTCGGCTAAAGCAATAAGTCCGAATACGAAGAATAAACCAATTAGGGCGTGTTGAGAATTTAATGCAAGCAAAAATAAGGACGCGTATAATATTCCTGAAAAAGCTCTAACTATTAATTCCTTCATTTATAAGTCTTCTAACAGCAGCAAATATAAGTTTTTTGAACTACTTCCGTAACTCAAAAAATCTTTATCATCACAAGCCTTAAAGTGCTTAATTGTAGTAATGTTAGTAGGAATTTTGTCTTTGTTTTTGTCTTTTATGCCTCTTAAACCTTCACTAATGGTTTCTACAAACTGACTTGTTGTTGCGAAAATTATAAAGTTTTGAGGTAGCTCCTGGAGCTTTTTCTCGGCTATCTGATTTGAAGAAATTAATAAGGACCCATCATTGGAAATCAAATATTCGCAAGTAGTTAAAAAATACGTACTATCTCCGGTTCTTTTGGTTGTCTTAAGATTAAAATCGCTGAATTTTTCTGCTAGCCGCTCATCAATAACCATCACATTTTTATCTTTCCAATCATTCTCATCAAGAATAAGCTCTAAGTTCTGGTCTACTTCGTCAAAATTCTCACAGTACAAAAATTTACCCCCATTAGCCTTAAAATTGATGGTGAATCTTTCATCAATTGGTAGCTTAATATCGGGCATATATTTGCTTGTCTCATTACTCGGAATATGCTCCTGAGAGTCATCAGATTTCGGGCCAAATATTTTTCGAAATAGGCTCATTGAGGGTTTGCTATTAACCAGTTAAGTCCTTTTGTTTTTATCAAATATATAAAATCTTAGCTTAAACAGGCTTCAAATTAAGATTTTTGTAACTGTTTTACTCTTCTTCAGAAGTATCTTCTTCTTCTTCTTTATCAAAAGGTCTTTTGCCAAAGATTTTTTCTAAGTTATCTTTAAAGATTACCTCTTTATCTAGCAATACTTCTGCGAGTTCTGTAAGCTTATCTTTGTTTGCTTCTAATAAGGTTAAGGCACGTTGGTATTGTTTCTCAATAATATCGGATATTTCCTTGTCAATTAACTCTGCAGTTTTCTCACTATATGGCTTTGTAAAACCATATTCGCTTTGGCCAGAAGAGTCGTAATACGTCAAATTACCGACCTTATCACTTAATCCATATATGGTAACCATAGCTCTAGCTTGTTTGGTTACTTTTTCTAAATCACTAAGTGCTCCAGTAGAAATTTCATTAAAAATCACTTTTTCAGCAGCACGACCACCTAAAGCGGCACACATCTCGTCAAGCATTTGATTAGGGCGTACAATTAAACGTTCTTCTGGTAAATACCAAGCTGCTCCTAAAGATTGTCCTCTAGGCACTATGGTTACTTTTACTAATGGTGCGGCATGTTCAAGCATCCAACTTACTGTTGCATGACCAGCTTCATGATAAGCTACAGCTCTCTTCTCAGAAGGCGTAACGATTTTATTTTTCTTTTCAAGTCCGCCAACAATTCTGTCTACAGCATCTAAAAAATCTTGTTTCCCAACCGATTTATTTCCTTTTCTAGCAGCAATTAAAGCCGCTTCATTACATACATTGGCAATATCTGCACCAGAGAACCCAGGCGTTTGTTTAGATAAAAAGCCAACGTCTAAGCCTTTAGCCTTTTTAAGGGGTCTAAGATGTACTTCAAAAATTTCTTTACGCTCACGAACATCAGGAAGATCAACAAATATTTGTCTATCAAAACGTCCAGCACGCATTAAGGCCTTGTCTAATATATCTGCTCTGTTTGTAGCTGCTAGTACAATTACATTTGTATTAGTGCCAAAACCATCCATTTCTGTCAGGAGTTGGTTCAAGGTATTCTCACGTTCGTCATTACTACCAGACATAGCATTTTTACCTCTGGCACGACCAATGGCATCAATCTCGTCAATAAAGATAATTGAAGGTGATTTCTCTTTAGCTTGTTTAAATAAGTCACGTACTCTTGATGCACCAACACCAACAAACATCTCTACAAAGTCTGAACCCGATAATGAAAAGAAAGGCACTTTTGCCTCACCTGCTACCGCCTTGGCTAATAGGGTTTTACCCGTCCCAGGTTGACCAATCAATAAGGCGCCTTTAGGAATTTTTCCACCTAAAGAGGTGTATTTTTCTGGTTGTTTTAAGAAATCTACAATTTCTTGTACCTCTTCTTTTGCACCTTCTAAACCTGCAACATCTTTAAATGTTGTTTTTACTTCTGTATTTTGATCAAAAAGTTTTGCTTTCGATTTTCCTATATTGAAAATTTGGCTTCCAGCACCGCCACCGCCACCTGAAGACATACGACGCATAATAAAAATCCAAACACCAATAATAAGCACAAACGGTAAAAGTGTAAGTAGAAAATCACCCCAAACATTTTGTTCTGTTTCGTAGCTAATTGTTGTACTTAGGTCATTTTTGCTTAATGCCTCACTCAATTGATTTTCAAAATTCTGTAAATCCCCAAACTCAAATTTATAATTAGGTGATTTGCCAGCCGTCGGTAAAAAACTTGGCTTAACAGTTTTTCTATGAACTTCTTGTGAAGCTGCTTCTGGCGTTAAAAAAATCTTGGCTTCTCGTCGATTTACTATTTGTACATTTTCTACATCTCCATTCTCTAAATATTGAAAGAATTGAGCGGGTGTAGTTGGACTTCCGGTTGAAGAGCCCAAACCTCCAGAAAATAAATTAATTGCTAAAAACACAACTATAATCGCTCCATATATCCAATACGGACTAATTTTCGGCTTTTTATTATTTACTTTTTTATCGTCTGACATTAAGTGTTTTTTAGTAACTGGTTTTTATTTCTGTTGTCTTGGCATCGCCCCAAAGACTTTCAATATCATAATACTCTCTTATATGTTTTTGAAAAACATGTACTACAACATTTACATAATCCATAAGCACCCATTCAGCATTATCGCTACCTTCAATATGCCAAGGCTTATCTTTTATTTCTTTACTGACTTTTTTCTGAATGGAGTTTACAATGGCGTTAACTTGTGTATTTGAAGTCCCTTCGCAAATAATAAAATAATCACAAACGGTATTTTCTAACTCTCTTAAATCTAAAATATTAATGTTTTGTCCTTTTACATCTTCAATACCATTTAATATCACAGCTATTAATTGGTCTGCATTACTTTTTTCTATCGTCATTAAATTGTTTTAATTTGCACAAAGTTATTATTTTTTTAGGTCTTAATAACTCAAAAAATCCTAAGAAAATTATAATTTTAGTTTTCTCATTAACTATGCGTATAATCAAACTTAATGCCACCGACTCTACCAACACTTATTTAAAGCAAATAAGTGATGAAGAAGCACTTGAGGATTATACTACCGTTACTGCTGAATACCAAAACAAAGGAAGAGGGCAAATGGGGACTATTTGGACTTCAGAAAAGGATAAGAACCTTATGTGCAGTGTCTTTAAAGATGGATCTAAGATTGCAATAGAACAACAATTTTATATCAGTATAGTCACTTCGCTCGCTCTTATTAAAGCTTTGCAAGTCTTTAATATCCCTAAATTATTTGTAAAATGGCCTAACGACATTTTGTCAGAGAACAAAAAGATTTGTGGAATTTTAATCGAGAATGTCATAAAAAACACCAATCTAGAATGCTCCATCATTGGTATTGGGTTAAATGTAAATCAAACCGAATTCTATAAGTTGCCATATGCATCTTCATTAAAATTGCTAACTGGAAGAGTGTTTAATCTAGATGAGCTTGTACAACTTATTATTACCAATTTAAAGCACTATTTCGTGTTGCTTGAGCGCGGTAACTTTGACGAATTGAAAACTGAATACGAAAGCAAACTATTTAGAAAGGACAAACCTTCAAGCTTTAAAAACAAGCGTGGTGAAGTCTTTGCGGGATTTATTACTGGTGTAAACACTATGGGGAATCTTAAGGTTCGTCTGGAAGACGATATTGTTAAAGCTTTCGATTTGAAAGAATTGACCTTATTGCACTAGTATATTAAATGGCGTCAGGTATATTAGTAGCCAATGTTTCAATGAATTTGGTTATTGGCCCCTTTATCATCATAGCCATCATTGGGTTAAAGTCACCACTAAATGCAAGCTGAACTTCACTTTTACCCTCTTCAACCTCAACAATATCTCCGGCTAAAGAGAAGTCGAGTTTACCTCCCGCAGCACCAAGTATAATTTTATTAGGTGCGATGGCTTCTTTTTGTTTCAATGTTATTTCGGGCATGCCTTTTAGAGCAAATATAAAAGTGTCTTTGTCTAAAACTTTAAACTTGCTAATATTTTCTGGCATCAGCGATTTAAAATTTTCAACATTGGTTAAAAAGTCAAATACTTCTTGGGCAGATTTCTCAATGGTTACTTTTGGAGATACTAAATTCATTCTGTTTTATTTTGATTAGAAACTATCAATTAGCGTTCCATTTGCTAGGATTGGCATTCCAATCTGACAAAGTTTCTAAATCTTTAGTAGCAATATATTTGGTGTCTAATGCCTGTTCAAGTAAATTCTCGTAGTTGCTCAATGTATAAAGCGTAATATTATCATCTTCAAAGGCTTTTGTAGATACATCAAAGCCATAAGAGAATATGGCAACCATACCTTTTACGTTAACTTCTGCTTTTTTAAGTGCCTTTACAGCATTCAAACTACTCTTACCTGTGCTAATCAAATCTTCAACCACCACAACATTTTGTCCTTTTTGGATAAAGCCTTCAATTTGATTTTGTCTACCATGCTTCTTGGCTTCAGGACGCACATATACAAAGGGTAAGCCTAGATACTCGGCAACCAAAGCACCAATACCAATAGCCCCAGTGGCAACACCTGCAATAACATCTGGTTTACCATACTGTTTTTCAATATGTCTTGCCATTTTTTCCCGGATATAATTTCTAATAGGAGGAAATGATAGCACAATTCTGTTGTCGCAATATATGGGTGATTTCCAGCCAGATGCCCATGTAAAAGGTTCGTGAGGGCTTAATTTTATGGCATTAATTTGAAGTAATACTTCGGCGGTTTTTTTGGCTGTAGCCTTATTAAAAATCATAGTGGTAAAACTATTAAAAAAATACTATTTTTATCCTTCTTAAAATTGTTTTTAATTAACAATGTATAAAATCTTTGTAGGCGACAAACCAATTATTTTAACGACGAAAGTTGAGCGAGAAACTGATTTTAAAAACTACCTGCTTGAGACCGTATCAATAGCCAAAGTGCTTAGGGAAATCCAAAAGAAAAATATTAAGTCCATAAGGCTTATTGGTAAGCAAAAGGACACGTTGATAAAGACTTTTTTAAAGCTGTTACCCAATGTTATTGCTGGTGGAGGTAAAGTGTATAATGATAAAGGAGAGGTGTTGTTTATTTATAGAAATGATAAATGGGATTTACCAAAAGGCAAGGCCGAAGGTAAAGAAACCATTGATAAAACAGCAATTAGAGAGGTAGAAGAAGAAACAGGAATTTCTGGACTTAGCATCACGAAACCGCTTGAAATGACCTACCATATTTTTAAGCGTAACGGCAAATACAAAATTAAAGTGACCTATTGGTTTGAGATGCACAGCAGTTATGATGGTCCATTATGTCCTCAAGAAAAAGAAGGAATTACCAAAGTGGAGTGGCTTAACGAAACTCAGATTAAAGACGCCATGACCAACTCGTATGCTAATATTAAGTTGTTGGTTTAAGTAGTGTTTCGTTGTTGGCTAAGATATTGTTCCGTTTCAATGAACTATATCGTCCGATAACGAAGTTAGGCTTTTGGTTTGATAAAATCAATACGTAACCTTACGTATAAATTGAGTAAAAAGTATGTTTATTCTTTTCGTACTTTTAAGTATTCTGAGAACTTGCGCCTTATACTATTAATCGTATTTTTGCCGCTTGTTAAAACCTAACCATCATGACAGAGTTTATTAGAAAACGTGCTGCAAATGCCAAAAATGATATTTTAAGTGGGCTTACCGTAGCTTTGGCTTTAGTGCCAGAGGCCGTGGCCTTTGCATTTGTTGCAGGTGTAGATCCATTAGTAGGGCTCTATGCTGCTTTTATGATTGGTTTGATTACGGCTATTTTTGGCGGTCGACCAGGTATGATTAGTGGTGCCACAGGAGCTCTTGCTGTGGTTATGGTGAGTTTGGTTGCCGAAGGTAATGCCATGGGAGTTGACGGTGAGCAAGCTGGGTTATATTACCTTTTTGCTACCGTGATACTCATGGGTGTTATACAGATGCTTGCTGGGGTTTTTAAACTGGGCAAGTTTGTTCGTCTCATTCCGCATCCTGTAATGATGGGTTTTGTAAATGGTTTGGCCATTGTGATATTTTTATCCCAATTGGGGATGTTTATGACCAACGAAAATGGACAAGAAGTTTGGATGCACGGGACACAGCTTTGGATTATGATTGGTCTAGTGGTTTTGACTATGGGAATTATGGTTGGTTTGCCAAAAGTTACTAAGAAAGTGCCAGAAGCTTTAGTGGCTATTTTAGTAGTTTCGGCCATTGTGATATTAGGGAATTTGGATGTCGCTACCGTAGGTAGTTTTATTGCCGATGGAGGAGGAGAAGGCCTTAAAGGCGGTTTGCCACAATTTCAGTTTGATATTTTTAATAAAGTCCCTTTTAATTTTGAGACCTTCAAATTTATTTTCCCATACGCCCTTATACTTGCAGCTATTGGTTTAATAGAATCTTTAATGACCTTGAATTTAATAGACGAATTAACAGAGTCTAGAGGAAACTCAAACAAAGAATGTATGGCACAAGGTGGTGCCAATATTGTAACTGGTTTGTTTGGCGGTATGGGTGGATGTGCTATGATTGGGCAATCTATCATCAATATAAAAGGTGGTGGTCGCGGTCGTCTTTCGGGTATTGTAGCTGCTTTGGCCTTATTAGGATTTATATTATTTGCCTCAGGTTTAATTGAGCAAGTCCCAATTGCTGCCTTGGTAGGTGTTATGTTTATGGTGGTAGTTGGCACTTTTGCATGGTCTAGTTTTAGAATCATGAATAAGATTCCGAAAACAGATTTGTTTGTGTTAGTTTTAGTATCAGCGCTAACTGTTGTTTTTGACTTGGCAATTGCTGTAATTTCTGGTGTAATTGTGAGTGCTTTGGTGTTTTCTTGGGAGAATGCCAAACGTATTCGTGCCCGCAAACGCATAAGGGAAGATGGTACAAAAATTTATGAAATTTGGGGACCTTTATTCTTTGGAAGTATTTCTGCTTTTAATGACAAGTTTGATGTAAAGAACGATCCTGAAAAAGTTGAGATAGATTTTGTAGAATCTCGTATTAGTGACCATTCTGCTATCGAAGCTATTTCTAATTTGGTGAATAAATACCAAGCCGAAGGGAAAACTGTTAAGCTAAAGCACTTAAGTGAAGATTGTAAAGTATTGCTGTATAAATCCAGTCCTAAATTTAGAGATGTGATTGTTGAAGCTATTGACGATCCACGTTATCATTTAGCGGAAAATCCAGAGGCTTTTACTAAAGGATTAAGCGAATATAATTTGTAACATTTTGCATGTCACACTGAGCGCAGTCGAAGTGAAAAGTATCACTAAACATTCAGTTTTAACTTCAATTCATTATGGATTCCTGCCTTCGCAGGAATGACAAATCTTTATTTATAAAACTCATCTTCATCAACTAAAATAGTTGTGAGTTCTACTTTATGATTATCAGGATCTTTTAAATAAATAGAATGGAAGTAATGGTGATCTTGAAAATGAAATGATTCACCAATACTTTTGAAGTAATCTTGCGCTTTCTTAAAATCAATATTAGATACATTAAATGCGAAATGATCAATTTTTACATTTCGAGATTCTTGATTTAATACGTCATCTTCGAGGTTTGCAGGAAAAATAGCAATTCCAGTTTTACCAGACAACATAAATATGGGAAAGTCACCCCATGCTTCTAGTTGGTATTTTTTTAATCCCAAAACTTTGGAATACCAAGCAATAGACACTTCAATGTCTTTTACATAAATTGCGACATGATCCAGAAAGTTAATATTAAACGGCTTCATGCTTAGGTTGGTTTATTTTACACGAACACTCTTAGGAACCAATTTGGTATAATCACCATTGTTTCTAATCACGTCCCTAACAATGGAAGATGCAATATATGATGTGCCAGCAGAGGTTAATAAAAACACGGTTTCTATAGGCGCCAAATCACGATTAGTATGTGCTATGGCTTTTTCAAATTCAAAATCCGCAGGATTACGAAGACCTCGTAAAATAAATTCGACATCAATCTCTTTACAAAAATCAACGGTTAACCCCTTATAGGTCATTACTTTTATTTTAGGTTCATCTGCAAAAGCATCTTCAATAAACTGCTTGCGTTCTTCAAGTGAGAACATATATTTTTTAGATGCATTAACACCAATGGCCACTATAATTTCATCAAAAAGCGTCACACCACGTTTAATAATATCGTAGTGCCCGAGAGTTAGTGGATCGAACGACCCTGGAAAAATAGCTTTTTTCATCTGTTTAAAATTACGGTTTTTAATTCAAAGCTTCCACAATAGCATTGTCGAACAACTCCTCCATGCTAATTCCAGCTGCAGCCGCTTGCTGGGGCAAGATACTCTCTTTGGTTAAGCCAGGAACAGTGTTTACTTCCAAAAGATGAGGTTCACCATCTTTAAATATATATTCGCTTCTTGTAAAGCCGTCCATTTTTAAAATATCGTACACTTGTTTTGCAACTTGATTAACTTTTGTAGCCATCTCATCGCTAATATTAGCTGGGGTGATTTCTTGAGATTCTCCTAAATATTTAGCCTTATAATCAAAAAAGTCGTTATTGCTAACAATTTCTGTAATAGGTAAAACCTTGGTTTTTCCTTTATATGTAATTACACCAACGGATACTTCGGTACCGTCCAAATAAGCCTCAATAATTATTTCGTCATCTTCTTTAAAAGCATAATCAATAGCCCCTTTTAAATCTTCTTTTTTAAAAACTTTAGTAATTCCAAAACTACTTCCTGCCTTATTGGCTTTAACAAAACACGGCAATCCTACTTTATTTATAATAGCATTTTCATCAATAGTTTCTCCGATATTGATGTAATAAGATTCAGCAGTTTTAATGCCATAAGGTTTAAGTGTGCTCAAACAATCCCTTTTATTAAAGGTGAGTGCAGCTTGATACATATCACAACTCGTATGTGGTTTGTTTAATAAGTGGAAATATGCCTGCATAAATCCATCCTCCCCAGGAGAACCATGAATGGCATTAAAAACACAATCAAAAGTGATTTTTGAGCTACCAATAATTACCGAAAAATCATTTTTATCAATGGGAAATTCATTGCCATCATCGTCGACATAAACCCATTTATGTTGTAAAATATGCACTTTATAAGCATCATATTTATTGCTATTTAATACTTCATAAACAACGCCTCCGCTCTTTAATGAAATTTCAAATTCGCTAGAATATCCACCCATAATTATGGCAATCTTTTTTCTCATGTATTAATTGTGTTGATGTTAGTAGTCAATAAACAATCAAATTAATCGTTTTGTAAAAATATCATTTATTCGTTTAACGAAAAACCTTTTTGATTTAATATAACGTATATATAATCTAACTAAAGTTAAACCAAATAATTTATAGAATTATAAATTTGTGTAGTTTTGCTAAATATTCAAAAAATCTAAATGAGTCTCATTAAATTTGTTACCAGTAAAGTGTTTTTAAAACAAATAGCCTTGGCAATACTTGTGCTTATTGTACTTGGTTTTTTTGTACTACGATTTTTAAAATATTCAACCAATCACGGGAATTTTGTGAATGTTCCAGAGTTGAAAGGGAAAACTTTAGATGTTGTGCAAATTGAAATTGATGATAATGATTTGCAAATGGTAGTTCAGGATTCAGCCAATTACAATCCTAATTATCCTAAATATTCTGTTATTGATCAACAACCAGAAGCAGGTTCTTTGGTAAAAGAAGATCGTAAAATATACCTGACCTTGAATCCGTCTGGTTATAGAAAAGTTGCTGTTCCGTTGGTTATTAGAAAAACGCTACGCCAGGCAAAGCCGACACTTGAAGCTTTGGGCTTTGAAGTTGGAAATATTAGCTATATAAACGATATTGGTAAAGACGAAGTTCTGGTTGTAAAGTACAAAGGAAAGATTATAGAAGCAGGAACCTTATTGGAAAAAACCTCCAAATTAGATTTGGTTTTGGGTAATGGTAAAGGTTAGTTTAATTAAAGAGATTCCCTTTTTCTAGGGAAATACATATGGAAGAACGTATTGACTTGCCTCAAGAGGAGAACGAATTGTACGAGCATTACGCTTTTACTGTTGAAAAGGGACAGCAACCTCTCAGAATTGACAAATACTTAATGAATTTTATTGAAAACGCAACGCGTAATAAAATTCAGGCAGCTGCTAAAGAAGGCAGTATTAGAGTCAATGAAAATCCTGTAAAATCTAATTATAAGGTTAAGCCTCTGGATGAGATACGTGTACTATTTACCCATCCTCCGTATGAGAATTTATTGGTGCCAGAGGATATTCCAATAGATATCGTTTATGAAGATGATGACCTTTTAGTAGTTAACAAGTCAGCTGGCATGGTAGTCCATCCGGGCCATGGTAATTATTCTGGAACGCTCATAAATGCATTGACCTTTCATTTTGAGAATTTACCCAATAACTCAAGTAATCGCCCTGGTTTGGTACATCGTATTGATAAAGATACAAGCGGACTTTTAGTAATTGCCAAAACCGAAGAAGCCATGGCATATTTATCAAATCAATTTGCAGAAAAGACTAGTGAGCGAGAATATGTTGCTCTTGTTTGGGGAAATGTAGAAGAAGACGAAGGGACAATTGAAGGCAATATTGGTCGTCACCCTAAAAACAGATTACAAAACACTGTGTTCTTGAATGATGACGAAAATAAAGGGAAACCAGCCGTAACACATTATAAAGTTTTGGAACGTTTGGGTTATGTGACTTTGATGTCTTGTAAATTAGAAACTGGTCGTACCCACCAAATACGTGTGCATATGAAGCATATTGGGCATACTTTATTTAATGACGGACGTTATGGTGGCGAACGGATTTTAAAAGGTACGACATTCACAAAGTACAAGCAGTTTGTTGATAATTGTTTTAAAGTCTTACCAAGACAAGCGCTTCATGCAAAAACATTAGGATTTGTACACCCTAAGACAAGAGAATTAATGTCCTTTACTTCTGAAATCCCTGAAGATATGCAACAGTGTATTGATAAATGGAGAGGCTACAGTATGAATCAAGATAATTTATAGTCTTATTAATAATTACTTCTGAATTCTTTTTCATTTAACAGGTGTTACCCTTAAATTTGAGAAGAATTAACATTAAAAAGATTCCTGCCTACGCAGGAAATATTATGAAATTAGTATTATCACCTGCCAAGTCATTAAATTTTCAAAGTGAACTGCCAACAAATAAGTCTACAGAGCCCTGTTTTTTGAATGAGGCAGAACGTCTAAATAAATTACTTAAAAAGAAGTCGGCGAGGAGCTTATCTAAACTTATGGGTATATCTCCAGCCTTAAGTCAACTCAACTATGAGCGTAATCAAGAGTGGAATTTGCCGTTTACAAATGATAATGCACGCCAAGCCATATATGCGTTTAGTGGTGATGTGTACCGAGGGATGGATGCTTTTACCATTCCGCAGGGCAAAATAGAGAAACTTCAAGATACCGTAAGAATTATTTCTGGTCTATATGGCTTATTAAAACCATTAGATTTATTGCAAGCTTATAGACTTGAAATGGGTACTAAATTTCCAGTAGGTAAGAATAAAAACTTATATGAATTCTGGAAAAAAAATATTGTATCCAAATTGAATGACGAATTGGAAGACGATGAATTGTTTTTGAATTTAGCAAGCAATGAATATTTTAAAGCTATTGATGTAAAAACCTTAAAAATTCCTGTAGTTACAGCAAATTTTAAAGATTTAAAAAACGGAGAATATAAAACCATCATGACTTTTGTGAAATTAGCACGTGGTTATATGACGCGTTACATTATAGATACTGATGCAAAAACCATTGACGATGTAAAAGGCTTTAACTATGAAAGCTATGGTTTTAGTGAAGCCATGTCTAGTCCAACAGAGTTAGTGTTTATTAGATAAAAAAAGCGAGGAAATCCTCGCTTTTACTTTTATTCTTTTTTGTCTGCAGCTTTTTCCTTTGGTTTAGCTTTAGGCTTAGTAGGAGCCTTTGCTTTCACTTCTGCTTTAGCTTTTGGTTCAGCTTTCACTTTCACTTCTGCTTTAGCTTTTGGTTCAGCTTTTGCTTTCACTTCTGCTATAGGTTTTTTCTTGGCTGCAACAACTACTATAGGTTTCGTTTTTTTTCTTCTGCGTCTTACACCAAAAGTGCCCATACTAATTTTTCCGCGTTTCGTTTTTTTGTCACCTTTTCCCATTGCCTAAGTATTTATTAGTTAATGGCTTAAAAATACTACTTTTGAGAACCAATTCAAAGGAAACTGTTTCTTCATAAGCATCCATATCAACCATTTATTAAAGAAGACACCACAAAGCTTATTGTTGGGACTTTACCACCACCAAGATTTTCTACTAGAGCCTTATTGGAGAAGGATGTTGACTTTTGTTACGGGAGTTATTACAATTCATTATGGTTGTTTATTGGTGCTATACACAATTTAAAATTTCGTTATGATAATTCTGAAGAAGCCATAGAAGAACGAAAGACGTTTTTAGTTCAACATAAAATTGGAGTTTGTGATATTGTAGCAAGTGCAGAAAGAGAGAAAATTGATGCCTCTGATTTGGGTATGACAAACATCAAATTGAGAGATTTAATAGGTTATTTAAATCAATACCCAAAAATAGATACACTATTGTTCACCGGTGGAAATAGTAAGAACGGACCTGAATATTTTTTCAGAAAACATCTTAGAGAGTATGGCATTAAATTAGAATTAGTATCTAGTGAAGTGCCAAGGAAACATCAATTTCAATTGACTGTCAAGCCAAATGTAGGAGATGTCAGGTTGAGCGCAGTCGAAACCTCGTTTAGAACCATAAAAACAGTATCTCTAACTTCTGGCTCCGGTGCAGCAAATATCTCGATTGGTAGCATGCCATTATACAAAGAGTTAAAAGCAAAAAACCCTAAATTCAACACCTTCGATTTTAGAGTTATACAATACCGGGAGTTTTTTTAATTTTTGGACCAGACCGAATAGATAATATATAATAGCCCTGGAATGGCAAGCACACTTATAAGTAAATTTGAAGCAAGGTCGGGCCTAACAATATGCAAGCAAATCATGCCGCCTACGGTAATCATACCTCCTAATCCTTTAAATTTATAAGCTAAAAGTAATCCGATAATTGTACTTAGTGGAAAAAAAATAAATGATAATTTATCTTTGGTGGCAACTAAACCCAATCCCTTTTCTTCAGAATTAAAAACTTCTGCAAAGGTTATAAACAGCAAAAACCCAAGAGCCAATGTGCCTAATATACGTGCAGACCAAAGAATTATTTTTAGAGTCCTTTTTTTTGATGGCATTCTAAATCAATTTAATTAGCAACAACGAAGACTCTACTAATATAACCAATTTATATTTAAGTCCCTGATTTTAAGTGATGCTATCTCCCAATCCACCTATGGTTTTTTATGGTCGTAACTATAAATCCTACTCATTTTCCAAACATCTTCTACGAGAATCCAAAGTGTAGTATATTTTGCTGTACTGGTTAAGTATTCGGGTTTATCATTTGGTTCTTTGGCATAAAAACTATGTTCACCTTTTAGAATCCCAGCATATAATTCTCCGTTTTTATACATTGGAAATACTTCAATGCTTCCTTTTTTAACTTCTCTTCTGGCTTTATAAAATAAGTTGCCAAGCCCTTTCATTCCGTTGATGAAATCTTGCTTTGTATATGTTGCACCTCCCTGATCGTGATAAAATTCAACGTTTTCTGTTGCCATTTCTTCAAGTATACTTGTATCTAGTTGATTGTAAGAACGTTCAAACATTATGCTGTCTTTTTCTTTAAGAATATAATACAATGCACTTTGGGTTGTATCGTTTTGTGCAACTTCAAGTCTACCATGTATTTGCTCACTATTATTTGGTATGACTTCTACCTTTTCAGGCTGTTTACAGTCAATAAAAAGAAGAATTAATACGGACAAAAAAATACTCGGGTTAAATTTCATTTGGTTGATTTTTGATTGATATTAAGTTAGACATAATAACCAATAAATCGTTACAAATGTAAAAAGATGAAACAGTTAGTTTAAAAGAATTCTATTGCAAAAATAGATGTACCTTTGCATCCTAATTTAAGAGAGGCATTGATTAAGTAATAAATTGTTGTCTCATTTAATTTTAATATCAAGTCTTAGATGATTTGTTTTATTATTAAATGCCTGCAAAAGGCTATTGTAAATAATTTATATGTCATTCAAATCTCTGGGCTTATCTGAAGCTTTGCTAAAAGCTGTCAATAAACAAGGCTATACCAACCCATCCCCAATACAAGAAAAAGCTATCCCTTTAATTTTGGAGGGAAAGGATATTTTAGCATCAGCACAAACAGGCACTGGTAAAACAGCAGGCTTTACATTGCCTATGTTGCAAATTTTATCCCAAGGGCAACAATTAAGACATAGGCCTATACGGGCTTTAGTATTAACCCCAACACGAGAATTAGCGGCTCAAGTTTATGATAATGTAAGGTCTTATAGTGCGTTTTTAGATATTAAGTCTACAGTTATTTTTGGGGGTGTAAACCAAAAACCTCAAGTGTCTACATTAAGAAATGGAGTGGATATTTTAGTAGCAACTCCTGGACGATTGCTAGATTTGGAAAGTCAAAGGGCGCTATCGCTTGCTAAAATTGAAATTTTGGTTTTGGATGAGGCCGATCGGATGCTCGATATGGGGTTTAAAAGAGACATTGATAAGATTATGAGATTGATGCCTTCTAGACGACAAAATTTATTGTTTTCAGCAACTTTTTCAAGAGAAATTAAGAATCTTGCCAACGGTATTTTAAATCACCCAGTTCAAGTTGAAGCTACGCCGGAAAATACTACAGTCGAAGCCATAAAGCAAAAAGCATTCCGCGTTGCTAAAAATAAAAAACCAGGCTTAATCATTAAGTTGATAAGTGAAGGGAATTGGAAACAAGTATTGGTATTTACTAGAACAAAGCACGGAGCCAATAATTTGTGCAAGAAAATGGTTAGTGCTGGGATTACAGCTTTGGCTATTCACGGTAATAAAAGTCAAGGAGCCAGAACCAAGGCTTTAGCAGGTTTTAAAAATAATAAGGTTCGTGTACTGGTGGCAACGGATATTGCAGCTCGTGGGTTGGATATACCTTTATTACCTCATGTTGTTAATTTTGAATTACCCAATATTTCAGAAGATTATATTCATAGAATTGGCAGAACGGGTAGGGCTGGAGCAAGTGGAGAAGCCATATCTTTGGTGAGCGCAGACGAAACTACCTTCTTAAGAGATATTGAAAAATTAGTTGGAGAAAGAATTCCAGTTGAGATTCTTGAAGGATTTGAGCCTGATCCCAATGCCTCAACAGAGCCTATAAAGCAAGGTCAAGGACGACAAAGAAATCAGAGACGAAATTCTTCTAACGCCTCAGGTAATTCAAATAGAGGTGGAAATAGAAATAATAAATCTAGACGTCCAAAGCGTAATAACGATAGACGTAATTAAATTGTGATGCAAAAAGTTTTAAGAGATAAAATCATAGACGTTTGCAATAAAAAAATAGAAGATAAAGGATTAAATGTAGGTTTGTCATTCTATGCTTTTTTTGCCAATAAAAATGATAATCCAGAGTTGTTGATGGAAGCTGCAACATGGTGGATTAAGACACACCAATTAGACCATTTTGAAAAAGCGGTTAAAATAAAAGCGATGATGCAATAATGGAAACTCAACCCAACAATCCTTTGCATGGGGTCAAATTGGAGCAAATCATCAATGAGTTAGAGACTCATTATGGTTGGGAATATTTGGGATATAATATTAAAATTCGCTGTTTTACTGATAACCCTTCTGTAAAATCGAGTTTAAAATTTTTGAGACGAACACCTTGGGCAAGAACGAAAGTTGAGACTATGTATTTGGATATGCTAGCAAAGCAATCGAAAAATAATTGACATTATTTTATTGCATATCGGCATCGTATTTCAATCCTATTTCTTGTTTTATTCGGTCAATTATTGTTATTAAATTCAAGCTATCAGAGTGTGGCATTTTTTTACTTTCTTGAGTACTATTTAACAAACACTTTGTGACTTCTTCAATTTCATGATAGTAACCATTGCCTTTATAATTGATTTCAAATTCTTCGTCGGGTTTACCTTTTTGAAATAAGGTAATTTTTTTTGAATGATGAAATGGGCTATGTATTTTAATAGAACCTTTTTCTCCTTCGATGTAAGCCTCTATGGGTCTATTGACTTCTATATTAGAATCAAGAATCGCTTTCGCACCATTATTATAATCAAATGACATTGAGCAATTGCTGTCAACCTCAGTTCGAGTCATTAGTGCCTTAGCTTTAATATTATTTGGCATTCCAAGGGTTAGTAAGCTGAAGTATATTGGATATATACCAACATCAAGCAATGAGCCACCACCGAGTTTTTTATTATATATCCTATGATTGGGGTCCGTATCTCCTTTAAATCCAAAATCTGCCTTTATAGAATTAACATTGCCAATCACATTACTTCCTAAAAGCTCAAGAACTTTTTGTGTAGACGGGATGAACCTTGTCCAAAGAGCCTCCATTAAAAATAGATTACGTGATTTTGCTTCTGCTACCATTATTTTCACTTGCATAGTATTAATCCCCATTGGTTTTTCGCATAATACAGATTTTCCCTCTTTTAAACACAGCGTAGTATTTTCAAAATGAAAAGTGTGAGGTGTCGCTATATAAACGACATCTATATCAGGGTCTTTTGCCAATGATTCATACGAATCATAATATTTGTTCGATTTGTATTTTTGGGCAAATTCTTTTGCTTTATCTGAGCTCCTGGAGGCAACGGCATATAGGTTAGCACCTTTAAATAGGTTGAGGTCATTTGCAAATTGATGAGCAATATTACCCAAGCCAATTATCCCCCAATTTATTATTCTTGACATTTAAAAGTGTTTATCGTTTATTAAAAGCAGACTACAGAGTTTTTTTTTGAGCGATATAATTGGCTAATTTCTTTCCTTTTTTCCTGTCTAAATAGCGACGTAAAACACCGCCTTTTACGTTATTAACATCAAACTCAATAATAAATGCGTCTTCATCAATGGAGTTGATAATTCGGTTTATTTTTTTGATATCAATTCTATTAATAACAGTATGAATAATATCAAAATCTTCTAGTTCAGCCTTACTGCCAAACCCTTTTTTTCCTTTATAAATAGTCATCCCCGCACCCAATTGCTCTATAATTGCAACCTTTATGTCTTCGTAGTGTTTTGAAACGATTGTAATACCAATAAAGTCTTCAAAACCTTCAATGACCAAATCGGTTACTTTAGCGGTTACGATGTAAGTGAGGATAGAATACAAAGCAACTTCGGTAGAAATTACAAAAACAGTAATACTAAATAGAATCACATTAAAAACTAAAATAATTTTACCAATACTAATTCCAAAACGGTCGTTTAAAAAGACACCTAAAATTTCTGAACCATCCAAAACAGAACCATTTCTAATAGCAATACCAATACCAGAACCTACAAAAAGACCACCAAAAATTGAAATTAATAATTTGTCTTCAGTTATGGGTTGGAAAGTTTCGAAATGAATAAAAATGGCAAGGCCTAAAATGCTTAATATGGATTTTACAATGATACGTTTTGATACCGTATAATATCCAAGAATTAAAAACGGAATACTAAGTATAATAAGCAAATATGAGATGTTAATGTCTAGCTGCGTATTTATTAAAATAGCAATGCCTGTAACACCTCCATCCAAAAATCCGTTTGGCAGTAAAAATGCTTTTAAACCAATACTTGCCAAGATAATACCTATGGCTATTTGGGCGTATTCTGAAAAAAGTTTCAAATATTTATTTTTGGTGGAAAGCATTTAAAAAGATTTGAAACTAAGTTAAGTGTTTTGAACTAATACGCAATATTATATTATTGTAATTGCTTTAAACCCTCATAAATAACAATACCCACCGCATTTGCTAAATTTAGGCTTCTAACGTGTTCACTGTATAATGGAATTTTATAAAGTGCTTCTTTGTGTTCTTTAATTAATGATTTTGATAATCCAACGGATTCTTTTCCAAAGACTAAAAACAGGTTGTCTTCAAAATTGATATCCCAATGGCTCTTGGAGCCATGGCTTGATAAAAACACCATTTTAGCATTACTGTTTTCCATGAAAAATGTATCAATACTCTCATAAGTATTTACTGAAAGGTGTTGCCAATAGTCTAGGCCTGCACGTTTTAATCGAGAGTCATTAATCTCGAAACCAAATGGTTTCACTAAATGTAAATTGCAGCCAGAAGCCAAAGCTAATCGCCCTATATTGCCTGTATTGTTAGGTATTTCGGGTTCTAATAAAACAATATTAAGTGGCATTTTTCTTGATGATTTTAATAATTATAAGGCGTACTAATAATAGCCATGGCAATCCATGAAGTAATACATCAAACCAATCCAATAATTCCATCCCTTTTGCACCGCCTAAAATCCACCTAAATTTACCTAATATGTGAGGTTCTGGAAAATATGGGGCTAAACCTAAAGTTAGACATAGTAATAAAATGAGTTTCCAGTTATCAAAAGGTGACATGAACTATTTTAAATTATTTAACAGAATAAGTTAATTTCATTGTGATTGAAGCTGTTTTTTCTTTAGAGGATGTGTTATAAGCTCCGCCCCAAGAATAATCTTCGTTTGAATTTAACCCAGTTATTTGAAAAATACCCATATTAGCTATTGAAAGTTCTCCTATAGTTGCTCGAGAATTTTCAGAAATACTTTTTGCACGTAAGTGAGCATTTTCTGTAGCTCTTGAAACCATTTCAATTTTTAAATCTTCTAATTTGGTATAATAATATCTTGGAGGTATGGAGTATAGTTGAATACCTTTATTCAATAATTCTGTAACTTCTCTTGAAATTTTTTCAACTTTTTCAACATCTTTAGAGTTTATTTGTACTGTTTGACTTAAAGTGTAACCCGTAAATTCTTGCCCTAAATATTTACCATCAGATGTGTAATTTTGTTTAAAATTCTTATTAGTTTCTACAGCATTAAAAACTATGACATTATCACTTAATCCCTTAGATTTAAAATATTCAGATATAGCTTCTTTATCTTTTTTTAAATCATTATAAGCTTGTTTTAAGTCGTTATTTATTTGCGAAAATCTTGCTTCCCAAACAATAAGGTCTGATGTGAAATCAGTTTTCCCTAAACCTGTTACAGAAATGGTTCCAACTTTTTTATTTCTATTAATAACGGCGTTTCCTAATATAATAGATGCTATAACTATAGCAATAGAAAAGACGATGGCATTAAGGTTTTTTTTCATTGAAAGAGGTGTTAATTTTAAAAATTCTAGTTATCTGATGGATTTGACGAATTTATTAATATCTCCTAAAGAATTGTCTGTAAGATGTTTTATAAATGCACTTCCAATAATAGCACCTTTTGCATATTGAGTAGCTTGGTTGAAAGTATCATTATTATTTATTCCAAATCCAACAATCTGAGGATTCTTTAAATCCATATTTGATATACGCTCAAAATATTGCTTTTGGTTGTCGCCAAAGCCAGATTGACTTCCAGTAACACTTGCACTGCTTACCATATAGATAAATCCGTTTGAGATAGAATCTATATATCTGATTCGTTCATCACTAGTTTGTGGTGTAATTAAAAACACATTGAAAAGACCATACTTTTCAAAAATTGCTTTATACTCATCATGAAACACATCTACAGGAAGATCTGGAATAATTAAACCGTCAATACCAACCTCTTGACATTTTTTACAAAAAGCTTCTACACCATATTGTAACATGGGATTAAAATATCCCATAATAATTAATGGAATATTTACAGTTTCCCTTATATCTTTTATCTGTTCAAATAAAACAGATGAGGTCATTCCGTTTTTTAAGGCTTGTGTGGAACTTGCTTGTATGGTTGGGCCATCTGCCAATGGATCACTAAAAGGCAAACCAATTTCAATCATGTCAACACCACTTTTTTCCAAATTTTGGATAACAGAAACGGTATCGCCTAAATTAGGATAGCCAGCCGTAAAATATATGGATAATAATTTTTTATCTTCTTTTAATTTTTGATTAATTCTGTTCATAGTGCTATGTTCGTCAACCTGAACTTGTTTCAGGTTCACATTATACATTTAATGTTTCGAGAGTTGGATTTTTCTCTTTAATAAGATTTATTTTCCAATCTTTTCTCCAATTCTTTATTTGCTTTTCTCTTGCAAATGTTTGATTAATATCATTTAATTCTTCAAAATAGATTAAGTATTTAAGGTTATATTTCTTTGTAAAAATAGAGCCTGTTTCATTTTGATGTTCCATCATTCGTTTACTTAAATTTACTGTCACACCTACATAAAATGTTGTTCGATATTTATTTGTTAATATATAAATGTAACTACTATTCATTTCTTTATGTGATACTGAAACAAGTTCAGAATGACGTCTCGGTCATAATTCAAAATGATTGATATAAGTTTCTAAATCTTTATCCCCTCGACCAGATAAGCTCAAAACAATAATATCGTCGGGGTTAAAGGTTTTTTGATTGAAAACGGCAAGAGCATGAGAACTTTCAATAGCTGGAATTATACCTTCTAACTGGCAAAGTTCCAATCCAGCTGTCATTGCTTCATCATCTGTTATTGATATGAATTCTGCTCGGCCAGATTTATATAAATGTGCATGCATTGGTCCAACACCTGGATAGTCTAACCCAGCAGATATTGAATACGGTTCAGTTATTTGGCCATCACGGGTTTGCATTAACAGCGTTTTACTGCCATGTATAATGCCTTCTTTTCCCAACACCGAAGTTGCTGCGCTTTCACCAGAATCTACGCCTAAACCAGCTGCCTCAACGGCAATCAATTTCACATTAGTATTCTCTAAGAAATGATAATAGGCTCCAGCTGCATTGCTACCGCCACCTACACAAGCAATAACATAATTTGGGTTTGTTGTGCTTTCATGTTCTTGTAATTGCCATTTAATTTCTTTTGAAACCACTGCTTGAAAACGGGCTACCATATCTGGATATGGATGTGGCCCAACTACACTGCCAATAATGTAATGTGTTTCAACAGGGTTATTTATCCAATCACGAATGGCTTCGTTGGTGGCATCTTTAAGTGTACGACTACCTGATAATGCAGGCACAACTTTGGCACCAAGCATTTTCATTCTGGCAACATTAGGTGCCTGACGTGCAATATCAATTTCACCCATATATACAATGCATTCCAATCCCATTAATGCACACACCGTAGCTGTGGCTACACCATGCTGACCAGCACCGGTCTCTGCAATAATACGATGTTTACCGAGTCGTTTAGCCATCAAGATTTGCCCAACGGTATTGTTGATTTTATGAGCACCTGTATGATTGAGGTCTTCTCTTTTTAAATAAATTTTCGTATTGTATTTTTCTGAAAGGCGTTTTGCGAAATAGAGTGGAGAAGGACGACCAACATAGTCCTTTAATAATTGATTGAATTCCTTTTGAAACTCTGGTTCTGCCATTATTTTCAGATAGTTCTGCCGTAATTCTTCGACATTTGGATAGAGCATTTCTGGAATAAATGCACCACCAAACTCTCCATAATATCCTTTTTCGTTAATGTTATACTCCATAACCGTTTTTCGTTAATTGGTATCTAAATTCTTTTAGTTTTTTTATGTCTTTGTGTCCAGCTGCGGTTTCAAATTTACTGTTCACGTCTAATGTGCAACACAAATCGGATTCTGGACGTTTTAAGAAAAGCAAGAGAGATTCAAGTTCATTTGGACCAATACCACCACTCAAAAAATAGGATTTGTTTGATTTATATTTTTTCATAACATTCCAATTAAATGCATATCCGTTACCTCCTGGTTCTTTACCTTTTGTATCAAACAAAAAATAGTCGCAAACATCTTCATACGGCTCCAGAACACTAAAGTCAAATTGATTTTTTATTGAAAATACTTTAATGATAATTACTTCATATTCTCTTAATGATGCGCAAAATTCTGGTGATTCATTACCATGTAGCTGCACGCCTTGCAAATTGTATTTTTCGATTTTATCAATAATAAAGTCAAGTTTGGCATTTACAAAAACACCTATTTTTTTTATATGCTCTGTTACTTCTGGAATTGTTTTATCAAAGTAACGCGGTGAATTTTCATAAAAAATAAAACCAAGATAATCGGGTTGCATTTCTGCAACATCAATTATATTATCTTCATATTTCATTCCGCAGACTTTTAGTTTCATAGTTTTAATTCATTTATAAATTGAGTTGCACTCTTGCCTGGATTGTCCGTTTTCATAAAATTTTCACCTATTAAAAATCCTTCATATCCATAGGGTTTTAATTCTTTAATAGCATTTACGCTGCTAATTCCACTTTCTGATACTTTAACGAAACCTTCTGGGATTAGTTGGCTAAGTTTTTTACTAGTTTCCAAACTAACGGCGAAGGTTTTTAAATTTCTATTATTTACCCCAAGCATGTCTAAACTAGGCATAATAGCTTTATTAAGCTCTTCTTCATTATGAACTTCTAGAAGAACGTCCAGTTGTAAACTTTTAGCCAATTCCGAAAATTGTTTGATTTCATTTCGAGTTAAAATGGCTGCAATAAGTAAAATTACATCCGCTCCATGAGCTTTTGCTTCTATTATTTGATATTCATCTATTATAAATTCTTTTCGCAATAATGGTAAATTACAGCTTGCACGAGCCAGTAGTAAATCATTAAGAGAGCCTCCAAAATATTTGGTATCGGTTAATACGGACATACCACAAACATTTGCATTTTCATAACCCTTTGCTACATCTTGAACATTTAAACTCTGATTGATTATCGACTTTGATGGAGAGCGACGTTTGTGCTCAGCAATAATACCTGTTTTACTATTTTTTAAATTATTTGCCAATGAAACAGTAGCTCTATTAAACAAAAGAGATTGTTCCAATTGTTTTATAGGAATTAAGGATTTTATTAAATCAACCTCTATACGCTTGTCTTTTACTATGTTATCTAGTATTGTCATTTATTTACTTAATTCTTGTAAGGTTTTTAGGGCTTTGAGGCCTTTACCCGAAAGAAGAGATTCTTTTGCTAACTCAAAACCTTCTTTGTGGTCAATTTGTTTGGATGTTGCAATTGCTAAACCGGCATTAGCACATACTACGTTGTTTTGAGGTTCAGTTCCATTACCATTTATAATATTTAAAAATATTTTTGCCGCGTCTTCAATAGTGTTTCCTCCAAAAATTGATGCTTGTTCAATTTGTGAGACACCTAAATCTTCGGGTGAAAACATCCGCTCTGAACTGTTGGAAATAACTTTGGTTTTCCCTGTTAAAGAAATCTCATCATAACCATCTAAAGCGTGAACAATACTATAATTTTTATCAGTTTGTTGATATAAATAACCATACAAACGCTGTAATTCTAAATTAAATACACCAACCATTTGATTCTTTGGAAATGATGGGTTTACCATGGGGCCAAGCATATTAAAAAACGTTTTGACACCCAATTCACGTCTAATGGGTGCAACATTCTTCATAGCGGGGTGAAACAAAGGTGCATGAAGCACACAAATCCCAGCTTTATCAATTGAATGCTTTAAAAATTCTTCATCATTAGAAAATTTTATACCCAAATACTCCATAACATTTGAAGAACCGCACGCCGATGATACACCATAGTTTCCATGTTTAGATACCTTAACTCCTGCACCAGCCGTCACAAAAGAAGATAGTGTAGATATATTGAAGGTATCTTTACCATCACCGCCTGTCCCACATAAATCTATTGCATTAAACTCTTTTAAATCAATTGGAATACATAATTCTAGAAGCGCGTC
>RCNB010000294.1_pt1 | contig 34276 bp, 36 predicted proteins | sample 2041321 | NCBI WGS metagenome assembly RCNB01 (sample SAMN09708232, study PRJNA481090) | Marine sediment metagenome, whole genome shotgun sequencing project.
AGGTAAAGCAGAGGCAAACCACGTACAAAAGCTCCTCCAGGAAGCCATTAAAAATCATGGATAAGATATATTATACTACCAACCTAATTATTAGTATAATATAGAGGGAATAGATTGGAGAAACCGCCATTCCACTTGAGAATTAAGATTGGAGAAATAGAGGTGGAACTGAGCGGACAGAAAAAGGAAGTTCTGGACACCCTTAACGAAATCGATGAAATAGTAACCAAGATCAACACCGCGTTCAATGGGGAAAAGACAAAAAAACACGTAAAGACCCCAGAGGCTAAAGATTTAGTTTCCCCTCTCAACTTTCCCAAGATCGGTCGGACTACCAAATGCGGCGAGGCTGTACAAGCTCTTCTATCATCGGATTGGGGAAAAACCCCCCGCACTATAGGAGAACTAAGGGAAGCTATGGAAGCAAATGCAATCTTCTTCCCAAAGACAACCCTCAGTGGGGTCCTAGTCTGGCTAGTCAAGAAAGGGCAACTCAGACGCTGGAAGGATAAAAAGAGGGGTTACCTCTACGTAATCAACGACTTGGAGGGAGAATAATACCTCAGATCGTTATCGCGATAACCACCCCTTTTGGAGAGATACGCGTTACAGGTGAAAACAAGGAAGAGATCCTTGATTCATTGGAGGGTCTCGACCAAAAATTCATTGGTGAAGTCAATGAGAAGATATCAGAATTAATGTCGAACCAGGCCAAGGACGACCTAAAGGGCATTGTGGAGATGGGTAGGGATGGTCCTGTAATCGTCACTAAGAAGAAGCTATCCCACTATGAAGCTATTGGTATTATACTCTACTGCGTTAGGGACAATCAGGCAAGTAGCCGGGAGATAACCAAACGGTTGACAGCCAGTGGTAAGAAGGTCACAGTCGCCGCTAGGGTGCATGAGATGCGACGTAGGGGCCACATATTCAAACCAGTGGATAAAGCACCATATTATAAGCTCTCAACGAAGGGAATCAAATGGATGGAGGATGAAGTCCTCCCTGATGTGAAGAAGTAATTTATATTCCCTTTTTATCAAGCCGGTTCTGGAGATCGTTTATTGTGAGAAGCATACTCAACATGATATCTTTACTGTCACAAGCATAACTCTGAGCTCTGAAGGTAGCCCTCTGGATCAGTCCCTTGCTTAATAGCTTAGCTACAGCTCTCTCAGTAGCTTTGGGGGTGGTACTCAACTCAATAGATAGCTCTCGTACTGTTATCGTTCTTCCCGTACTCAGAATGAAGAGGAAAATCTGATACTGACTGGGAGCCCTTTTTAAGCCCCTTATGGCTCGCATTTTATCCAATAGACTCTTTATTTTTTCTTCAGACATATTCTATCCCTTCTTATCGTTCGTGTTTCTGTAAAACTTCATGAGTATATCATAGGGGGTCACAGCAGTTGTGTAACCACCAACAACGGGGATGACTAAACCCGATTTCTTTAGTTCAGTAAGCCTCGCGCGGACCGTGGATGGCTTTTCAGCGATCTCCGCGGCTATCTGACTTGGCTTATATGCACCGTCCTTGAAGACTAGGAAGCAGAGAACCTTGAATGCGGATGTCTTCAGCTTCAATACATCAAGCTTCTCCACGGACATGGTTATTTCTCCAAGTATTCGCTTAGCAGCTTCACCAATATGGGCCCCAGTTTATACCGGTAGATACCCCGGCTGACTCGGTCTACGAGGCCTTTGTTATACAGGTTGAATAAGGAGATATTAACGGCATTCACACTTAGATTCAGTGACTTGGCAACATCTTTACTGCTCTGGGGCTCTCCTTTCTCCACGAGATACATGAGTACATCTCGCTGGCTTCCGGCCCTACGTAGCCCGTTGATTTCATCGGATCCCGTCAAGGTGCCCCCTCAGATTTCTTATTTCCTTTTTAAATTCCCGTATATATCCGAGATAACATCAGTGAAAGCAATTTTTGATGAATATGAACCATCATTTCCCTGGGTTACATACTTCTTAGAAAGTAATGCACGTAGTGCAGGCCTTACTGTTCCCGGGGATATACCCGTATCACCACTGATCTGACTGGGGGAAGTCGATCCCTTAAAGGCCAAATAAATGAGTACGTTAAACTGGCTTGTTCCCGGCTTGAGATCTTTGAGAGCTTTTTCCAACAACTTCGACATAAAAAACCACTCCTATTTGGAGGCTTTCTCCAATTCCTCAACACGGTCCATCAGGTTGAGGAGAATTCCTAGATGATTTGGGGCGTACTTTCCCCTTCCCTCTCGCACCAGGAGTCCTTCACCGGCTAATTTTGCATAAACCGCCTTTACTGAGTTATATTTTGCTTCCAGAAGCTTTGTCATCTCTTGAGGACCTAGCTTTGGATTCTTTAACAAGTTTCTGAAGACCTTTTCACGGAGGGTGTAATCTTTAGACATTTTGCATACTTACTCTCTGTGTACGTCTTATTAACTTTACTTTTGGGTGAAAGACATTTTTCAAATTTCATTATGAGCTCAATAATTTCTTCCTTTATATATAAAACACCATTAATCGGAAATTATGCTCGGAATGATCAGAGGATTTAAATATCCTACAAAAAAAGAGTTGTATGAGCCTTTGTGGTTCGGGGATAAGGGTCGAGGTGTTAACATACAAGAAAGTAATAGGAGAGGCAAAGCCCTCTCTATCGGTTTCCAGCCTGTATTTGAGCATGAGGGATTTGCTGCTTGAGGACGTCTGTTCAGACATTGGTCAGGATTCACCGGTTGTTCAAAATTTGGCTTCACGCATTAGGACTAAAGTTTCATTATTCAAGATGAATAAGCAAGAGGCTTTCACGTATGTAGCAGGTGTTGATGCTGGCAGTCAAATTCTTCCTCTTGCATCTAGACGATATGCAGTCATAAGTGCACTCGTGTACTCTCTCCCTAGTGGGACCAAATACTATCTTGAACCAGAGTCAATATCATTTCCCTATACATCAGCAGGGGAAAAGTACCTAGGAGTAGTAAACATTAGGAGGGAGGCGAAACTCTATGAGACAGCTTGCAGCTACATCGAGGAAAAAGGAACTGTTGACCTTCTACTCATTGATGGTCCCCTTTATTTCAGTAACTGGTGGAAAATGGCAGGTAAACCAACCGACAGGAAGAGGCTTATAGATGCAATAAATGATCTAGTAACCCTCTGCCAAGAGACGGATACTGTCCTTGCAGGGATAGTGAAGAGACCTTCAGCACGATACCTCGTATATAATTTGGATCTGCAGCATGAGACAGATCTCCCTGATTCTTTCCTCCTACATCACACCTTAAAACCTGGGGAGCGAACTGAAGTATTCTCACCCAGAACAGCGGTCAGAAAAGCGGTAAGGGATACCCCCTTTATGGATGCCATCAGGTGCCCTATATACAGTTACTACTGCAAACTCAGCAAGGATTGGTCTATAACACCAGTCAGGATAGATATACCAGCCTTCAGCCTTGGTCACCTTGAGGACATAGCGAACTATTGCTATAGTACCAGCTTCTGGAACGGTATCCCGTTGCCCATCCTCAAAGCCGATGAGGAAGTAAAGATCACAAAACGATTCATCAAGGAAGTTTATGGGGATATGATCTCACGAGTCAGCAGGGAAACCATTGGCCTAGAATATCTTGTACCATACTGGGGTGAAAGGAGCTGGATGGGGGTCTAAAGGTCGGCTACACCTTCAGTGAATCTGGGGAGTACCGCCTTGATAAATTAACGGTGGTACTCCTTCGTGGAAATGAGGTAGCTAAAGGAGAACTTGTTTACGTGAAACACCCCAAGAATGGGTACCCCGTAGTCTATCAGGTTACAGGAGTACGACCACACAAGAGAACAAGGGAGTATGAGGAAGTACTTCTGAAAGAGGGGCGAATAATAGGTGACAGCGAGGATATCACCATTCATGCAACAGCCAACCAGTGGGGTTGGATTGACGATGGTGGCAGCCTACGCCCCATCAGGTATCCACTAACACCCAATATGCCAGTCTTCAAGGCTGATAGAGAGATCATCACTAAGTATACCAAACCAACTGGTGAGTGGAAGATATTCCTCGGAACTGATCCTAGTACTGACCTAGATGTGGAGCTGGGAATATATTCCCTGATACGACAGAGCTGCCTTATATGCGGAGCAGTGGGCACAGGTAAAACTACTACCGCCATTACCATGATCGCAAGAGCTGCATTAGCGGACCCCCCAGTACGATTCTTCATCGTAGACAAAGATGGGGAGTACAGCAGCCTCTCTGAAAGACTCGGAGCAGAGAACGTTCTAAAAGTGCCATGGAAACGTTTCTTCCAACCAGGCAGCATACCGTGGGAGGATTATCTTGCTGAATTTGGGTGGCAAAAGACATGGTGGAACGCCAAAATATTAGTGAAAGCCCTAAAGATATTGTATGCTCAAGGTATAACAGTGACTAAGAAAACACTGCGACATGCAGTGGACATTGTTAGCCCGGATTCCTTAGGATTCTCCAAAAAAATAGATGAATTTGAGAATTACCGATTGCAGGTGCTTGAAGCCGTGAATAGTTCAAAACTCATACACGAGGATAGTGTGGAGCCACTTGACCCCGTAGGCATTCTAACACGTAAGAAGATTATCATTATGGACTTAAGCCAAGGGAGGGACACTTGGAGTCAGAAGCACATAGTTGTTGCTCAGGTACTCAGAAGGATATTTGATGAAGCATTGGAGAACCGTAAGTTTGGTTGCATCATCGTCCTCGAGGAGGCCATGTACTATGCACCACAGAGAGGTATCTTCGAGATCGGGGAGAAAGATAGCAGAGCTAAACTTCTTGGGATTATCAAAGAAATAGCCACGAATGGAGGACGTAACGGAATTGGTCTCTGGGCTGTAACCCAGAGATTAGCAACGGTAGAGAAGACAGTGGTAACCCAGTGTGCTAATAACATCATCTGCCATAGCCTAGAGGATCTAGACAAGCAGCGACTGGCAGAGATAATGGGGGAAGAATTCTCCAGTCTCATCGGTAGTTTACCTCAGGGAGAGGCAATAGTTAAGGGGACAGCAATCAAATGTAGATTCCCAATATGGGTTAAGGTAGTTCCGGAGGTTTATCCTGCATCATCGATGACAACTCCACTAAGCAGGTTTGTCCATATGGAACGGGATAGTAAAATAAACGGAGTAGAGATAACAGCACCTCTCCCCGAGGATTGACGCCCCAGTTTTATATATAGTCTTCACAGCTATCAGCTGATATGAGCAGTCGCCGTGTATACCCGAAGAAGCCTCTTGTCGGTGTTGGAATACTGATCCGGCAAGGTGACAAATATCTGCTGATTCAGCGTGCTGCTGAACCAGATAAAGGTCTCTGGTCAGTCCCCGGAGGGATGATTGAAATAGGGGAACGATCCACGGAGGCTGCAGTCCGTGAAGTCTATGAGGAAACGGGACTGGTTGTTGAGATTCTCAGAATTCTTGATGTGATAGATAAGATCATTATGGATGAGAATAAGGTAAAGTTTCACTTCGTGATTGTGGACTATATTGCAGAGTATAAGAGTGGGACATTAAAGGCTTCATCAGATGCCTTGAATGCTCGTTGGGTAACAGCTGAGGAGTTTAGAGATTATGAGTTATCACCTACCCTTATGGTACTTCTAAAGAAGATAGGACTCTATTCGTAGACCCCACAGATCCTACAGGCAAGAAGGCGTATACCTTTATGGTATCCAGATAATCCCTGATACGTACATTATCCTGCTGAGTATGAGCAAAACGCTCTTCACCTGGACCAAAACCGATGACGGGGATTCCTAAGCGATAATAGTTTCCGCCATCCGTTGCGAATCGCCACGTAATATACTCTGGTGTGGCTCCATGTACTTCTGCGATTGCGTCCTTAGACTCAAGTACTATTGGGAAATCTTTTGGATTGGTGAAATAACCCATGAATTGTGCAGACAAATCACCAGTATCCTTCACAACATATGCTTTGAACTCAGAGTCATCACTACTCAATGAGTCGATTATCCTCTCAAGATCATTGATCAGGGTTTCACGAGAGTAGCCCGGGTGATATCTACAGTCAATGAAAAAACGGCATTCCTCTGGGACAACATTGAAAGCATCAGGCTTCACAGATATTCGGGTAACCGCTAAAGTGACTGCTCCATACATTTCATTTACAGGAAGTTTAGGGATTAATTTCCCACGGATACTGTTTATCAGGTCTATTGCCTTGTAGAGAGCATTTACACCCCTCTCAGGGGCGTTAGTATGACAACTCCGTCCTTTAACCACCACCTGCAACTTTGTGCTAGCCCGGTGACCTAGGGCGAGGTTCATGTTTGTTGCCTCACCAATTACAACGAGGTCCCCTGTAAAACCAGCCCTAATCGTAGACTTTGTTCCTTTTCCTCCAAGTTCTTCTAAGGCAACTGCTGCGACCCGGTAATCACCTTTCAAAGATATCCCCATATCATTTAGGAGGCCTCCAGCTAACACCATAGCAGATAAGGCTGCCTTCATATCCGAAGTAGCTCTCCCGTAGACTACTGGACCATTTAAACCAAATTCTGACCCATTCATGATTTTTCCAGAGTAGGGTTCCTCCATATCACCGACTGGAACATGATCGAGGTGTCCGTTAAACAGAATGCTTCTTCCACCGCCACTTCCACGAATAGAAGCCATAACATCGCTTAGTGAGTCTAGCTTTACGATATCATATCCATACGACATCATCTTCTCTGCGATGTATTCCGCCACCTCCGATTCCTCACCGCTAGGGCTAGGAATTCTCACTAGTTCCTGCAGGAATTTAATGTATTCCTCTCTATTCTGCTCAACTGTTTCACTGATTTGGATCTGAAGAGGCTTCATAGCCGTTATTATTTCTGTCACATTTTTAAAGACATCCAGTTAAGATAGGGTGTGAAATCAATTGGTAGACGCTAACTCATTCGTTGGTAAAGACGTCATATCTATGAGGAAATATAACAGAGAAGAGCTAGATTATATCCTGAAGACAACGGATGACATGATGCTCGTAGAAGAGAAGGGCACTGACATCTGCAAAGGAAAGATTATGGCATCACTATTCTTTGAACCCAGCACTAGAACAAGACTCAGCTTTGAGTCCGCTATGCATAGGCTTGGTGGAAGCGTCATCGGCTTCGCTACTCCCAAAGGTTCAAGCATTGACAAGGGAGAGAGCCTTGCAGACACAATCAAGACAATAGACAGTTACGCGGATATCATCGCTATGAGGCATCCCTCAGAGGATTCAGCCATCCTTGCATCTGAGAATGCAAATATCCCTGTCATCAATGGTGGTTCGGGTCCATGGGAGCATCCAACCCAAGCAGTTTTAGACCTCCATACAATCATAACTGCCAAGGGAAAGATAGATGGACTGACAATCGCACTGGTAGGAGACTTGCTCTACGGCAGAACTGTTCACAGCCTAGCAGTCGCACTAAGCAACTATAAAGTCAAAGTTTACTTTGTCTCGCCTGAAACCCTCAAGATGAGGGAGGACGTAATCAGGGACGTAAAAGGGAAGCTCAATTATGTAGAAACCTCAGACCTAAAGTCAATTCTTTCTGAACTGGATATACTGTACGTCACACGAATTCAGAAGGAGAGATTTGAGAATCCAGAGGATTACGAGAAGGTCAAGAATGCATACCTTATCAACAAAGAGTTCCTATCTGGGTCGAAACCAGATCTCAAAGTGATGCACCCTCTACCAAGGATAACCGAGATCGATAGAGATGTTGACAACACACAATATGCACTGTACTTCCAGCAAGTGAAACATGGAGTCTATGCTAGAATGGCCTTAATAGCACTAAGCTTGGGAGTTCTCTAGGATCTTAGAATCCTATCTCTTATCCTTTTCCAAGAACTTTTTTCACCTTTCTTCACCCTATCCTTATACGCTTCAGGGAGATAGTAGAGAAATATCTTGTGACTTCCCGTGGTATAGTGCTGAGGGGAACTCTTCCTGAAGGTATCCCACCCATTTATTGGAAAGTCGTGGCTGACAACGCGGGTTCCAGCAGTTAGTTCTTCCTCGAATTTGGGTCTTAACTTTGAATTCCCGGAAGTCGTAAGATAGAGCGTGACAAGGGTTGCAGGGGTTAGGTCTACATTGAAGAAGTTATTGTTATGGATTTCTACTCTTCCTTCAAGTTCCTTCTCATTTATCATTAACTCTACCTTCCTGACCAGTGTAGGGTTAAGGTCGATACCAATGGCTTTCTTAACATTAAATTTCTCAATTGCTGTGAAAAGGATTCGCCCATCACCACAGCCCAGATCGAAAAGGATGTCGTTTGGGCCTGCTTTAGCTAGTTCGAGCATTTTCTTAACTACGTTTAGGGGAGTGGGGACGAATGGTGCTACACTCTGAGTTGGCTCCCCCCATCGGGGAATCTTATCGTTATCAATGTTCTTGTAAGGTTTTTCCCGAGACATCATGACATGAATGGTATAAGATGTTATTACCCTTACCGTATTCGGAAGTTTCATTAGTGGTAGATCAAACAGCTTAAACATGGAGCTCAAAGTCGTTAAGATGGAGATACCGGAGGACGCCAACATCATCCTGGGTCAAAGCCACTTCATTAAAACCGTTGAAGATATTTATGAGGCTATGGCATCATCTGTACCAGGTATCAACTTCGGTCTCGCATTCTGCGAAGCATCAGGGGAATGCCTTGTACGGGTTGAAGGAAACGATGAAGAACTTAAACTAATGGCATCTGAGAACGCCCTGAACTTAGGCTGTGGACATAGCTTCATTATACTCCTGAGGGATTCTTATCCCATCAATGTCCTAAACCAGCTGAAAGTCGTTCCTGAGATATGCACCATATATGCTGCTACGGCTAATCCTCTCGAGGTCATAGTCGCTGAGACTGAACAGGGACGCGGGATACTAGGAGTTGTCGATGGTTTCAAACCTAAAGGAATTGAGGATGAAGAGGGCACTCGGTGGAGGAGAGACCTCCTAAGAAAGTTGGGGTATAAGACCTAGAGGTCTTTGAGAACCCTTTCAACCTCTGTTGGTATTTTATCTATCTCCAGTTCTCCGCTTATGTTACGTCCTAGCCCCCTTTTTTCATACCGCTCTAGAATGGGGAATGTCTGTTTCAAGTAGACTTCAAGCCTATTTTGGATTATCTCCTTGTGGTCGTCGTTCCTCTGGATGAGTTCTCCGCCACATTCGTCGCATTTGCCAGCTTTCTTCGGAGGTATATCGTTTAGGTGATAAATGGAGTTACATTGAGAGCAGATCCGCCTTAGAGAGAGACGTTCAATAATTGTCTCAGGTTTTGCTGTTACATTTACTACAGCATCAACCTTTATTCCAAGCTTATTTAGAATACGGTCAAGGGCCTCCGCTTGTTCAACGCTCCTTGGGAAACCATCAAGGACAAAACCGTTCTTAACATCAGGTTTGATTAAGCGGTCCTCAACAATACTGATGACTATATCATCGCGGACTAGATCGCCCTTTTTCATGTAGTTATCAGCGAGTTTGCCAAGTTTAGTGCCTTTATCTACTACGCTACGAAGCAAATCTCCTGTTGTGATGACAGGGATGTCGAAAAGTTTACCGATGATCTTTGCCCGTGTTCCTTTACCTGAGCCTGGCGGCCCTAAAATCACTAGCCTCAACCCTGTACCCCCACAGTGTGCTTGTCGGACCACTAAGTCTATTATAATTCTTTCGATAAAACAGGAAATAATAGAAAAAGGTAAAGAATGCTAGTATGTGCGACTGACGTAGGCTACATATTTGGCATCGTCACTGCAGAAGATACAATCTTCTGTTGGTTTCTCCTCTACATCCCATCGGGTACCCCTGATCTCCCCGGATACCTGATCTTTGATCTCAAAGGCACAGCTGGGGTCTCCACACCAGTTTATCCGCACAATCTTCTTCTGCGACATATAGCTTTTCAGCTCTTCAATGCTATTTGCGTCAACGATGAGGTTTTCTAAGTATTTCCGGTCTCTTCGAGTAAGATTTGTCATTATGTTATTGAAGAGTTCCTTTATGGTTTCGATAAGTGAGTCGAAGTTTGCCTTGGACTTTTCCTTGGTATCCCTACGGACCAGTGTGGCATGTTTGTTATCCGCTTCTCTTGGACCTACTTCAATTCGTACAGGGACACCGTAGAGCTCCCATTTATAGTATTTCTCTCCGGGTCTTAGTCTGTTATCATCATCTATGATGGTCCGAATGCCTTCTGATTCCAATTTCTCTTTTATCTCGTGGGAATATTTTAGAACGTCTTCGGTCCGATCTTTGAACGGAATAGGTACAATGACGACCTGTTTTGGTGCAACCCAAGGGGGTAGTACGAGACCGTTATCGTCACCATGATGGGCGAGGGTTGCAGCTAGAGTCCTTCCGAAACCCATACCATAACACGTGTTGAATACGGTCTGCTGTTCCCCGTTCTCATCCTCATAGGTCATTTCGAAGGCCTTGGCGAAGTTATCGCCTAGCTGGTGGACTGTCCCTATCTGATTGACCTTTCCATCGGGGTTCCACGTGTCGAATGCTATGCTATATATGCTGCCTGCAAATTTATCGAATTCGGGTCGTTTTAGCATTATGTAGCTGAGACCGAGGGCATCGTAGATCTTACGATAGATTTCAGCGGCGACATAGACCTGTTTCTCTGCATCTTCGAGGTCAACGTGAGCAGTATGACCTTCATTCCAAAGGAATTCTCTTCCTCGGAACAAAGGTCTTGTCGCCTTCGTTTCGTAACGGTAAACATTGCAGGTTTGATGCATCCTAAGAGGCAAATCCTGGTGGCTACGTATCCATAACTTGAACATAGGATAGATTGCAGTCTCTGATGTGGGTCTAAGTACAAGCCTGTTTTCCAGTTCATTGTTTCCTGCGTGGGTTATCCAGAATACCTCTGAGCTGAATCCCTCTATATGGTCCTCCTCTTTCTGGAAACTACTTTCAGGTATCACCACGGGGAACTGCATTGGTTGATGGTCTACATCCTCTAATAGATTTTCTAGCATCTGGTAGATGCGTTTGACGATGCTGTATCCCCAGCCCTTATAGACTGTGAACCCTTTCACGGGGTATCTGTCGTCTGCAATGTTTGCTTCAAGGAGCAGATCGTTAAACCATTCACTAAAGTTTTCAAATTTCTTGGTTGCATTGGCTTCTTTACCTGACAAAAGTTGTACCTCCAGCATGGGTCAAGTGGATTGATCCACTCTTTACATTTTCAATTTTATTATTCAAATTAGAGATAGAAAATAAACATTTTTTATTCCTTCGGAATAAAGTCACCCATCTGAATCCCGCGATAAATCTAGTCACCAGATTTAACTTTTCCGGTATCAGGTGGGTCTGAGCTACCAAAGACTAGGGGGTCTCCTTTATGCTCTTTTATGAAGAATAGAAAGACCAGTGCCCCAATTAGACCAAAAACTGAAGATGCTTGAAAAGCAACCATAGGACTGAACGTGTTCCAGAGATAGCTGCCTATTATTGGGCAGGAATTCCTACTACCCCGGTTAAGGTACCAATGGTTCCCATCACTGTTCCACGTTTCTCAGGAGGTACCATATCCATGATCATTGCATTCCATGCTGGTCCTCCAGCAGTTCCTCTACCACCGCCACCGAAGGAGGCCCCTATGTTGTTCAGTATGCGTGCCCCGAAAAATGTAGGATAATTAAAGGAAAAAGGAATCAAACCTAGGCTAATGGGTGTAGTTATCCTTGATATCATGATTAATGGTTTCCGTCCAACACGGTCAGCTAATAGTCCTCCAGGAAGTTGGAAGAGAAGCTGATCTGCTGTCTGAATAGTAGAGAGTAATCCTACTGCAAATAGGTCAGCCCCTAATTCCTCTGTAAGATAAATTGACCAGAACGGACGCCAACCGGAATTACATAAGGTCCAGAGTGAAGTGGTTAGTCCAATAGCTAGAATATTACGATTGGAGAAGACTTCCTTCATTGTTTCCCAGCTTGAAGTTAAACTTACGGTTATTCCCCCCAGAAATAACCAAAATATGTCCATCTAGAACATAATATTTATCATAAGTATAGTAAACATTTAAAACGAGTTAAAAAAATATGACTTATTATTCAGTTCCTTTTTTAGGTTCCTTTACACCTATGGCAAAGATTCCAGCACTAACAAGACCAAATACACATGACGCATAGAAGGGCATCTTAGGGTCTATCTCATCCCACATCCATCCACCTATCATGGGGGAGGGAATAGCCATTAAACCAGAGAGGGTTCCTATTGCACCCATTACAGTAGCCAAGTTATTCTGTGGTACAAGATCTGCAAGTAATGCGTTCCAAGCTGGACCTCCAGCATACATACCTCCACCTCCAATAGCATTTCCTATGGAGTTTGTAGCCATTATTGTATAGTATTGTTCAAATGTAGACGTAAAAGTTACCCCAAGATAAGATAGGGGAGATGTTACCCGAGATAGTAGGATCATTGGTTTTCGACCAAATTTATCTGCAAGCATTCCACCAGGCATGGCTAGTACCATGGCGATAAAACCACCGGTTGAAGACACTAAACCAATCTGGGTGTTGCTGAAACCGAGAATGTCTTTTGCATAAACTGATAGGAAGCCCATAACCATCTGTACTCCAAAACTTCCCAGAAAAGCAACTAGGACCATTACTTTAACGCTCTTGTCCATCGTAAATACACTCATCAGGCTCTCTTTGACTCCGGGGCGACGTCTCCCCGTATGAACATCATCGTCATAGATCAAGGTCTCCTTGAGCATCTTATTTCTTGCATACGTTACGAATGCATTGACAAAAATCCCCATAACCATGAAGGCTTTGATACCAACTTCATAACCGTAGGCATCCATTACTAATCCACCTAGAACTGGGGCTATCATCATAGGTATAGAGGTGATTGTCCGGTATGCCCCATATCCGGCACCCCGCTCAGATTTGGGAAGTGAATCAGCGATAATCGCATTGAAAGCTGGCATGTATATACTTGCAGCCCCTGAGAATAGCAGTGCAGGAATAGTGTGAGTCCAGTGAGTGGCAAATAGATAGATTATAGGTGGAATAATTCTTAGAGCAGTACCATAGACAATTATCTTCCTCCTCCCATAACGGTCTGCAAGGATTCCACCGGGTAACTGGAATAGTAGCCTCTCAGAGGAGGATATAGACCCCAGTAGCCCAATGGCCACCATGTCCGCGCCTAAATTATGTTTTAAATATAACTGCCAGTATGATCGATAGGACATACTTGTAATCGAAATAAGAGATGTAGTTAAGGCAATAGTTAAAATGTTTTTATTTGATAATACATTCTTGAAAACCTGTATAAAATTTTTAGACACTTCGTATTTTCTCCAGTGAGATGCCCACCGAGTGTAGTCACATGCATATAAATCATACTAAATAAATAAAAAAAGCAAAATCACATGTCAAAAATCAGAGCTACAATTAAAAACCTGTCTAACAGCATATCTGCAAGGATGAAGACCATTCTCATAGTGCGGGACGGTTGGGGCTATTCAGAGAAGACTAAAGGAAATGCAGTGTACCTTGCCAATACACCGAACGATGACAAATACATGAGGGATTATCCATCGACACTACTCAAATGTACCGGGAATGCGGTCGGAGTCCCTGAGGGAACACAAGGAGGAAGTGAATCTGGACATCTTACAATAGGTGCCGGTAGAATAGTCTGGCAGCCCCTAGAGGAGATAAACAAGAGTATTCGAGATGGTGATTTCTATATGAATCCTGCACTCCTTGGTGCAGTTGAGAACTGCCGGGAGAAGGATAGCAGCCTTCACTTGATGGGGCTTCACAGTGATCAAGGAATCCACGGGACAACCGGTCATCTCTATGCACTACTTGAACTCGCACGTAGAGAGGGATTAAAGAAGGTCTACATTCACACTTTTTTGGACGGTAGGGATGTTCAAGAAAGAAGTGCCAAGAAGTTTATAGCTGAGACAATTAATCAGACAGAGGAAAAGGGATTAGGTAAGATAGCTTCCATTGTTGGCAGATTCTACGCTATGGATAGAGACACCAACTGGCAGAGAATCATGAAGACATACAACCTTCTTGTGAATGGAATGGGAAAAGAGGAAACAGCTCCTATAGAGGCTTTGAACCACTTCTATGAGAGCACAGATCTATCAGACTACTACGCTGAGCCTATAGTGATCAAAAAAGAATCTGGGGAACCAGTGGCTACAATTCAAGATGGAGATTCTGTTATATTCTGGAATTTCCGATCAGACAGAGCAAGGCAGTTAACCTATGTATTAACAGAAAAGAACTTTGATGAATTCCCCCGAAAACAGCTTCAAATCCACTTTGTATGCATGAGCATATATGATAGGAGACTGAATCTTCCTGTTGCTTTCCCCCAGAGATATGTGAAGAATAATCTAGGTAAAGTACTAAGTAACAATGGTTTAAAACAGCTGAGAATCGCTGAAACTGAAAAGTATGCGCATGTAACCTTCTTCTTCAACAGTCAAAGAGAGGAAGCCTATTCGGGGGAGGAAAGAATATTGGTACCGAGTTTAAAGGTTCCGAGCTATGAGGATAACCCTGAGATGAGTGCACCTGAAATCACTGACAGGTTAATCCCAGAGATAGAAAAGAACAAGTATGATTTCATCCTTGTAAACTATGCCAACGGAGACCTAGTAGGCCACTCAGCTAATCTGGAGGCAAGTATCAAGGCAGTTGAGATGGTGGATTTTTGTACGGGTAAGGTTGTTAATGCTGGACTCAAAACAGGATACACAATAATGATTACAGGAGACCATGGAAACATTGAGACAATGTTCTATCCAGATGGTTCACCCAACCCATCCCATGGATTAAACCCGACCCCATTTATACTAATAAGCAACTCACAAAGTTTCAGACAGGTTTACCTCAAGGCGGGGATGGGGTTAAGCAGCATAACACCAACAATACTGGAAATCATGAAAATTCCTAAGCCACCTGAAATGACAGCCCAGAGTCTACTAAATTAGAAAATCTTATTTCATTGAAGAATCAGTATGTTGTATGCACAGGGTAGACGCAACTGCATCAGAGAGTATGCAGAAACCAGTTTATTTTCAACTATCAACAAATAGTGAAGACTCTGCAGTCGTCACCCATCAGAGATATGTGATTCCATGATCAAAAAGAAAGGCTTTGACACACAGAAATATCTAGACGCACAGATTGACCGGATACTGGAACGAGTATCCCAATTTGATAAACTCTACCTCGAATTCGGAGGAAAACTCAGATATGACCACCATGCTTCAAGAGTACTTCCAGGTTTTGAATTAGACACAAAGATACAGATGCTAAAGAAACTCGGGAATAAAATAGAGATTATCCATTGCATCAGTGCAAAAGACATTGAAAGGAGGAAAGTACGCCGCGACTTTGGTTTAACATATGAAGAACAGATCCTCAAGGACATCAGTGATCTCAGGGAGTTAAGCCTCGATGTATCTGCAGTGGTCATCAACAGGTTCAGTGGTGAACACAGTGCCCAGAAATTCAAACAAAAACTGGAGAACAGAGGTATCCGCACATTCATCCATTACGAAATCCCCAACTACCTAACAGACTTAGACCTTGTCGTAAGCGATGAAGGCTACGGCAAACCAGATTATGTGTCGACAGAAAAGCCCATTGTAGTGGTCACTGCCCCTGGTCCAGGCAGCGGCAAAATGAGCTTCTGCATGAGCATGATATATCATGACCGGAAACAGGGGTTGAAATCGGGTTTTGCCAAATTTGAGACATTTCCAATATGGAACCTTGAACTCAATCACCCAATCAATGTAGCCTATGAGGCTGCTACAGCAGACATTGAGGACTATAACATGGTGGATCCATTCCACCTAGAAGCTTATGGGGTCTCAGCTATTAATTATAACCGGGATGTAGAGAACTTTGCCATCATGAAGAAGATCATCGAGAAAGTGGTGGGCAAAGATGATCCCATGTCATTGATCAAATCCCCAACAGATATGGGAGTCAACATGGCAAAGGAAGGCATCATAGACGATGATGTAATCAGAGAGGCCAGTAAACAGGAGATAGTCCGAAGATACTTCCGGTATAATAGAGAATTCGTTGAAGGAGAGACTATATATGGGACTGTTGAGCGGATGGAGAGGATCATGGGGAAGGTAGGTGTCAACCCCCTAGATAGAAAAGTGGTAATCGCAGCACGTCAAGCAGCTGAGGATGCCCGGAGAAGAAGTGATGAAGGAAAAGGGTACAGGGGAATATTCTGTGGTACCTCTATAGAGATCATACTAAATGGACAGCCTTTGATGATTCAGGGTAAGAATTCCCCCCTTCTCCATTCTGGGTCTGCTGCTTTACTTAATGCTGCGAAGACCCTTGCTGGGATACCAGATGAAATTGAAGTCATCAACCCTCTAGTCATCGAGAGCTTAAAGGAACTGAAAAGAGAGATGGGGTTGAGTGGTCTAAGTCTCGATGTGAAAGAGGTGCTGAATGCACTGGCAGCAAGCTCGGTTCAGGATGAGAATGCTAAGATATGCATTGACGTCCTAGACCAATTCCGGGGTTGCGAGCTTCACACAACCCACCTGATGGACAGTGGAGACGAGAAACCCCTACAGCAGCTGGGCTTCAATGTGACAACAGATGCTAAGCTACCATTCAACAATTTCAATTCATAGCGATAACGTTAAGATTCCTTTACCATTTATTGTATTAATATGAGTATGAAGGACAGATTCAGGGGAACAGACTTTCTCACCCTGATGGATTATTCACCCCTAGAGATCAACTACATGCTTAATATCGCTCAAGATTACAAGCAGAAAAGAATGATGAAGGAGCCCCACAATCACCTACAGGGGCGGACCATAGCCATGGTCTTTGAGAAAAACAGCACACGCACCCGATTCAGCTTCCAAGCAGCTATCGCTCATCTTGGCATGCAGAGCTTTTACAGTACACCCCAGACAATGCAGCTAGCAAGAGGGGAATCAATTAAGGATACAGCTAGAATCCTTGACCGCTACTGTGATTCATTGGTCATTAGGACTTATGGGCAGGACGTCGTGGATGAGTACGCTGAGTATATGAAGAACCCGGTTATTAACGCCCTCACCGATCTAACACACCCATGTCAGGGATTAGCAGACCTCCTTACAATAAGGGAGCACAAAGGAAAAATTGCTGGGAACAAATTATGCTATGTTGGCGACCCCTGGAATGTATGTCAGACATTAATGGTGATCAGCAGTCTAATGAGCATGGACTGCAACATAGCTGTACCCAGGGGATGGAAACCAGCTAAAATTATCTTGGACTTTGCTGAGGATAACGCTAAGAAGCGTGGAACTGAGATGGTGGTAACAGATAACCTGGATGAAGCACTCAAAGGAGCTGATGTAGTATATGCAAACACATTCCACAGTATGGGTCACAAAGACATCGAGGAACGAAAAAAGGCATTCTCAAAATACCAGATAAATGACAAGACGCTTGCTATGGCTAAACCTGAAGCAATCTTCATGCACTGTTTGCCTGGCTATAGGGGGGAGGAGATGACAGACAGCGTCATTGAAGGCCCCCAAAGTGCTGTCTTCGATCAAGGTGAAAACAGGATGCACACCGAGAAAGCTGTGCTATCAATGGTTGTCGCCTAAACCTTTCTCAAATTATTTTATTGAAAGAGAAACGCATTTAATATCCTAGACTATATACAGGGGAAGGACCCCCTCTCAGGTAGATATTAGTGGCCTCTGTACTAAAACAAGTATTCTCGAACAGGAATGTATTGGCGATCTCTTCGACCAACATGCTTTACAGCATCTTCAATAACCTGTGGAATCTCTGGTGGAGTCTATACCTCATCAACGTTTTACATACTCCAGCGTCAATTGTGGGATTAATTGCTACTATCCAGAATACAAGCAGCATTCTCTTCCAGCTCCCTGGGGGAATCATATCTGATAGGATCGGTAGAAAGAAAGTAATCATTGTAGGAACTGCAATGAGAGTTATTGCCCCGATTTTTATGGTAACTGCCACAAGCTGGGAGTGGGTAATACCTGGCGTTGTTTTAAACTCATTATCCAGTATCTATATGCCTGCATTCAATGCGATCATCGCTGAGTCTCTGCCTAAGGAGAATAGGGGTACTGCCTTCGGAGCATACAGGATGTTGACTTCTCTTCCAAGTATTTTCATGCCGGTGGTTAGTGGTTATTACATTGAAAGGATGGGATTGGAGCAGGGAGTAAAAATAGGGTTACTTATGTTCATAGGTGCAGCGATAATAGCCACCGTTGTTAGGGCAATCTACCTTGTTGAGACCCTAGATACGGAACAGGTAAAAGAGTACAGAGAAAAAGAGTCATTCAATGGCCTAATTCAGGCGTTCAAAGGCCAGCATAAAACAGTATACGCAATGCTACTAGTAGCAATATTCAGTAGCTTCGGAGTCAGAATGGCATCATCATTCCTGTCAGTCTACGCTGTAGATTATGTAGGCTTAACAACAACTCAGTATGGATTACTCCAATCATTGGCTTCTGGTATATCTGCTCCACTATTCTTGGTTAGTGGCATGATAGCAGATAGGTATAACAGAGTGATACCAATACTCCTTGCGAGAGCCCTAGGACCGATCGACTCCTTGAACCTATTATTCCTTGATAACTTCAACCACCTGCTAGCAGCATATGGAGTCATTGGAGTTGCTGGTGGACTCGGTGGGGGAAGAATCAGGGGTGGTGGATATATGGGCGGTCCAGCGTGGAATGCATTAATTGCTGACATGGTTCCCAGCAGGGATCGTGGTAAGGTGATGGGACTCATGGCAACAATAAGCGGCGTGATAAGTTTACCAGCTTCATACATTGGTGGTTCAATTTACGAGAGTGACCCATACAGGACCCTGTTTACAGGTGCAATTATCGAAGCTTTAGCAATCCCAGTGATTATTCTATTCGTAAGAGACCCTAAGGTCAGCCAGAAAGTAACTGATTAGAGATATCCCTGCACTGAAAAGTGTTAATACCAGATGGGAATACTTTTCCATGATATATTATGATCGGAAAGCCGAATATCGTGACCCCTCCACCAGGACCAAAATCTAAGGCGTTGATTGAGAAGCGAAACAATTACATTCCACCTGGGGTCTACCTCGTGCACCCCGTAACAATACAGGAGTCCAATGGAGCACTTATGAAAGATGTTGATGGGAACACATATATCGACTTCACCTCAGGTATTGGAGTTGCGAATCTCGGACACTGTAATGAAGAGATTGTTGAAACTATCAACAGCCAGGCAGCAAAACTCATCCACGGTTGCATTCATGTAGTAAACTATGAACCCTATGTAGACCTCGCTAAGAAACTAACTGAGATAACTCCTGGTGATTTTAAGAAGAGAACAATCCTCATAAACAGCGGTTCAGAGGCCATTGAAAACGCCGTAAAGATTGTTCGCCAGTATACTGGGCGACCTAACATCATTAGTTTTGAGAATGGATTCCATGGAAGAACCTATATGGCCCTTACATTAACAGCCAAGTGGGACCCATATAAGGTTGGCCTGGGCCCATTTATGCCAGGAGCATACTTCACACCATTTCCATACTCCTATCGATGTCCATGGGGTACAAAAGATAAGGAAGAGTGTGGAAAGGAGGCTATTCATCACATTGAGAAGCACCTTTTCAAGACACAGGTTGACCCATCGACAGTTGGAGCAATACTCGCGGAACCCATTCAGGGTGAAGGAGGCTTCATTGATGCTCCCAACAACTTCTTCCCAATGCTTAGAGAACTATGTGACGAACATGGAATCCAGATGATAATCGATGAAATACAGACAGGTTACGCTCGGACGGGTAAAATGTGGGGAATAGAGCATTATGGTGTTGAACCGGACGTCATGACTATAGCTAAAGCTATAGCTTCGGGTCTCCCTCTGAGTGCCGTGGTCGCCAGAGATGAACTTATGAAGGACACCTATCCTGGAAGCCTCGGGGGAACATATGGGGGGAACCCAATAGCATGTGCTACAGCTCTCAAAGTATTAGAGATATTTGAGCGAGAGGATATTGTTGGAATGGCAGCCAAGTTGGGTGTGAAACTCAGGAAACGCCTTGACGAACTGTACGAGAAATACGAGATTATAGGTGATGTTAGAGGACGGGGACCTATGCTAGCATTGGAGTTGGTTGAAGACCGTAAATCAAAGAAGCCTGCGAAGACTGCCACCGCGAGTATTATGAAAGATTGTCTCGTTAATGGGTTGCTTACTTTAAAAGCTGGCCTCTACGGTAACTGTCTCAGACTGCATCCACCCCTTGTCATAGAGGACGACCTTCTAGACATGGGAATGAATATCTTAGAACAAGCCTTGAAGAGGGCATAACCTATTTTTTAGGCCACTTGCTGTTCTGCCTCAAGTTCAGCTTGACTCCCCATTACCCTCTCCGTGTAAGGACTATGTAACAGGTCAGGTGGAGGATATGGGGCATCAATCGTTGAGGCTATTAAGAATATAGATTCAAACACCTTATGATATATCCTGAGCAAGACTTTTGGGACATCTGCCTTTTCATCGGTTTCAAGTGCCTCATCGAAAACTTTCTTTCCACCAGTAACAACAACGATACCTCCAGCATCATATTGTACAAGGCTTGGCTTCGTGGTAAGTGTGAGTAGAAAATTAAGTGTGAGTTCATTATTGGTTCTATTCTGTTCATCCATTTTGACGTCTACGTCAAATGAGACGCTGTTGGGGTTTGCCCCTGACTCGATCCTCATGCCACTTAACCTGTTTAACGTAATCCTGACAGATGAAGATCCTACCATTGACTCTAATTCACATCCCCCATTGGACTCATATTAGCTATAGCTAAACCTCTAATCGAAAAGAAGTGATGAGTTGGCAAGTAATGTAAATATGTATGTAGCTGTAAGGGACAACAGAACAAGTGGATTACAAATATCTTACTTGCTGGTATTATACTGCTCTATATGAAAAATATCTAGTGTTACAGAATATTACTATTAGAGAAGAAAGGACTGGAAAGAGGCTAAAGAATCTATATATTGTCTTCTGGAGGATATGAGCTAATTCCAGTCGAATTCAGTGGAAACTAAGAACAAGGTGGAACAATGGCGGATACAAAGAAACTAGGTTATAGCCTCCAGGAGAAGAGATCACGGGGAGTAAGTACAATAGAGGAAGTCTCCTCCACTAGGCGGAATAGTAGTAAGATCACAGTCAGTCTGAAGAAACAACGGTCATTGTATAAGCCACCATTATTCTACAAGTATGATATCTCCAAGTATGACCTTCACGAGAACTATTTTTTTGACGAAATAGATGACAGAATACCCCAGGGTGTACCTGAGTATATTGATGACGGAAACCAATATGTAGAGCGAATCGTCCGTGCAATGTACTATTTCAAACAGTGTGCATTAATAGGTCCCAGTGGTACCGGTAAAACGCATATTATTTATATGATAGCGGAGTTGACCGGCTTACCAGTATGGGAGGTAAACTGCGGTCTCCAAACCAGTAGCTACGACCTAATTGGTAGATATGTAGGGTTGGGAAAGGAAAACTGGATTGATGGTCAGGTCACCCAATGGCTAAGACATGGAGGTATCCTCTATATAGACGAAGCAAACATGATGAAACAGGACGTAGCCACACGTCTCAATTCAGTTCTGGATGCCCGTGGTCACCTCGTCATCACCGAGAAGGATAACGAAATAGTACGGCGGCATAAGTTTGGATACTGTATAATTGCTATGAATCCATTCTCATCCGAGTTTAGTGGAACAAAGAAGCTGAACGCAGCATTTAGAAGACGTATGTCAGTATGGATAAATTTTACATATCAGAGTATTGGGGACAAGATATCACCCCGTGAAGCAAACCTCATCATGAAGAGAGCAAACTTAGATGAAGATACTTCTTATAAGATACTCAGATCTGGTGCAGAGATGAGACGCCAATATCAGGCAGGGGACCTACCTTATGGTCCAAGCCCTAGTGATTTGATACACTGGGCCATATTATGTAAGGATGGAGTAGATCCAGTCAAAGCAGCAGAAGAGACACTTATTGCCTTAACCAGTGATAATCATGAAATCCAACAGGATGTCCGGCGCATCATAGAGGTAGTATTTAACAGATAAACATGTTAAAACATATGATCATATTTACAAAACTACTCATGACTTTTTTCAAGGTACAGTTTGCCTATGTCTCGAACACAATCTTTGAGATTATAGGACATCACGTTGTTTTCGAAGATATACTCTACATAGTTACTCTGGACGCCTATACCGATTATCACAATTTCTCCGCGCTTCATCTGGTTAATAACCTCACTTGAAGCTAGGAATATGTTTGCGTATCCCAAAGGCTGACCATCAGTTATTACAAACATTATTTTTATATCTTCTTCACGTTTTCTGAGAATTCTTCCTACAACATCAACTACATCAGGAAGGTATGTCGCACCCTCAAAGACAAGGCCCCCAATTCTCGACCGTACTCTTGTGTTATAAGACTCTTTAAAATCCTTAATGACTTGCAGTTTCTCATTAAATGCAAATATACCCCAACTATTCTGGTCTAGAAGGACCTTACTTGCTGCCTCAGTTAAGGCAATAGTATTTTCTAAAGTGTAATCTCTTACATGGTGCATACTCTTACTGGAGTCAATGACTATTGCCCATGCATAGCTTTTTTCCATTATCTCGTTACGGAGAAAAACATCAGTTCTGTCCCCCTTACCGGCGATAACCTGAATTACATCGGATAAATCCAAGACGCCATACATTTTCCGGTTGTCCTCCATCTCGGAGTCAATTACACTGTTCAGTACCTCAATTAGCGTATTTGTCTCTTTTTTACATCGCCTTTTTAATCTAAGGAATTCAGCCTGGTCCCGAAGCGGGAACTCCACTTCCTTGAACCTTGAAAGGACAATATATTCCTCATACTTTTGGATTATTGATTCTTCCTTCAAATTATCAATTATTTGGGACTCGAATACTTGAAGAGCCTCTGATTCAGATAATTTGCTTAATGATTGATAAAACACTTCTTCATTAGAACTACCTAGGCTGTTTAAACAAGTCCGGGTCAATTTGTCAACATTCAAAGATTGGGGCACTTGTATCTCTGGGAACAAGGTATGAACCCCATGATTTTCTGTGAATGGAAGAGATGGCACTTCAACAATTGGTCCATTTTTTATTAGCATTGAATATATTGCATCTGCTAGCACGATTTTCTCCTCAGAGAAACTCATATCCTCGTCGATAATTGCCTCTTCTAGTAGGATCTTGTAGTCATCAATATTTTGGAATAATGTTGATAAAAGATCTGCATCTAGAGCTGACTTCAGGTTCAACCCAACATTTCCATAAATGAGAAGAGAAGCCATTAGCCGTGTAGATGGAACATTGATAGTCTCCAGATCCCTCATTCTGAATAGAGCCAGGGCGTTTGCGTAACTGAGATCGCTGAACCTGTCTGGATACCGGGTTTTGATATATGTATTTACCATCAGGTCCTCAACTAGAGAAGATATGAATTTGGAGAGTAGAATGTTCTTGCCTTTCTTCCAGCGACGAAAATCATGTATGCTTGATGTTACTGTATGGGCACTAAGATGAATTACCGTAGATTTGAAAAGTTGAGCAACCTTGATTTTACCCTGATCATTATTTGTATATGTGTAGCCAAGAAAAGAGATTTGTTCTCCATTTATATTGGGTAGTGGTATGAATAAGGTACTACCCTCGGGGTCAAACTTTAATTTGGGGTACTTTAGATTCTTATCAATTATAATTCTCTGCTTCAATATGTTTTTCTCGAATGACTGAGAACGAGCATATTCAATGAACCCCATGCATAAACCCTAGCCCTAGCTAATACAATGCTTTCTCAGGCTTTTTGAATAATAAAGATTAGTCTGTATTGGTACCCAACCAACACTACCTGTTAAGGGATATCATTGAAGAGAATCCTTTTTTGAAACTGAACTTCTTTTTAGTATCTGCATCAATAGGTTTGATCACAATTTTCTCTAAGACCCCATCTTTGATTAAGCAAATATAGTTTACTTCATTACCTAAACCTATTTTTTTGAGTTCCTCAACTGCAGCCTTCACGTTTTCAAGGGCGTTATGTTTCTTAGATAAAGCCTCTATAGTCTCAAACATTATTTCGGCTTCTCCTTGAATGGTGGATGATAATAGCATTCCCTTAAAGGGTACCCAGTTGTCTGGGGTTTTCTTACCCTTCTTCTTTTTTTTGTTCTTTTTACCGTTTTTAGAGCCTCTTCCATTCAGTTTATCAAAAGAGAGCTGCTTGAACCATGTTTCTTCACCGTATTTTTCTTCTGCATCACGAAGGAAATTGCCCAGATTTTCACTGATCTCCTCCTTTTGGGACAGGTAGGAGAAGATGTCAGCCTCTATCTGTAGCGATAAATCTTGGAGTGAGTGCAGCGTTATTATTTCAGTAACTAGTCTACCGGTCAAGCAATAGTCTCCTTGAGGCTTTTCCGAGTGTTTCTCGGCTTTTTATCTCTCGTCTAAGATCTCTAATGAATATTTGTTAGTACCTATGGCTACATTCAAAAGAGAAAACGAGTGAGAGTGTATAGGGCTATATCACCTATAAGAAGTGAAATGATATATCCAATAGTTATGAAGATAAGAAAGGGGAGTGTATAGGAGACCCAGGTCTTCTCGACTCCCATAGATTTCAGTTGGTCAAAGATAGCCCAAGCTGCATCATCATCCTGAATATCAGGCATTAGCACAAGATCATTATATCCTTCGCTAGAGGGTAATTCAAGAGGATATTGGAATGGTGGGCCCTTCAAGTTTTTCATATTTAGTCTATAACCACTGAAGAACAATACAAATTTCTTGATTGGGGATGCTTTAACACTTGAAAACAATTTCTCTCCTCTAAGAGTAATGAATATATTGCGAAAGAGGAGGATAAGTGCAAATGAGACGCCTGCCAATGCTGAATTACTGAACAGTGTGATGGGAAATACAGGTGATACAATCCCTAGACTTGGCGATACCACTCCGAAGGGAAAAGGGTTCAGTATGGTAAGCACAATAAAGGCGAGAACGTCTGCCCATCCGAATAACCTTAGGAATCCCAGAGCAAATGAGACAATAATCGAGAAGACTAGAGGGATAACGAAGCTCATTATGCTGTATGTACCAACATATATTTCGTATGTGGTGATTATTAGGCCTAGTCCTCCGAAGATTATCCAGACGAGGTCGTATATCTCTCGAGTTTTAAGGTCTATAAATGATGAGTACCCTAGCATTATCAGGCTGAGCAGTATCCTCAATGATTCGAGCATCAGTTCTCCACCAAGGTCTGTTCGACTCTAATGTATACTCCCCGCAAGTCCACCACTTGAATAAGTACAGGTATCTGAGTCTTATCTATGTCATCAGTGAAGCTGTGCATGTAGGTGCCGTTACCATAATCCGTGACGAAGTAATCCATGAGATTAGTTGGATTCTCCCAAGTTGTTGTCTTATTATAATGCAGAATTACATAATCTGCGAGGCATGGTTCTTCCTCGTTATATACATTGACGATGAGGTCAAATCTCTTGCTGGTACCACCTAGATCCGTATATTCCCCTCTGCAGGTCACTTTTGATGTTATGTTAACAGAGTAATCCCAGTTTACTTCCACATCTCGGCCAGAGAGGCTTAAATTAAAGTCTGAGCATGCGCTAGAGATCCCGGTGCCTGTTGCCCCCCATTCGAACCGTAGTCCATCACTGTAGGGAGAACTTGTCTCAAGTGTAATGGTGATAACAGGGGTACCAAACTGATAATCATCTACTAGGAAAGCAGTCCATCGAGCTAGATTACTTGCTAGGTTTGTGGAGACTCCACTATTGCTGATGTTGATTAGAGATGCTGCGATTGTATGTTTTGATCCTTGCTTAATACTGAGGAGATATTCACTAAGGTAATCATTCTGAGGAGTTATCCTCTGCTTGCTTAAGCTGTATAGGTAGGACTGAACAGATAGTATTGTTAATGCTATAGCTAAAGCCGCAACCACTAGTACCTGACCCTTCCTAGCCTTCATTTCATCATCTTCCTACCTGTAATCTAATCCGATATAGATGACAAAACCTCGTCTCAACTACAAGCAAGTATTCTACAGACTCAATATTATATCCCCTTAATCCTCCATTGGAGACAGGGCGATCATTAACTCTTTTTCCGTTTTCATCTATAACTGTAAGGTTATAACTCAATCCAGTTGGGAGAAAGATATTGAGTAGCTGCTCAATTTCACTCCAGTTTTCATCAACTATCAGCTGTCCTAATGAATCATTCTCATCCAGGGATAGGAGAGTTTGGTAACCCGTTGCTGAAAGTCCCTGAGTTTCTGGTTGAATTTCACTTAAGGGTGCTTGGACCGTGGAAAGTAGAGCTGTAGCAATGACTAAAGACGCCAAGAAAGCATCTATGATGTGTACTGCACCCCTTCTAGTCATATTCTTCTGGGCTCCTGAACTGTATTTTTAGTTTGTAATAAGTCCCTTCTACATCTATGATGTATGTGTAGGTTGAGACATCAGAGATTATGTAGTCGGAGTTCATTGTTGCACCTACCTCGAATGGGATTTGAGGGTACGCTACATATTCAGCCCAATATTCTGCACCGGTTATACCGGTTAAGGATAAAATCATGGGGCTTCTATCCTTCAAGGTTGGTATCAGATACTCTGAGTTATTTGCTGACAGGTTGAAAGTGTAGCTAAACGTGTATATAGCTGCATTTACTGCTGAACCATTTGTGATACTGTAATATAGTAAATGGTTCAAAGGACTCAGAGTAGCGTATGTATTTTCAGGTTGTGGAGCTATTGAACCATGAGCAAAAGGAAGAACATGGTATGTGACCATCGAGTTCTGTATCTTCGAAAAACCTATGAGTAGCGCGGTTCCACTTAAGGAAGCAGGAATAGTGAACTGCACGGTTCCAATACCATTGCTTCCTGTGGTCCCAGTAGCCATGTATGTGCTTGATCGTACAGTCACGTAATATGACATATTGGACTCAATTGGGAATCCATCTCGAGTACATGCTGCTTGGAATGTATAGGTCGTATTTTCTCCATTATCTATCAGCAACTCTAAGCTTAGAGATAAGTTATAGATCTGGAATATCTCCATTCTAAGGGATACATCATAAACGCCAAGGGTTCTCCATAATGTAGAATATTTCACCGCGTACTCATTCTCAGGATTTAATCTCGATACTTTGTTAATGTCTAGACTGTATGCCTCACTGCCATCTGCTAACCCGAAGGATATGGGAGTTCCTTCTCTACCCCAGTCAACTGGGCTTCCCTCAGAAAGTAGGATACTTCGCCCTATCTGGTAATAGCGTGATTCACTTTTACTGGTCTCAAGGTAAGGTGCTGCTACCATGTTAACTCCGTATAAGGCTCCCGCGATTACCATGATTATTGCGAGGGTTGCCATAGTAAAGTCAATAGAAGCAGTGGGCACCTAAGCAATTCCTCCCATGAAACCGGCTACCAGCTGCTGTGAAACGATCAATGTCGTGTAGGCTGTTAAGGATAGGAGGGCACTGAACTTGAATCCTGAGGCGAAGTTCCCCTCACTGACCTTACCTATGAAGAAACCTGATAACCAACTGTGGAATATTATCCCCGCTTCAATTATAGATGAGTTAGATATGATTCCCTCACTGAGGACAGCATTAGTAAACGATCCTAATGCTAAAGCGGGAATTGATGACAAAGTGTTTATTGTAAATGTTACAGTAAACACCATTAGTATAGTCCAGATGAAGGGCAGTATTATGTAAGGCATTAGCATGTTCCGCTGGTTCCGTTCAATTGTGCGGACCTTCTCACTAAATTCTGCAAGTATTCCGAGAGTATTGGCGTCTCCACCACCTATTTCAACAGTCTCGACGAGGATGTAGAAGTTGACTATAACGGGCCAACTTTTTACCCAATGGGCTAGATCCTTGTAGATTGTCCTTAGGGGTACACCCCACTCAATTTGATTCATCATCCTTCTAAGATCAGGTGTAAACGCACCGTAGCCCCTTCGGGTCACAGCGTGAACTATACTCTTCTCCGGGGAGAGCCCTGTCCGCCTAGCTTCAGTTACGTCCCTTATAAGACTAGGTAAAGCATTTTCAGCTGCAAAATTTTTCTTGGCTATCCGATGATATAATACTGCGGGAATTATTGAGACACCAACAAGACCTATTGTGACAAACATAGGCATTGAAACCACCTCGTAAATCACGTTGAGGGATGGAACTAACTGTGTTGCTGTGAAGAGAGCTGCGAACACCAATCCGGGTCCTATTGCAACTAGGTAGGGTTTCCTGATTCCCACCAGTGTCCCTCGTCGTGTATTATTGGCAACATACATAAAGAAAAGGGAAAAGACAGGAATGACTACTAGAATTAATGGATATATGTATGCAGAGGTATCCGGAAGCCCTGTTGCTCCCATCATACCAGAGGTTGGGCTTGTTACCGATGATAAGATATAGAAGCAAAATATGACGATGAGCATAACCATATATGCCTCGACTAGAGTTTCCAGCCGTTCTATGTTATTAGTAGCTTTAGCCGCGTGTTCATCGAATATGCTCTTGAGTTTACTGTTAAGATAATTGACCACACTACCACCGCTTTTAACGGATGATATGTATCCTTCTAGGAAATCAGCGTACGGTTTGGAGACGGTTTCGCTGGCTCGCTTCTCCATCGCGGTAAGAGGGTCGTTGCCTAGGACTTCGACGAGTCTGACTATTTCTTCACCTTCACTTTGGAATCGTTCAAGGGTGTCCACTTCACGCATCCGCTTGAAGCTTTCATAGGGGCTGATCCCACTAGCTGCCATCAAGGTTACCATCATGGAAGCATAGGGTAACTCGGCTTCCAGTTTGGGGTCATTATTCCCGTTGATGAACCCCGAGATTTTCTCTCTGAGCGTCGGTTCCTTTAGCTCCATTCACAAATCTCCTACATACTCTCAGCAACTTTCTTGTAGAGTTTCTCAGGTTTGTGGTAGTACTGGGTTAGGATGTTGTTGACTGAACGATAGTCACGAATATTCCGATTAACCATCCAGATGAGAACCTGCTGCCTTCGTTCAATTTCATTAAGCAGGTAATCCATTGAAAGATCAAGACCCAACGCTAACTGCCCAAGTAAGTAGCTGTTTTCAAAGTTCTCATTAAACATGTCAGAGGATGGCGTCCAGTGGGATACTTCATTAATACTACCTCCCTGCCTGATCTCACTAATATTCACAAATTTCCTTGCTGAAGTAGTTTTGTAACCTTCTGTGAATGAGGGTTGTTTCACGTGTTTGACAACTATTAGACAGTTCATTAGAGAGAGGATGCTGTGGGGGATATTCATGGGAGGCTGGGTTAACCTTTTTAATGCGATATCCGGACTATCAGCGTGCATCGTACAAAGACCGCCATGGCCTGTAGCCAAACTCTGGAACAGCACATATGATTCTTCACCCCTTATCTCGCCTACTATTATCATGTCTGGTCTGTGCCTTACAGCAGATTTGATTAGATCATAGAGAGCAATCTCTCCGGTATGTTCCATACCAAATCCAGGTCGGGATATTGTTGACACCCAGTTCTCGTGGGGAAGGTTAACTTCAGCTACCTCTTCTATGGTGATAATCTTATAGCTTGGGTGAACTAGACAAGCGATTGCATTTAACGCTGTGGTCTTTCCAGCTCCTGTCGAGCCCAGAATCATTGCTGAGTATTTGTTCTCCATAAGAAGCCAAAGATAGGCTGCAGCCTGTTCGCTAAGGGACTCCGTTTTAATTAGATCGATGATGGTTAAGGGATCCCGACGGAACTTTCTAATAGTGAAGCTTGTGCCAGAAGGGGTAACCTCCTTTCCATAGGTTACTGCTAGTCTGTGGCGTCCGGGTAGTGTTGCATCGACAATGGGGAAAGCTAGGCTCACATGTTTCCCTGACTTGTGCACGAGCTTCATTACGAAGTCATTAATCTCCGTCTCATCGAACTGAATTGTTGTTCTAATATTCTCATGGTCCCTATGCCATAGATAGAGGGGCTTACCAAAACCGGTACAGCTGATGTCTTCAATCGCTATATCATGCATTAGGGGATCTATCTTACCGAACCCTGCAATGTCTCGTTCAATATAATATAGGATTTTGTTTAGGTTGATAGGGCTCATTCCTTCTGTTAGTTTCTTATTTTTTTTGAGTAGTTCTGGGACCTGTTCTTTCAGTGCATCTTCTAGGGTTTGACCGTCTCTAGGTGCTACTAATTCTTTCTCAAGTATACGCTGGAGTCCTGTAAAGATCACTCTTTCTTGAAGATCTAGTGGGAGTTCATCCACAATGTAAAGATACTCGGAGGTTTGCTCATTGACTGCGATTACAGCATAGCTGAATGGTGCTTTGAGGGGGTAGCTAATTATTTCTTTATATCCCTCAGGGACCTTCCACCTGCGTAGACCTAGTGCTCCTAGGAGTATCTCGCTGGGTAGTCCCTCATCTCTTTGTTCCGGTGTCTTCCTGTTCTGGCTAAATATTATGCTTCCTCCCATAGATTCAATATTAATTGGTGATCTCCCGCGTCATTTGTACACTTCAGTGACAGCTTGCCATATCCTCCATTGTATGTTCCCATGGATGTCATATTCCATGGTAGGTATACCCGTAGCTCCGGTGTCCCTGTCGAAGGTTCTCCAAAGCCTCCCTCTATCCATGATCCCTCCATTGATGTCCTGAGTCGTAACCAGTAGTGCTTATCACCCACTCTCTGAGGTAAATGCAGAGCAATTCTGGTGGAGGCTCCGATGCTTTCCGTTAATGTAATTAATTCAGTGCCCTCCGATGCAACCACTTTTAATATCTCCATGAGTTCCCGTCTCTCCGCAGAAGTTTCTATCTGGTTTACTTGGAGTTCGAATACATTCGTGATTATAAGAGCAATTACTCCCATAGCTGCAAGCGTGTAGAAGTAGTTGGTTGCCTGTGAGGGCATTAGAGGATTACCTCCATCAATATTACATTGCTTATTACCAACTCATACTTGATCGTAGAACCGGAAGGTCCAGACGTTATAGGAATATCCACACTGTCGGTAATGCCAGCAAGTGCTGCTGACAGCTTGATACTGGTTATTGCTGCATCTATGTCATAGTTTTGGGTCACTACTGTGACACTGTCAACTGTAGCTTTGACGCGGAATTCTCCTCCTGTCATGAGTGCAGTTGATCCATTCAAGTTGATAATATATACTCTGATCTTGTTGACCCTTCGACCTCCCGTAAGGTCACCAAGGGAAGACGAAACAGTTGGTCGGTACCTTGTTATCAGCTCTTGGAATTCATCCCCGGCTCCAACGTTGACTTGAGCCTGCAGAGAGGCAGTCTGGTTGACTATGGCCCGTTCATCACCCTTGAACCACCTACCATAATGACCAACCACGGTGCTGGGGAGCTCGTAGATATATCGACCTGTCGGGTTATCATAGAGGGTTACTACTGTGGTGTTCATGGTCGCGTTGAGCTGGAGGTGGTTCTCGGTTGTCTCCACCTTGAATTGTCCACCATAATTTGAGAATGTAGTGATCATGATACTTCCCGGTTTCCATGCATTATTGCTTATACTAGCCTCTAAATCCAGATTTTTTAGCTCCGCTGCGTTCAGGTTTAGGTCCTGTTTCCTGTTTTCAATCTGAGATAAGCTGAAGCTATAGGCGACTGTGGATACCATTGTGAGGGAGAATAGTATGAGGAGTAGACTGACTGGTGCCGCTAACCCCCTTCGATTTTTATATTTATTACTCAATGGTTTCACCTAGTTTACTCTCGCCTATGCCTAGTTTCCCGTTTGATTGTTGATTTGGTTTGGATATGTCGGTTTGTGTGTAGGAGTGATCTACACTTGTGATCTATATGGAAAATTAGGATTGATGGTATGGATGCTGGGCTAATGAATTGGTGGTGCCCCCGCCATTAGGGCGATGTTTTGGGGTTCCTTCCAGACCAAGTTGAATAGAAGCCGGTATGATTTCAGCAGGGTCATATAATTGGTCCAGATAGCAAATACTTTATTGTTTTCTTTGTTATCCTTTTCCATTAAGAGCAGCATTTCCTTGTCATCAACGACTATGAAACATGGCGAGTCTTCTAAGTCCATATATGCAAAGTCTCCTTCTCCAACGTTGACTTCTTCGAGTACATACGTGCTTGTAGGTGAGAGGTTTGTTAGAATCTTAATGCTGATTCCCTTTTCATCTATCAGCTTTTCGAGGTCATCAAAGAAAGTGCTGTTATAGAGCCACAGGAGATTCTCATCACTTAATGTCATTCGTACTTCATGCTGGCATTTTTCGAGAATCTGTGTCGCTTTGACACTGACCTGTTTGCGTCCTTCAAGTACTTGGAAGGTTTCTTTCCTGATCTTTTTGGCTTCAGTTTTTGGTAGGCTACGCCATGTCTTCATCAGTTCTTTTTTCCATTGCACCATCTGGTGGACGTGCTGGCGACGTTCCTCAATGAGGTTACCTATGGCGTTATCGAATGGTACTGAAACGAATTTCATGGGCCGCTCGAATTGGCATGATACAAGTCCCTGTTTTTCGAGTCTTCTTAGAATCTTGTATGCTTCTGTCCTGTGAACGTTAAGGGCTTCGGCTATTCTTTGGGCTTTCATAGCACCGAAGCGTGCAAGGTATAGGTACACTTTTACCTCGTTTCTTGATAGGTCGAATTTGAGGAGTGCATCCCTAATTTTTGCCAGAGATCTTAGGTGGATGGCTTCCTCGTCCGTCACCTTTGTGCGGCTTGTGTTTCCGCTGTATACAGTTATGAGGTCCTGTTCGTTTTCTAGTTCCTCACTTTTATTTTTGAGTCTGTAGGTTTTATCTACCTGCATTACCTGTCCCTGACATGGATTAGGGGTATAGTTTAAAAATGAATTATGGAAGGATGAGATATATCTGAAATCCATATGTTGGTATCTATGAAGTTTGGTTTCCATGTCTCCATATCTGGCTCAGTGGATCGGGCTGTTGATCGTGCTGTTCATTTAGGCTGTGATACTTTTCAGATCTTTACGCGTAACCCTCGTAGATGGAAGTCCAGGGAGCTGAGGCATGAGGAGATTGAATTGTTTAGGGAGAAGAGAAAAAAGGAAGGGTTGAATCCTGTTTTCGGGCATATGCCATATCTCCCTAACCTTGCTACACCTAGAGATGATATGTATGAGAGGTCTGTGCAGTCCTTGGCTGAGGGGTTGCTACGCTGTGAAGTTTTGGGTATTCCTTACCTTGTTACTCATCTGGGAAGTCACTTGGGTTCTGGCTCTATATTTGGCGTACGGAGGGTTCAGGCTGCTTTAGATTCTGTACTAGGTAAAGATAGTGGTGGTGTTGTGTTGCTTCTTGAGAACACATCTGGTTCTAGTAATGGTGTGGGTTCGGATCTAGGGGAGTTGGGAGTTATTTTGGAGGGGTTGAGGTTTGGTGATCGTGTGGGTGTTTGTTTTGACACTTGTCATGGGTTTGCTGCTGGTTATGATTTAAGATGTGTAGAAGCTGTCGGTGGCGTTGTTGGTTTAATTGAGTCTGCTGTGGGTTTGGATCGTGTTGGGTTGGTGCATTTGAATGATTGTCTAGGTGGACTTGGGTCTCACGTAGATCGTCATGAGCATGTGGGGCTGGGTGGTATCGGTTTGGAGGGTTTCCATGCGTTGTTAAGGAGTCCGTTGGGTGTAAAACCTATGGTATTGGAAACTCCTGTAGATGATCGTCGGAGTGATGCAGATAACTTAGCTGTTGTGCGGGGGCTTGCAGCTGGATTATGAGTGGCCGAGGTAGTTTCAGGGATTATTGGTAATGGTTTAGCTGTGTGGGTTGGGGGGATGTGGGTCTGCTACGTTCGTTGATGATTACTCTGAGAGCTGTTTGAGCGTATTCCAATAGCTCTCTCTCTGTGAGGTAGGGGTACAACTGCCTTGTCATTGAGATGAGGGGGTCTACAGTCTTTATTGTGCGTCCCCTGCTGTGGGTTTGTCTCTCCGTCTCCTTGATTACGAGGGTGATTTCCGCTCGTCTGTTTTTTTTGTATCCCATAATAATCCCGACC
>RCNB010000311.1_pt1 | contig 34235 bp, 35 predicted proteins | sample 2041321 | NCBI WGS metagenome assembly RCNB01 (sample SAMN09708232, study PRJNA481090) | Marine sediment metagenome, whole genome shotgun sequencing project.
ATCATATACGATTATATAAACCAATTAATAGTAGTTGAAACGGGCTAGCGGAATCAATAATTAGATTTACGTTACAATTTTACGGCAGTTTTAATTTAAGTTGAGGGTTAGGTATCCTGAAAGTATTTTTTTACCCTACCAAATATCACGATTCTTAGCACAAAAATCATATACGATATTTTGTAAATATTTGGAAATCAACACAAAAATATACTATTAGGTTTTAAAGCCACCGGTTGCTTCTAATGATATTCCTTTTACCTTTCCGGTTCTTAACAGGAAAAGAAAGCCACTCCTTTTTAGTTTGTTAGGGATTCAGTATCATTTTACAAGCTAGTAATCCCTTCTTGGTATCGTAATTAGGTTCAAAAGATTCCTAAAATACCTAGAGACTACTTCGTTTTAAAATTAGTACTACTAGGCAATTCAAAACCTTCAAGTTCAAAGAAGGGAATTGCAGCCAAAAGATGATCAAATATATCTGCCATAATATATTCGTAGTTCTCCCATCGTTTATCACTACTAAAGGCATATATCTCTAACGGAATTCCTTGCGAAGTAGGGGGTAATTGCCGAGCCATAATCATCATGTCTTTATTAATACCGGAATGATTATGTAAGTAAGTATCCACGTATTTTCTAAAAACGCCTATGTTAGTTAGGTTTCTACCGTTTATTAGTATAGACTTGTCCACTTGATTTTCGGTATTGTACTCCGCTATGTCTGTACTTCTCTTTTCCAGATAGGCTGTAAGCAATTCTATTTTTTGAAGTGATTTTACGCCTTCATTGCTTAAAAAGTGTATGCTTTCTTGCTTTATGATAAGCGCTCTTTTAATACGTCTACCTCCAGAATCACTCATTCCGCGCCAATTCTTGAATGAATCAGAAATCAATGCGTAGGTGGGAATTGTAGTTATCGTATTATCAAAGTTCTGGACTTTTACCGTGGCCAAGTTTATTTCTATCACATCACCATCTGCACCATATTTATCAAAGGTTATCCAATCACCAATGCGCACCATATCATTAATAGATACTTGAATACTTGCCACAAAGCCCATTATAGTGTCCTTAAAAACAAGGATGATAACTGCTGAGGCCGTTCCTAAGGCGGTTAAGAACTTCCATAGTTCCACTCCTGTAATTACTGAAAACGCAAAGAAAAGTCCAAATGCCCATGCGAAAATCATAAACACTTGAATATAACTATCTATGGGTTTGTCTTTTAGATTGGGTAAGGTTTTTAGAAAGTCTTTTATGGTATGCAGAACACTCCTAATAATCCATAAAAAGAGAAGAATTCCCAATACTTCAATTGCTTTCAATAGGAAAGATTCTATTACTGGAAAATCAATAAAAACTAAGGGAATAGCTTTATAAAGTACTATTAAAGGGATTACATGTGCAATATTCCGTGGCGCACGATTTTTGACCAGGAAATCATCAAAATGAGTTTTTGAGTTTACAGAAAGACGCGTAAACAAACCAATCAATAGTTTCTTTAAAATTAGATCAATCAAAAATAGAATGATAAGTAATCCGACTAAAAGAATAGCCATGTTGATATAAGCAGCCCATTCGGCAGAAAACCCGGAAGTAACTAAGTAGTCATAAATTTTACGTGAGAGTTGTTCCATATAACTTTAGTTAATCTAAAAATTTAGCTCTTAATTCTGAGGTGGGTATCATGCATTGGTCTTTTTTTCCAAACCAGGCATAGCGATAGCGTGCTATTAAATCGTATACGAAGTTTCGTAAACTACTGGGAATCAAATTAAAAAACTTCGAAAGTGTGCGGTATCCTTTGAGCTGGCTTCCAATCTGTAAAGCAGCATCTGATTTGATGTAGTAAGCAATGCCCGGCTCAATTAATACAACTGAGTCTATGCTTTTGGTGTCAATTCCGCGTTCAGAAACTAGTTGTTGCCCAATTTCACTTTGTAACGAAGCATAGCGGAAGACATCTTGTATGTCTCGTTTTATAACAAACTGGATGAAACCGTTGCAAAGGTTGCAAACACCATCGAATAAGATTATTTTTTTATCGCTTTCCACAGTGCAAAGATACGATAGCACTTTGGCGTGACATTGAAGTTTATAACGTATTTAAGAAAGTGCTTAAATCCATTTCCTTGTCTAGCTCAAGTTTCTTCTTCAGTCGATACTTCGACTTTAGAATACTATCAGGTAACACATTCAAGGTGGCTGCAATTTCTTTTGTCGTCAAATTCATCCGTAAAAAGGCGGCAAGGCGTATTTCTTTCTCAGAGATATCAGCATAAAGCGTTTTAAGTTTTTGGTCAAAGTCATTATGTACTTCTGCGAAATAGGTTTTAAATACTTCCCAGTCTTTATCTGAGGCATTCTCTTTCTTTAGTAACATTACAATACGTCGAAACTCCATCTTAAACTTTTCAGGAGAATTTTTAATAGACTCAAAATTCTCCATCAGTTCTTGAATAAAGGTGTTCTTCTGTACTAAATGAAGCGTTTGTGAAGTGAGCTCCTTCATTTTGTGGGCAATTTCTTGTTTGTAGATTTCTTCTTGTTTCTCTCTTGCAATCTTGTTCTTCTTGATACGCTGGTTAAACCCAAAGAATAATAGTCCTGCCAAGGCCAGAGCAGAGGTCATGCCGCCTGCATACAAACCTTTTTCAAGCTTATCAGCTCTTCCTTTTTCATTTAAGGTCTTTATTTCTTCCTGTTGCAAGGCTATTTCCGCCTCTTTTTGTTCAGTTTGATGAATAATACGTAAGTCATTTATTTTAGAAATGTTTTTTCGTGCAAATGAAGAATCTTGAAGCTTTTTAAAATTCTCAAAGTTGATTAAGGCGTTTTTATAATTCTTTTGAAGCCTAAATATTTCACTTTTTATTCTATAGACTGCTGCTATATTTTGAGATTGAATGGTTGTGTTACTTGAGACCAAGTTTAATAATTTTAAAGCAGCATCAAACTGTCCTATATTTTTATAATACCTTGCTAAACGCATATTCAAATAAGAGGCCATTTCCTCGCTATTTATTGAGGTTGCAGTGATAAGTCCTTTGTCAATTAATTTCTTCGCATTTTTATTGTCTTTAGTTTCGAAATGAACATCAATTAAATGGGGTAGGCTCACAAGAACAATAGACTTGTATCCATGTTGTTCAGACAGTTCAATGCTTTGATTGAAATATTTTTTAGCACTGGCCCAATCTTTTTTGAATTTATAGGATATGCCTAAAATATTTAAAACTGATGCTTGATATTCTACATCTTCAAACTTCTCATATACTTTTAGTGCTTTTTTGCTATACTCAATTGAAGAATCAAAGTTTTCTAAGGTATTTTCAAGTATACCTAGTTTATGCATTGCATCAGCTATTCTAATTTCTTCATTTAATTCTTCAAATAGTTCAAGACTTTTTAATACACTTTTTAAAGCACTTAACGTTTGTCCTCTATTGACATAGATGCTATAAGCTGAGTCATAAGAGAGGGCTATACCGAAAGTGTCTTTTCTTTTTTGGTTAAAAATTAAATTTTCCTCGTTTAGATTCTCCGCTTCTTCATAGTTTCCTCTTGAGATTTTAAGATTTACAAGACTGTGGGTAGCGATTGATTGTTGGCTAAAATTTTCAGATAGTTTTGCTAAATTTATTGCCCTTTCTATATAAAACTGCGCGGAATCATTTTCGCTTAAACTCATGTATATTGTAGATAAATGATTATTAGCATTTATTTTCCCTTCAATATCGTTCAATTGATTCGCTAATTTTAGTTGTTCTTGCCCATAACCCTTTGCTTTATCTATATCTCTATACAAGAAATAGGAAGTTATTTTATTACTTGTTTTTAATTTAACGCTATCAACGTTTGTAGTAGAGTATATGTTTAGTAAACTATCAATTTTTTTATGACTTTGGCCAAATACGAACAGCGGCAGGGAAATAATAATACTTATAATAATTTTCATAAATCTTTTAAGTTGGTTAAAAGTTTCTTCTCTTCTTAGGTGCTTCTTTTAAATGTTTGTTTGCTTTTTGAAGGTAGACATTATTCTATTCTCCAAAAAGTGCTATTCTACCTCTGAAAATGGTATGTCCATAGAAAGTCCATGTTATTTTGTTTGGTGAAATGATTATAAAATCTTGCAAAGCCTATAATTTATTGATATAAGATAGGTTTTGTATTTTTTAAAAAAAGCAGTTGTCCATACGCTATTATCTAAAATTCAATACTAGATGTCCATACTTTGTCCATGGACAAATTTAGGTAAGAGCCTGATTTGCTTTTAGTTTCGAGGTGTTGAATCTTTAAAACCAAAGAAATTATGAAAACAAGACAATCAATTTTAAAGTATGTATGCTTGATAGGGCTTAGCCTTGTACTGAGTATGAGTTGCAGTAAAGATGAGGTGTCGAAAGACCCCCTTGCCCCGAACATAGACAGTACTGAACTAGCCGAGTTTAATGTTGCGGTGCAAAAACTACAGGCATTCGATCAACCATCTGAATCTGCTATAGAGGAAATTAGTACCACCGATGCTGAGAGAGATACGGAAGACCGGTCTTTAGAGTGTAACGCTACCACATTTAAAGGGTCACCTGGATATGATGAACTCTTCACATTAGATCCAACCACAGATGTTATTTATCCTGGGGCTTTGCTAATAGGGGGTTCTATACCAACGGGTGAATATATTGGCATAAGTGCTAAAAGAGCTCCAATAACGATATCTAGCTCCTTGGTAGGAATTACAGGATCATCGTCCATTGTAATTGATGACCCAAATAAACTGTCAGAAGTTAGAGAGGGAGTAAATACGCTGTTAAGCCAAGAAGTTACAGGAGCTACACCCGCAGAAATATCTCTTGATATTAGCGAAATATATTCTGAAGAACACATGTCAGTTGAGGTAGGTGCAAATTATAGAGGTGTAACCAAAAAAGTCTCAGCGAATCTTAAATATGAATCTTCAACTTACGAAAATACTTTTGTATTGAAGTTTATACAAAAGTATTTTACCTTGGATTTAGATTCGCCAGGTGAGTCTCCTAGCGATTTATTTACCGAGCTGCCAAATATGGATACATTTGGGTCTACAAGTCCAGTATATGTTGCCTCTGTTACCTATGGCCGTATGGTATTGTACACCGTTGAATCAAACTCTACATTAAGGGAAGTAGAACTTGCTTTCGAGGCTTCTATGGCCTCAACCGATGGGAATATCGATGCAGCATATGAAACTGTTCTCAATACGTCTAATATTCAGGCTCTCATTATCGGAGGCTCTGGGGATGGCGCTGTTAAGGCAATAAGAGGACCTGAAGGAGTTTATTCATTTATCGAACAGGGTGGCAACTATTCCAAAGACTCCCCTGGTGCACCCTTAGCCTATAAACTTAGATATGTTACAAATGGTTTTCCGGTAGCTAAAGTAGTTTTGGCTACAGAGTATCAAGTACGAGGTTGTGAGTTGGCATATCCTGAATACCAAGTGAATATTGAAAAAATTACTGGAACACAACCAAGTGATACAGAAGTTTATGGTTATTTAAAAATGAAACTAAAAGCGAATAACAAGTATATAGACATGAATAATAACGGTACCGATGATGGTCCTTCTTGGGGCGCTGATTCGGATGAATCTGTTGATGTTCAGAATGATAAAACGTATCGGGTCAATAAAGATTATGTATTTAAACCTTATCGACCAAACCAGAGTGTTGATCAAATTGAATATTATGGTGAACTTAAGGATTATAATGGGGTGATTATTGCAGATGCACTTTTAGGGGATAAGAAAGGTTCAGTAAAACTAAATGAGTTGACGTTAAACGTAGAACAGACTAAAACACTCCGTTTTGATGATGGTATAACGGTTCATTTTACACTAGTAAGAATTAAATAGATCTTGAAATTAGAGCTTGAACCTTCAGTTTCGATTTTGAAATGAAGAATCAGTCAATTTGATTACTAATTGAAAGCAGTATCGTTTGAGTTAGTGCAGTCGGTATCTAAAGTTGTAGATTCAGCAACTTGGGTATCGGCTGTTGTTTTAAAATTATTTTACTATGATTCCCGCGTATACGCTGAACTCGTTTCAGTAAACGCGGGAATCTTTTTAGCTAGCCTAGATGTATCATTTCCTTATTCATGCTTGGTAAAATTTTAGAAATGAACTGACATTTTGGTATTATTATAAATCAGAGTTTTGATAGTTTGCTGCATTACAAAAAGGCTCCTGTTGAAGATTTAATTTAATACATATCATATACGATTTCATATAAAACACTGATAATCAATTTTATTAGGAGTTTACTTCTTACGCTCCACTAACTCTAATTGATCTACACTCACATTGGTAGTAAACATACCGTAATTCACCACAGCCTTGCCTTTTTCTAGTTTATCAATGCTACCAACAGCCTTACCGTCGGTCATGCGAACACGGTCATCGATGTTAAAAACAGGTCTCGGCTTGTTCTTTTCCTTTGTAATGGCCTTTTTCTTTTCTACCTGCTTTTTCTCTCTAATGACCTTGACCTCTTTTTGTACTTCTTGTGCCACTTGGACTTTTTTGGAGCGTTCCGCTTTTGCTTGGTTGGCACTCTTTTTCTTACGCTTGCTATTCTCGGTCTCTACAAGGCGTAAGAGTTCGGAAACCAGTGGTCTTTTTTTATTATCTTGAAAATACTTGTCCGCCGCAGTATTCACCTTGTTTCCCAACTGTATCATACGCTGGTCGTGATCATAGAGTTCTTGGTAATTCTCCAGTTTAGACTTTACCTTTGCGTTCAATTTTTCTAATCGGATTGCTTCTTCGCGTGCCTTGGACTCTTCCTCCTGCAATCTGGAGCCTGTTTCCGCCATTTTACTACGTTCTTTCTGAAGTTTGGCTATCGTAGCGTCAAAACGCACTTTGCCACGCTCTATCTTCTTCTTTGCTTTGTTAATTAGGGAATAGGGGATACCGTTCTTCTGAGCTACTTCAAAAGTAAAGGAACTTCCTGCTTGCCCTAAAATTAATTGGAAGGTTGGTTCCAAAGTTTTTCCATCAAACAACATGTTGGCATTACTCATATGCGGCAACTCATTTGCCAAGGCTTTTAGGTTGGCGTAATGGGTGGTAATCACACCATAAGATTCCCGTTCATAAAACACCTCTAGAAAAGCTTCGGCTAAGGCCCCTCCTAATTCGGGATCACTTCCTGTCCCAAATTCATCTATTAAAAACAAAGTACGATTGTTACAACGCTTTAAAAATTGGTTCATGTTTTTAAGCCGGTAACTATACGTACTTAAATGATTTTCAATAGATTGATTGTCTCCTATATCTGTTAATATTTTATCAAAAAAGCACACTTCACTGCGCTCATGCACCGGTATTAGCATACCGCTTTGTAGCATTACTTGCAAGAGTCCGATCGTCTTTAGCGTAATACTTTTACCACCGGCATTGGGTCCTGAAATCACGATAATCCTATTTTCATCGTGCAGTTCAATAGTCTGGGGATAGGTCTTTTCGTTTTTACGCTTATTACTCAAAAACAACAACGGATGGTAGGCATCCTTCATAAACAATCTGTTGCCTCCGTTCAATTTTGGCTTTATAGCATCAATATCCTTTGCGTGCTTCGCTTTTGCAGCAGTAACATCTATCTGTGCCAGATATTCCTGATATTCCTTTAGCGGCGCTCTAAAGGGTCTTATTTGGTCGGTTAATTGTTTGAGTATGCGTTGCACCTCCTCTTTTTCCTCAAATTCGAGATTGTTTAGCTCTCTGCTGTACTTTAAAGCTGCTTCTGGCTCTATGTACACAATACTGCCTGTCTTTGAAGTGCCCATGACGGTGCCTTTTATCTTTCTACGATACATGGCCTTAACAGCCAGCACACGACGGTTCTCTACGACCGACTCCCGGATATCATCCAAATAGTCCGAGGTTTGATAGGTGGCTAAGGCTGAGCCAAAGCTCTGGCTTATTTTACCACGAACGTGATTCATTTGCCTTCTAATGCTCAAAAGGGTATCCGATGCATTGTCCTTTACTTCCCCAAACCGATCAACTACGCCATTAATTAGTGCAGGAATTTCCGTATTGGATTCCAACTGCGCAACGGATGCATGCAATAGCGGATAATATTCCTTAAATTTTTTGAAAAATTTTTGATGGGTAACGAGGGAATCACAGATTGTAGCAATACGCTTAAACCCCTGAAGTTCTAGCGTCGTATTTTCTATCTTCAGTAATTGTAATTCCGAGTTGATGGGGTCAAACCCATGATTCGGAATCCTGTTATCGCTAACAAAAGACGATAGGTATTCCGAGGTTTTTCCCAAGGCATTGCGCATTTCAGATTCCGCCGAAAAAGGCTCAATCTCTAAAGCCACTTGCTTGCCTAACTCTGTATTACAGCGCGCAGCTACCTGCTGTAAAATCGTTGGAAATTCTAAATCTTCTAAAGCTTTTTTAAAGGTTTTGTCCATCGTAATTTAAAATGATGGCAAAGGTAGGCAATATGACATGAAATTATAGTCTTTATAATAGCTATTGGCCTTGTGTTTTATAGACTAAAGAAGCAAAGGGTGCAGGCGGAATTTGGATTGTAATTTCGGGTTTATTACAATTGGTTATTGTTTCAAAAATTTGATTCTTTTAATAAAAAGTCGCTTTTAAAAGTCTCTCAGTTCCGCAATCAATTTTCAGGATATAGAAATAACTACATAAAATTTGGATAATTACATACTTTATTATGAATACCGCACGTAAAAAAATGTACGGCAGTATGATATGATTGCTTAAAACAATAAAATTGAATGTTTACTGTTCTAGTAGAACTAAAACCTTGAAAGTCAATAATTTGATTCCAAAAAATTCAAACCTACTATGAGAAATAAAATAAAATTTTTAGCCTGCATAGCCCTTGTTGTCTTGGTTACGTCATGTAGCGCAACAAATAGGTTAACGATGGGGGCTACGGAACCTGCTGTTGTCCACCTTTCTTCCGAAGTAAGAAGTATCGGAATAATCAATAGAAGTGAACCTTCCAAAGGAAATAAAACCTTGGATAAGATCGATAAGGTTTTATCGTTAGAAGGGCTAAACTTGGATAAAAAAGGAGCAGAAGCGGCTATTTCATCACTGGTTTCCGAACTCTCTGTAATTAAAAACTTTGAAAAAATAAAGATAATTGAAAATGTTGAAGAATTGAAAAAAGGCTTGGCAGTTATGCCCGCTTCTTTGTCTTGGGACCTCGTGGAACGCTTGTGCGAAGAAAACCAAGTAGATGCTATATTCTCCTTGGCCTTTTATGATACCGATACGAAAGCAGATTACAATATTACCACCATGAAACTACCAAATAGTATAGGCATTGATGTTGATGTGCCCGCTCAGGAAGTTAGCTTGGCAACCAAAGTGGTCAGCGGGTGGCGTATTTACGATCCGCATACCAAGGAGGTGGTAGATGAACGTTTTTACAATAAAAATATGATTTTTAGGGGTAGGGGAATCAACCCAATGAAAGCCGTGGAAGCAGTAGCGGGCCGAAATGAAACCGTTCAAGAATATAGTAGAAATTTGGGTATTGCTTATGCGCAACGACTGACACCAACCTCCGTCCGTATTGCTAGGGATTATTTTGTTCGTGGGACGGATAACTTCAAAATCGCACAGCGAAGGGCACAAGCGGGCGACTGGAATGGCGCTGCAGTACTTTGGGAAAAAGAACTGACCAATTCCAACCCAAAAATAGCCGGTAGGGCGTATTACAATATGGCCATTAGCAAGGAAATTAAAGGGGATTTGGATCAGGCAATTCAGTTCGCATCAAAGTCCTACGCCGACTACAATAACAGCATTGCCCTAGGTTATGTAAACGTGCTAAGAAATCGAATGCAACAAAACCGTGCTCTAGACCAACAATTGGGGCGCTAGTGCACTGATTAGTTATTAGTTGTTTGGATGACAATAGAAAACATTTATCCTTCCTGAAAAAAGAAGCTGCTTAAGAATTTGGAAAGATCTACTATAGAGAGTTCATGGTTTTTGTAACGGAGCTTATGCACATCTCTGATTTAGGGCTACTGACTTTTGTTTTGGTTGGCAATTTCTCAATTATATTTAAAAATGGAGCCTTCTCATACAATAATGAAGGCTAAAACGCTGTTTTATAGTAACCTTACTTACAAACTAAGGGTAAAGTTGAATCTTATATCGTGTTCTTGCCTTATGAAATATCCGTTTAGAATCTCATTTATTTTTATCGTTTTGTTGGTATGCTGTAGCTGTTCCTCAACAAAGCAATTAACGGTAAGTTTTACAGAACCTTCACCTGTAGATTTATCACAGCAAATTAAAAAAATAGGAATTGTAAATAGCAGTACCTCTTTATCCGAAAAGAGTTATTCTAACAGGGTAGAGCAATTAATTGTCTTGGAAGAACGCTGGCTTGCTGAAAAAGGAACGGAAGCTGCTTTAACTGGACTTTTTGATGAATTGGCTCAGGATACCCGATTTAATACGGTTAAAATTTTAGATAATCTCGCAGAAGAAGCTATAGATTTTGGTAAGCAGCCGAGTAGCGATACCTGGCAGAAAATAGCCAGTATATGCGAAGAGAATGATGTTGATGCTATTTTTTCATTGGCTTTTCATGATACAGAAACGCAATTCTCTTTAAAAAAGACCAAGATGGATTATTCGGATATGATGCGACACAGAACTACCGTTGTAGCCCAGGAGATAACCTTGAAAACACTAATTGAAAACGGGTGGAGAATTTATGATCCAAAGCAAAAAATATTGATTGATGAATTTACCACAAACGAAGAAATCACCGCATCGGCTAAAGGAATAAGTGCCGTTGATGCTCTACAGGCCATAAACAACCGAAGAGAAATGCTACTAGAACAAAGCAAAAACTCAGGAAGCTCCTATGCAAATAGAATGCAACCAAGCAAATTGGATGTTCAAAGAGCGTATTATGTTCTTGGCTCACAAAAATTAGAGCTAGCGGATATTAAAATACAAAATGGTGACTATACCGCAGCTATTGAGCTTTTGGAAGAAGAAATAGCCAATCCTAAAACGCGAATAAGTGGCAGGGCTTGTTATAATTTAGCCGTTTTGAGTGAATATAATGGAGATGTACACGGCGCAATCAAATGGGCGAACACGTCCTATGATTTGCACAAAGAGGACGCTACACTTGAATATATTAAGACTTTAGAACGTAGGCTACTGCGGACAGATGGTTTAAAAATAGTGGCAATTACCGAATTTTAAAATTAAATAAACAGTCTTGCTTTTAGCTAGAACTCCGCTACGATACGTGGCTTAAAAGGTCTATTTTAGTTCTTTACATCAAATGGCATAGTAGTAAATGGACGTTCGTATACATGACAGCTGGGAACAGCAACTGAAACAAGAATTTAAAAAACCGTACTTCAAGAAGCTCATGGCCTTTGTTACCCAAGTGTATGCAAACCATACCTGTTACCCAGAAAAGGAAGCTATTTTCGCAGCTTTTGAGCATTGTCATTTTCAGGAGACCAAGGTTGTTATTTTAGGTCAAGACCCGTATCATGGCCCAAATCAAGCGAATGGACTCTGTTTTTCGGTGCAAGACGGGGTGTCGCATCCACCATCGCTCAAGAATATCTTTAAAGAACTACAATCCGATGTCAACAAGCCTTACCCTGAAAGCGGTAATCTAGAAGCTTGGGCAAAACAGGGTATATTATTATTAAACGCTACTTTGACCGTAGGAGCCCATGAGGCTGGAAGCCATCAAAAAAAGGGATGGGAAACATTTACAGATGAGGTGATTAAAAAGCTTTCCCAAGAAAAAGAAGGATTGGTGTTTTTGCTCTGGGGTGGTTTTGCCAAAAAGAAGGCTACACTTATTGATGCAAAAAAACACCATGTACTCACCTCAGGGCACCCGTCTCCTTTGAGTGCCAACAGGGGCTATTGGTTCGGAAATAGACATTTTTCAAAAACAAATGCCATTTTGAAAGGTAAAGGCAATAAAAGTATTCTTTGGTAAGTTAGTATTCTACAGATTTTTCACTAAATTAACTAAAGTATTTTCTTACAAATAATAATTAAACCAGCCAGATGAAGAAATTCGACATGTTGAAATCTATTTTATTAGTTGACGACGACGAAGCAAGTAATTTTCTACATAGTATTTTTATAAATAAGTTAGCTCTAGACATTGAGGTAAATGCTGCCATAAACGGTCAGGAAGCCCTCGACTTTATACTTAACAAAGGTCAGGACAACATAGCATTACCCTGCATGGTTATGTTGGACCTACGTATGCCCGTCATGGATGGGTGGGAATTTCTTAAAATGTATGAAGAACAGGTGCCAAAACAACTGAAGGACCAGTTAATGATCGTACTAGTGACCATAAGTGACAATGCGGAAGACAAGGAACGTGCTTCCAATAATCGGTACCTGGTAGATTTTGCTCAAAAACCTTTATCCGACAGTACATTTAAAAAAATTATTAATAAACATGTGAATGTTTCTATTAAGGTCTAATCCTCTTTGGGGTATAAAAAGAAATCAGCTGGCAATTTTTCTTTTATAAGGCTCAAATCTACCAAGGTATCCTGTATATTTTCCAGGGTTGCCAAAGGAAGCTGAGATGCACTCCACTCCGTAAGCGACATCCATTCTTGAATATCCGTAAGTTGTTGACCATACCGATTGGCCAGTGTCCTATCTATACTGGGAATTGATTTGAATTCGTCCGTGTAGGTTCTTATAATCTCTAAAATGTGTTTTAAAATACTGGGATGGGCCTCAAGGAAACTATTGGTCCCTGCTAGCATAAAACAAGGCCAGGGCGTGGGACAATCGGCTAAACGCCTAAAAACCCCCTCATCTACTAAAGGCTTGGTGGTAAAATGTTCCCACATAAAATAATCCGCTTCTCCTGCCGTAAGCGCAGTTACAGCGCCGTCTAGATTATTAATGATTTCAAAAGAAAGTCCGTCAATGTCCCAACCATTATTTTTAGCATTTATATACGCCATTAAATGACTGCCACTGCCAAACCTACTAATGGCAGCATTGGTCTGTTTCAAATCGGAAACCTGTTGATATGAACTTTGAGCGCCTACATGAATTCCCCAAAGTAGGGGTGAGGCAATGTATTGCTGTATGATTTTGGAAGGGTTGCCTTCTGAAATACTTTTGATAATACCCTCGGTAAGGATAATGGCGAGGTCGGTTTCTCCATTTTCTAGGAGCTGACACATTTTACCAGTTCCTTCTGGGATATCTTCCCATTGCAGGTCAATGCCTCTCTCTGCAAAGGCTCCTTCTTCCATAGCCAAGTGCCAAGGCAGGTTAAAATGTTCTGGAACACCTATGATTTTTACAGATTTCACTAGGACGTTAATTTAGTTAGGACAATTTTAATCAGTTCTTGCACCGCTGTTGCTGGGTTCTTGGAAAATGCTCCGGTAGCCCTATTGGCCAAGATACAATTTAAGGAAACCGCCTGATGCCCTAGTAGTTTTGCCAAGGCGTATATGCCGGAAGTCTCCATTTCCAGATTGGTTATTTGTAGGTTGTTAAAAGAAAAACTCGCTATTTTGGACATGATTCCAGCTTGACTGGGTGCTATGCGTAATTCCCGTCCCTGTGGACCATAAAACCCTGTATTAGTGGCAGTAAAACCTAATCGTATACGATTGTCAGTTAAAATATTGGCTAAATCTTCATCATAATCTACGACATAAGGTCGCGCTTTAGTATTGGCCCACTGGGTATGGGCTATAAAAGCATCTTCTAATTTTTTATGGTGGGTATATTCGTTTTCATAAAAGTGAAGCAAGCCATCGAAACCAATGGCATGTTGACTCATCAAAAAAGAATTGATGGGAATTTCTGTCTGGATGGCTCCGGAAGTTCCAATTCGTACTAACTTTAATCGTATACGATTTTTTTTAACCGTTCTTGTTTTAAAATCGATGTTTACTAAGGCGTCTAACTCATTCAAAACAATATCTATATTGTCCGTGCCAATTCCGGTGGAGATAACACTGATTCGTTTCCCGTTTAAAACTCCGGTATGGGTAAGGAATTCTCGTTTTCCCTTTTTTATGTCTATAGCATCAAAATGTTGAGATACATCGGACACCCTATCCGGATCACCAACGGTAATCACTGTAGTCGCTATATCTTCAGGAAGTAGATTAAGATGATAAATGCTGCCATCGGCATTTATGATAAGCTCGGAAGGGCTTAATTGCATACTAGAGCTTTAAGATTCTGCTCGTATTCGTATTGTAAAGGAAATTATACTTTAAAGCTCCTCCTAGGTAGACATCGGTGTCCTGGATACTGGAGTAGTAATTTGTTTTTCCCTCCAAAATTTCTTTACCTTTTTTGGTTAGGCGAACGGGGTTAAAAGCAGTAAATAAAGGTTTAAGCCGAGTTATAGCTCTATCGTACTGTGAGTCTCCAAAACCTAAATTCCCTTGATTTTGTAATACAGTTTTTAAAAGATCATTTCTACTTTTAGGTTTCTTTTCAACGGCTAAATTTAAAATGGTATTTTCCATGTTGTTCAACCCGTTTATAATACTTGGAAACCGCTTTAAGTGGCTTTGGATTGCAGCACCCAAATAGTCAAACTGATACGCTTTAAAATCTGTCAAATTCTCTAAACGCATAGGATTGTTACTGCAATATAGCTGCCAAACATAATCCGCATATTCTATATCATCTTGGGTCAATACCTTGCGGTCTGTATATAATCCATTCAGCTGTTCATTAGACAGGTCATTTAGCGCGTACATGGTCCCGGATTCATCTTCTTTACCGCTACACACCAATGAAATCTGGGCATATTTTCTATTGGCCAATAACCAACTAATAACCGCCAACATATTTACTTGACAAAACAAGTCATATTCAAACCAAAGCACGATTTGATCTTGCTGCTTATGGTTGCAAAGGGAACGATATTCCTTTAAAGTCTTTTCTATAAACCAGGATTTGGAAACCTTGTAGTTTTTGTGGAGAAACTCGTAGCGTGTCTTCCAAAAAGACTCGCTTCCCACATTGTTTAATGTTTTTCCCTCACAAAGCATTTCACGCCATGTAATAACATCTCCTTTAATATCAAGCTTATTGAGGCGTTGGGTAAAACTGTCTCCGTTGGTTATATGAAGTAGGGAACTCATTTCCGTTAAGTTTAGGTTCTTGTTGGTTAAATGTAAGGTTTATGTGAAATAAATAAAAAAAATTAACAGAAAAAGAACTACAAAACTGATTAAAAAAACAGAATACATCCTGTATTAGCCGCCTACACGCTTTACCTTAAATCCTTTTTCTTTTAAAAGAGTCATTATCCTGTCCCTATAATCACCTTGAATAATAATTTTATTATCCTTAAAACTACCGCCAACACTTAATTTGGTTTTCAGTTCTTTGGCTAGTTTCTTAAAATCTTCATCCGCTCCGGTGTAGCCCTCCAGAATAGTTATCGGCTTTCCTTTGCGCTTTTCATATTTACAGATGATGGGGTCGTCCTGCATCCAAATGCTATTTTCTGGTATTACTTCCAATTTTTCCTCTGGAGTATGCTTAGGAAATAGGTTCTTTAGTTGGTCCTGTAAATCCATCTTTATTTTTTAATCAATCCTAATTCAATCAAACGCTCGTGTAAAAATGCTCCGGCTGTTATGTCCTCAAACCCTTTAGGATGCTCGTCATCTATACAATTTTCTAGACAATTCAAGGGCATTTCGCTAATGGGATGCATAAAAAACGGGACGGAATACCTAGATTTTCCCCAGAGTTCTTTTGGCGGATTAACGACTTGATGGATGGTAGACTTTAATTTATTATTGGATAACCTGGAAAGCATATCGCCTACATTAATCATAACTTGATCCGGCCGGGCAATGGCATCTACCCATTCGCCATGGTGATTTTGCACCTGTAATCCCTTTCCATGAGCACCCATTAATAAGGTAATCAGATTAATATCTCCATGGGCAGCTGCTCTTACGGCGTTCTTTGGTTCAGCAGTTATAGGAGGATAATGGATTGGACGAAGAATAGAATTTCCATTCGTAATAAATGCATCAAAATAGGTCTCTTCCAAATCCAGATGAAGGGCTAACGCCCGCAGCACATATCGGGCGGTCTTTTCTAACATTTTAAAGGTTTCCTCACCTACTTTATTGAATTTTGGAAGCTCATTAACTCTTACATTATCGGGATATTCGGCGGCAAGCCTTTCGTTATTAGTCACATATTGACCAAAATGCCAGAATTCCTTTAAATCACCTACTTTTCGTCCCTTAGCATGTTCTTTTCCAAAGGAAGTATAACCTCTTTGTCCGCCTACACCTTCAATTTCATACCGATCTTTTACCTCTTGCGGTAGTTGAAAAAATGTCTTTATTTCGGTATAAAGGTCAGACACTAAATCTTCAGATAAAAAATGTCCACTTAGGGCCACAAAGCCAATTTCTTCAAAGGCTTTTCCTATTTCCGTTATAAATTTTTGCTTTCGTTTTGGGTCTCCCGAAGTAAAGTCCGACAAATCCACACTTGGTACCAACGCCATATCCGTATTTTTCTGTTTACGTAAAATTACAAATTATTACTTAGGTACAAGTTTGTTATATGATTAATGGATATGCCGTTTTTTGTTACATTTATACACAAATTAAAAATACACCGCTTCACAAATGGAATACAGTCAGTTTCAGGTAGACAAAAGCACCCAATTAAGGCTTTACAAGGGCTTGTTGAGACCAAGAATGATCGAGGAGAAAATGTTGATTCTATTGCGGCAGGGCCGCATCTCCAAATGGTTTAGCGGAATTGGCCAAGAGGCCATCTCGGTTGGTGTCACTAGTGCCATGCAAGATGATGAGTACATTCTTCCCATGCATAGGAATCTGGGTGTTTTTACAACGCGAAATATTCCATTGCATAGGTTGTTTGCGCAATGGCAAGGTAAGGCCAGTGGTTTTACCAATGGCCGCGACCGGAGTTTTCACTTTGGAACCCAAGCGTACAAAATTATAGGTATGATTTCCCATCTAGGCCCACAATTAGGGGTTGCAGATGGTATTGCCTTAGCACACAAGCTACGGAGTGAACACAAGGTTACCGCTGTGTTTACAGGGGAAGGGGCAACAAGCGAAGGCGATTTCCATGAGGCGCTAAACGTAGCTGCGGTTTGGGAACTGCCTGTACTGTTTTGTGTTGAAAATAACGGGTATGGACTTTCTACCCCCACTAACGAACAATTCAAATGTGAACATATAGCAGATAAAGGTATTGGTTACGGAATGGAATCGCATATTATTGATGGCAACAATATCTTGGAAGTGTATTCCAAAGTAGCTGCGCTATGTAAAGACATCCGGAACAATCCCAGACCAGTGCTGCTGGAGTTTAAAACCTTTCGCATGCGCGGCCATGAAGAGGCCAGTGGCACAAAGTACGTACCGCAAGAAATGATGGATGCTTGGGCGGCCAAGGATCCTTTAAAAAACTTTGAACAATATCTTATGGCTACCGGAGTGGTATCTGAAGCACAAAAGGAAGCACTAAAACAAGAAATAAGTACAGAAATAGAGGAAAATTTAACAATAGCTTTTGATGAAGAAGCGGTGCTAGTTGATGAAAGTAAAGAATTAAGTGAGGTATACTCAAAATTTGATTATAAAGAAGTTAACCCAACTATACATAAAAAAAGTATCCGACTTGTAGACGCCATTTCAGATGGACTTAGGGGCGCTATGGAGAAGTACGATACGCTTGTTATTATGGGGCAAGATGTAGCAGAATACGGAGGTGTTTTTAAAATCACCGATGGTTTTGTGGACGCTTTTGGCAAGGAACGGGTTAGAAATACACCCATATGCGAATCGGCTATTGTTTCTGCTGCTATGGGACTATCAATTAATGGTATGAAAGCGGTTATGGAGATGCAGTTTGCAGATTTCGCCTCTAGTGGATTTAATCCCATCGTTAATTATTTAGCTAAAAGCCATTACCGATGGGGAGAAAAGGCTGATGTAGTTATCCGCATGCCTTGCGGCGGTGGGATAGCGGCTGGACCTTTTCATTCGCAGACCAATGAGGCGTGGTTTACCAAGACGCCTGGTCTTAAAGTAGTATACCCAGCTTTTCCTTCAGATGCTAAAGGACTTTTGGCTACTGCCATAGACGATCCAAACCCTGTTCTCTTTTTTGAACATAAAGCATTGTACAGAAGCTTCTACGAAGATGTTCCAACAAACAACTACACCATTCCCTTTGGTAAGGCTAACCTTTTAAAAGAAGGGAGTCAAATTACTATTGTTAGTTATGGAGCCGGGGTACATTGGGCCTTGGAAACCCTGTCTGACAACGCATCGATTAGCGCAGATCTTCTGGATCTAAGAACCTTACAACCCTTGGATATAGAAAGTATTTATAATTCGGTAAAAAAAACAGGAAAGCTTATCATCCTACAAGAGGATAGTCTCTTTGGAGGTATAGCAAGTGATATTGCCGCAAGTGTTATGGAAAATTGCTTTGAATTCTTGGATGCACCTGTGATTCGCGTAGGCAGTATAGAGACGCCTATTCCTTTTGCTAAGGTATTAGAAAACAATTATCTGCCGAAGTCTAGATTCAAAACCCAGCTGCTTAATTTATTGGAGTATTAAGTTGGATTCACTTTTCTTATCAGGAAATTATTTAATAACTTGGCGGCTCTAAAAAACACTTAACTATGAAGAATACGATATACTTATTTATCGCCCTAATTGCTATGTCCTGTTCAGCTACTAAAGCTGGGGGAGGTGCTGAAACAGCACAAAAGAAAGGCAAGAAATTATTAAAAGGTACTTGGACAGTTTCGGACATTCGTTTTGTGGGTGAAGCGGGATTATACAAGGCAGACTTATTTGGTGTCGCCGATTCGCCTTGTTTTAAAGGTGGAGAATGGCTTTTTATTCCCAATAATGGAACAGGAAGATTCTCCATTAACGGAACCGAGCGTTGTGCTGAAAGCACTAATCGAATACTTTGGTCTTATGTAGATCATAAAGATGGTACTGGAGAAATACAATTTAAGTTCGTTGACGAGAAGAACAAACCTTTAAGCACTGACAGAACCGGCTATACTATCTCGGTAGAAAGTATATCGGAAACGAATGCTGAATTTAGAGTGAAAACTGAATACGACGGGCAACCTTTTGATGTGGTTATCTCACTTAACAAAACATCGAAAGAAGTAAAGCTTTAAACAAAATACAAATAACACTAAATTGATTAAATTATGAAGAGGAAAATTAGTAGACTGTTTATGTTGGGGGTTGCATTACTTACAATAAACACCAGTTGTACGGCCATCAAAAATGCCAATAAAACACAAAAAGGTGCAGGAATTGGAGTTGCTGGAGGTGCGTTGATAGGAGGTCTTTTAGGAGGTAATGTTAAAGGGGCTTTAATTGGTGCAGCCATAGGTGGTGCTGCAGGTGGTCTTATCGGAAATTCTATGGATAAGCAAGCTAAAAAAATAGAACAAATGGTGCCGGGTGCCGATGTGAATAGAGTGGGCGAAGGTATTCAGATTATTTTTGATGATAAAAGTGGTGTTAACTTTGCACTAAATAGTTCCAATTTAACCACCGAGGCCAAATCCAATCTGGATAAAGTAGCAGATGTCTTTCTTGAATTCCCTGATACGGAACTTATGTTAGAAGGTCATACTGATAGTACAGGAGAGGCTAGTTATAACATGTCTTTGTCTACTAAAAGAGCAAATGCTGTTGGTGATTACCTAAGCACGAAAGGAGTCGGTAAAAGTAGAATGTCGGTAAAAGGTTTAGGTGAAACAGCGCCGAGATTTGAAAACGATAGCAAAGAAGGGCAAGCCAAGAATAGAAGAGTTGAAATTGGTGTTACAGCAAATAAAGAAATGATTGATGATGCTAAAGCCAAATCAAATTAAGTATTGGTAAACTAACTTTAGTACCTTAAATTTTAAAAGAAGAACCCGGTAAAGTTACCGGGTTCTTCTTTTAAAATAATTATCTTCACTATAATGAATTGCCATGATGTTATTATTGTAGGAGGAGGATTGGCAGGACTTACATCAGCCATAGCTTTATCGGGCTTTGGCCATAGTGTATTGCTTTTTGAAACTAATCCATATCCACATCATAAAGTATGCGGAGAATACGTATCCAATGAGGTTAAACCCTATTTGGAACGCCTTGGCATAGATATCAATAAAGCAGGAGGTGTATCCATTACTGACTTTGAAATTAGCACTGTAAACGGTACTAAGGTGAAGACCACACTTCCCTTAGGAGGAACCGGTATAAGTAGGTATCTCTTTGATGATTTATTATATAACAAAGCAAAATCACAAGGGGTAGCGTTTTCCTTTTCTAAAGTATCAGATATTGCGTATAACCAAGGAAAATTTAGCGTTATAAGTGTCGATAAAATGTATTCGGCTAGCATAGTGATTGGGGCTTATGGGAAGCGTTCACCGTTGGACAAACAACTAAAACGACCTTTTAGTTTTCAAAAACAGGATTGGCTTGCCGTTAAAGCGCATTATACCCATCCTAATTTCTCACAACATCTTGTTGCGCTGCACAACTTTGAAGGTGGTTACGCGGGACTATCAAAAACAGAGACGGGTGCCATAAATTTATGCTATCTAGCACATTACAAGAGTTTTAAAAGGTATAATGACATAGATACGTTTAATCAAGAAGTCGTGGCTCGTAATCCCTACTTAGACGCTTTTCTAAACACCGCGGAACCCATTTTTGAGAAACCCTTAGCGATTGCACAAATTTCTTTTGAAAAGAAATCACCCGTAGAAAACCATATTATCATGTGCGGAGATACGGCCGGACTTATACATCCCCTTTGTGGTAATGGAATGGCCATGGCGATTCATAGCGCAAAAATTGCTTCGGAACACATTCATACATTTTTATCCAAACCTGAGTATGACCGTGAGCAATTGGAAAGGGACTACGCGCAACAATGGAACATTATCTTTAAGAACAGATTATGGTTTGGAAGGAGATTACAAAACGTACTTTTGGATAAAAGATGGATGAATGCGGGAATAAAAGTAGCTACTAGATCCAACTCGATCGTAAAATATGTAATTTCAAAAACGCATGGAAAACCTATCCTATAATGATTGATTGGACACGAAGAAGTGAGCAGCAAGAGTTGATGGACAACTTTAATGGCAGCATAACAGAACTGGAAACTGTGCTGAATGACATTACAGGTGTAAATCGTATTCTAGGGGGTAACAAAATTACGGTAGATGCTGTATTTAGATTGATACAAGAAAACAAAAAAGAATCGTATACGATTTTAGACATGGGCTGTGCCGATGGAAATATGTTAAGAAACATAGCTCTTGAGGGTAGAAGGCGAAATATAACGCTTAAGTTAATAGGGGTGGACCTGAGTAAGGACGCATTGATCCTAGCTCGCAAAGCATCTGCCGATTTTCCGGAAATTAGCTATCAAGCTAAGAATATTTTAACTGCGGATTTTTCGGATTTTAATTGTGACATTGTAACCACAACCTTAACCATGCATCATTTCCCTGATCAGGAGATTCTAAAATTTATAGCGCAATTTGCAAAGTTAGCGTCGATGGGTATTGTTATTAATGATTTGGAACGAAGTGCATGGGCGTATAAGCTCTTTAAAGTATTTAGCTTATTTTTTATACGTACAAAAACGGCACGTATAGATGGATTAATATCCATTTCTAAAGGTTTTGTAAAACAGGATTTAGAAACCTATGCACGAACCCTTTCTCACATGCAACACCAAATAACTTGGAAATGGGCCTTTAGATATGTATGGGTCATGAGTAAAAAGAGACAAAAAGGAATATGAGTACAACTAGAATAGTAGCGGTTACCAAAGAACTCCCAAAATATTGCCGGGAAACCAAGGAAATACTACCCATGGTAGAGTTATGGCTTCAAAACCAGGACGAGCGCTTTAGACGCAAGGTTATAAAGATATTTGAAGGTGCTGCGGTGGACAGGCGTTATAGTATTATGGACCCTCAAGAGGTATTCCTAGCCACTTCTTTTGAGGATAAAAATGCTATTTATGCCCGAGAATGTAAAAAGTTAGGCACCACGGTATTAAAAAATGCACTTAGCAAAGCCAACTGGACACCGGATTCATTGGATTACATCATCACTGTAAGTTGCACGGGTATCATGATTCCCTCGTTGGATGCTTACCTGATTAATGCCTTAGATTTACGTCAAGATATTGTGCGACTGCCCGTTACAGAAATGGGTTGTGCTGCAGGGGTTTCTGGACTTATATATGCTCATAACTTTCTAAAGGCAAATCCGAATAAGAGAATTGCAATCGTAGCAGTAGAGAGTCCCACGGCAACTTTTCAACTCAACGATTACTCTATGGCTAATATGGTTAGCGCTGCTATTTTTGGAGATGGAGCGGCTTGTGTATTACTATCATCAGAGGAAACGGCGGAAGGGCCTAAAATACTTGGTGAGGATATGTATCATTTTAAGGACACGGCACATTTAATGGGGTTTGACCTTACAAACCATGGACTGAAAATGATATTAGATCCTGCTGTACCTGAGACTATTGCTGACCATTTTCCAGAAATTGTACATCCCTTTTTAGAACGCTACGGAAGTGATATTTCAAAAGTGGACCATTTGATATTCCATCCGGGTGGAAAAAAAATTGTGCAGACAGTGGAGGCGCTGTTTGGTAGCTTGGGGAAGAATATAGATGATACCCGAGCGGTATTGAAGCTCTACGGTAATATGAGTAGCGCTACTGTCCTATATGTGTTAGAGCGCTTTATGGAAAAAGATATCGCCCCCGGAGAACAAGGATTGGTTTTGAGCTTTGGCCCAGGCTTCTCTGCACAACGGGTGTTGTTGGAATGGTAGGTTAACGGATGGTTGCTAAAACATTAAAAATGGATACGAACTATGATACCTTGGAAGTAGAACAAAACAAGCACTTTTGGGCGCTCGTTTTGGGTGGAAGTAGTGGTCTAGGCTTGGCAACCGCGCTAAAACTCGCAAAACACGGGTATCATATTTTGATTGTTCATCGGGATAGGCGTTCCGATATGGAGGAAATTGACTTGGCATTCCATGAGATTAGAAAGCAGGGGGTACAGCTCAAGACTTTTAATAGGGATGCCTTGAACTCAGATACGCGTATAGCGCTTATAAAAGAACTATCCGATGTACTCTCTGATGGTAAAAAGATTAAGGTAGTTGTACATAGCATAGCCAAGGGGAGTCTAAAACCTATGTATAGCGCCAATACACCAACCTTGTCCGCTATGGATATTTCATTAACTTTTGAGGCCATGGCCTTGAGTTTATATGAGTGGACCAAAGCTTTACATGACCAAAAGTTTTTTGCTTCAGACACCAGAATTATGGCGTATACGAGTGAGGGGAATACCAGAGTTTTACCGCACTATGGTGCTGTATCGGTAGCAAAAGTAGCCTTAGAGGCCTTAGTTCGCAATATGGCCCTAGAATTTGCGCCACTTGGCATTAAGGCGAACTGCATACAGGCAGGGGTTACCAAAACTAAATCTTTTGAAATGATACCTAATTCCGAAGAAATAGAAGCTCATGCGCTGTCTCGCAACCCAAATGGAAGGTTAACAATTCCTGAGGACGTGGCCAATGCGAGCTATTTACTCACGCGTGAGGAAGCAAAATGGATAACGGGAACGGTTTTAAAAGTGGATGGAGGCGAAAGCCTGCAATGAGAATGAGCATATAATGAAACAGCAAGAGATTATAGATCAGTTGCCCTATGGTGCCTCGTTTTTGTTCGTGGACGATTTAATACACGTAGATGATACAGGTTCCGAAGGCACTTTTGTCTTTAGAAAGGAAATGGATTTCTACCAAGGGCACTTTAAAGACCATCCGGTAACGCCCGGGGTAATTTTAACGGAGTGTTGCGCGCAGATCGGTTTGGTGTGTTTGGGTATTCATCTGTTAGATTCCAAGAAGGCGAGTGCAAAAATGAATATTGGAATGAGCAGTTCGCAAATGGAATTCCTAAAACCGGTGCTGCCCAATGAAAAGGTGCGGGTAGTTTCAAAAAAAATCTATTTTAGGTTTCAAAAATTGAAATGTGAGGTACGTATGTACGACTCAAGGGGAGATATGGTCTGCAAAGGCGTATTGGCAGGAATGATAACAACAACTACACATGAATAGACGCGTAGTCATAACAGGATTAGGTGTATGTGCGCCAAATGGAATAGGGCTAAAGGCATTTACACATGCGCTGACGAATGGTACGAGTGGAATTCGATTTCAATCTGAATTAGAGCGTCTAAAATTTGGATGTCAAATAGCTGCAAATCCATTAGTTAAAGATAATGTATTAAATAATTACTTTACCCCATTACAATTGCGTGGCTTAAACGCATCTGGGCTCGTTTACGGGGTAATGGCAGGAATGGATGCTTGGGCAGATGCTGGCTTGGAACCCAACTCTACCGAAGAACCCTATTGGGATTATGGGGTGCTGTTTGGTACGGGTATTTTGGGGGTAGACAAGTTTAGGGAAGCTATTTTGATGATCGATGACCAAAATGTAAGGCGATTGGGAAGTACCAGTGTCATACAGACCATGGCAAGCGGAATTAGCGCCTACTTAGGTGGTAATTTAGGATGTGGCAACCAAGTATCTACCAATTCCTCTGCGTGTACTACAGGCACGGAAGGTGTTCTAATGGGTTATGAGCGTATTGCGACAGGAAAAGCGGAGGTGATGCTTGTTGGGAGCTGCAGTGATAGCGGACCTTATGTGTGGGGCGGTTTTGACGCTATGCGCATTCTTCCTAGGGATTATAACGGTAATCCTACACAAGCAAGTCGTCCTATGAGTGCTTCCGCCAAGGGTTTTGTTCCCGGCAGTGGGGCAGGGGCCTTGGTACTGGAATCCTTAGAAAGTGCTCAAGAACGAGGCGCCAAGATATATGCCGAAGTGTTAGGGGGTGAAATTAATAGTGGAGGACAGCGCGGGGAAGGTTCTATGACGGCACCGAATAGTATTGCGGTACAACGCTGCATACGTAACGCGGTAAAAAATGCAGGAATACAAGCAAGCGATATTGATGCTATAAATGGACATTTGACGGCAACAGCCAAGGACGGACTAGAAATACAGAACTGGAGCACGGCGCTAGATCGAAAAGGGGTGGATTTCCCATATGTCAATTCCTTTAAGGGAATGATTGGTCATTGCCTGGCCGCCGCCGGTAGTATAGAGTGCGTAGGCACCATATTACAGTTTAAGGAAGGTGCGCTTTTTGGGAACATCAATTGTAAGGATATTCATCCGGAGATATCCGATATCATATCGGAACATAAGATTCCTCAAAAAACGATTGCTTATCAACCTAAAATTATCGCAAAAGCTAGTTTTGGTTTTGGCGATGTAAATGCTTGTGTTATTTTTAAGGAGTACACCGCATAAGGAATTAGGGGAGATACCCTTTCTGAAACAAGGTTGTTGTATTCCTAAGAGAATGTTCCAATCAAAAACATAAAACGTGTAGGACTTTATATTTTCAATACAACACACAGCACAAAGAATAAAAAAAATAGAATAGATTTAGTTATGACAAAAGAAGAGCGTTATCAGAAATTAAAGGATATCATTACATTATACTTACCTGAGGATGTGAAGGTAACGGATATTCAACAAAACAGTAACTTTATTACAGAGCTGAATATTAATTCTGCAAATTTAGTGGACATTGTGCTGGATGTTGAGGATGCTTTCGACATCCGTTTGGAGAACGAGGATATGGATCAAATGCAGACGGTAGACAATGCACTTGGTATCATTGACAAGAAACTTTCTGAAAAATAAATTCCGTTATGAATAGTTTTATTGCTTGGACAAAACCACGATTGCTGGTAGATTGGCGCCTTATTCTGGTGTACTGTATGGTTTATTTTCTATGGGGTTTGGGTATGAATTGGTTTGGAGCACAAATGGAAATTGCCAAATTCACTTTTTGGTGGCAGGTAATCACCTGTTACATCCTTTATATGGTGCCCATTTCTTTGCTTTTGCGAAACTTACCGTTTCACACCCAGTACGCCTACGGGCTCATTGCTATGGGATTACTAGAATTTGGGGGCTACGCTTTAGAGACTTCCTTTGCCTATCCTAATAATCTGTTAGATCAGTTTTTTGGAGAACGAACCTTTGCCTTAGGTATGGCATTATTCTTTGCGGTATATTTTCCATTAGGAAATTGGGCGGTGGGGAAATTGTATACCCGTATTTTTAAGGGGTAGATAGCGCAGCAATGTTAGGTGTGTTTTGCATGTATACAAGGGTATTTCCAAGGCTATGTAGCGCACAGTAATCTTCACTAGCTATTCTTCTACTTTCTGTTCAGGTATCAATAGCGACGTTAATACGCCCGTTATTAGGGACACCGAAATTACGGATAGTGATACCCATTCTGGAAATTTCACATGATGGGCAAGTAGCATTTTCACCCCTACAAAGGCAAGTATGACTACAAGGCTATAATTGATATACCTAAACTTCGCCAACATTCTAGAAACAAGGAAGTACATGGAACGTAAGCCCAGAATCGCTAAAATATTAGAACTAAAAACGATAAAGGGGTCTGCTGTAATCGCTAAAATAGCGGGAATGCTATCTAGGGCAAAAAGAATATCGGTTAACTCTATGACTACTAAAGCAACAAATAGGGGTGTGGCGGCCCTGACTCCATTTTTTCGAGTAAAGAAATCGTGTCCATGAAGGGTAGAGGTCATGGGATATATTTTTTTAAGCTGTTTAAAAACAATCGAATTTTTCGGATTGAAGGAATGTTCGTCACTCTTCAACATTTTAAAAGCGGTAAATAGAAGGAATACACCAAAGACATAAATAATCCATTCGAACTTAGTGATGAGTGCTACGCCAAAAAGAATCATAAAGGCACGGAAAACGATAGCTCCCAAAATACCCCAAAACAGGACGCGATGCTGATATACTGCAGGGATTTGAAATGCAGTAAAGATGACTGCAATGACAAATACATTGTCTATACTAAGGGAAAGTTCTATAAGGTAACCTGTAATATACTTAAGAACTGCTTCATTTGGGGTGAGTCCGGTTGGGTTATCTACGAGTCCGGAAGAAAACAACCAATAGACTACGCCGCTAAAGGCAAGTGCCATTGAGACCCATATAGCGGTCCATATACTGGCCTCCTTAGATTTTATAACATGATCATGTTTGTGAAAAATACCAAGATCTAGCGCTAAGAAAACGATTACACAAGCGATAAAAATAATCCAAACCCACATACTACTTCAATATTAAGATTACGAATTTAACCATCATTTTTAAATTGGTATACTTCTAACGCGAAGATTATTGATATAAAACATAGGTACTGGGTAAAGCAATCTCTTCTGGCAGTAGAATTTACAGTTGCTTCTCAGTAAAAACAGCTTATTCCAAGGCGAGATGAAATTGGACCACAACTTTATTCGCCGCTCTATCTTTTTTTAATATGGTGATATCAAAATCGGGGGTAAATAAGGTAGTGGTACCCTCTAAGGTATTTCCATCCTTGGTAAAGCGTATTTCTATAGGCTTGGCAATTTCTTTTAGGGTAAGTGTTCCGTAGACCGTTATGCTAGTACCGGAGCCCTTTTCAATCTTAGTGCTTTTAAAGGAAATAACAGGAAACGTATCGGTATCAAAATATTTACTGCTTTTTAAAGACCAATCCCTAACGAAGTTACCTGTCTTTAAGGTTTCTGTCTTCACTTGGCCTTCTATGACCGAGTTTTCTAAATTGTTCCAATCAATTTTAGAGGTACTGGTAAAATCTGAAATGGAACCATTAACCTCCTTTTCTACAAAAGTAAAGGTGACTGAGCCCGATTTTATAGCCTTGTCCTGGGCCTGAACCGCAATAGGGAAAACTGCCATAAGGCAGAGTAAAAAAAGATGTTTCATAGGTACCGTGAAGCTTATTTAACTAAAAATAGCAAAAAGTACTTTAGAATCGGTTCGAACTACTGGTGAACCGACCTAAAGTAATTTCTGCTTAAAACCCTAAAATGATTTCATCTTAGCTTTCCGTTTTTGTAGTTGACGGTCCAAATCACGCGTTGTAGCGGCTATGGAAGCCTCAAAACTAGCCGTGCTAGACTCTGCAAAGAGTCTTGGCCCTGGTGCACTTAAGCGCATGTTACAAATCATTCCTGTATCGGGGGAAGAAGTGTTTTCTGTTTTAAAAAATACGTCTGCCCGGACTACAAAATCAAACTTTTCTAATAATCTATCCAATTTTTGGGCAGCCATAATCTCCAGTCGGTTACTGGCCTTTACATCATCATATTCAAAATTGATATTCATACTTATTTTGTTTGACCTTAAGGTAGACATTTCTCATTTATTTTTGAAGGTACTAGCCGTGTTAATTTTTGCGTAAGCGCATTAAAATTTTGTTAAAGATTGATAACCTGATATTTATCATTATTTTTTTTGGAGCTGTGCGGTATTTTTAAAATGTAAAAGAGTAACTTAAAGGCTAAGACAAACATACTATGGACACGAAGCGCAGTGAAATGGATATGAAAGATGTAGGTTCAACCTTGTTACATGTGCAGCGCAGCTTAAGCGAGCTGAAGTTGTTTAAGGAAAAAATGAAGTCTTATCTATGTGAGCCAACAACAGCGCACTTATTTGAAACAAAAGAACGAATTCAACAGCGCATTAATGAACACATAGGCGTGCATGTAACATTATTGTGCCGATTAGAGCACAAAAAGAACATCCTGAACAAAGAATTAAAACGCATTCAAAACCAGTTGCTGGAATCGAAAGAATTGGAAAAGGGTATTCATAGCTATATGCTGGCCGTTCATTCTTAATAGTTGCAGGTATCTCCTTTAGGACCGGCTTTATGAAGCCCGATAAACTGTATATAATCACCGATAATAGGGCTGGAAGCTAGCAAATGAGGGCTTGTGCTAATTTTGTGGTACATTGGTGTTGGACACTAGGTAATGTACATGAAAAAGGTATTCGTTTTAAGCTTATGTATAGTATGCACGGTTTTTAGTGCTGTAAGCGCTCAAGAAATTAGGAAAGATTCCATAGCTACAACTATAGCGGATGAAGATGGCCCAATGATGTTTAAGTTTGAGCCTGAGTTTGTTTCTGAACAACTAAAGAAGCGGGCAGTCTTTTTAGAAAAACGAAATAGGATTGATACGATGGATATTTCTGACAGGAAGCGACTTCGTTTGATAAAGCAGCTCTACAAGGGTACAAATTCTAAGGAATTACAAAAAGCTTTATTGACTGCAACGAAGTTTGAAGACGCTATGTAGACCATACTACGCACCAAAGTTTCAGTAGCTCTGTTTTTTCATAAGGTTATGAAAATAAACCATATATACATACGGTATTCCATAGTTTTACGAGAAAATTAAGTATTTTAGGTAGTATGAAAAGAGCAGTATTACTGATAGTAGTTTTTATCTTCACACAAGGCTGCGGTACTTCTAATAAACTAACAAATAGCCCTGAACAGGTAGCACAGCTCCACGAATTAGTACGTGCTAAATCTTATGTTTTTACGGCTACTAGAGCGTATCCTATGCCATCACAAGCATTTAATGCTATCGCAAATTCCGGTATACTACCGCCAGGAACGAATTCGGGAATGATCGATTTAACTACGATTACGAGTTTTTTGAAGATTGATGGAGATAGTATAACCGGGGATTTACCTTTTTATGGAGAACGCCAATTTGGCGGTGGTCCAACATCGAAACCAGGTATTACTTTTAAAAGTGTGCCGTATGAATACAACCAAACGTATAACGAAGCCAAGGGGTACTATAAAATAGTTTTTGAAATCTCAGACAAAACCGAACAATATCAAGTAAACTTATCCTTGTTTCCCAATAATTTTGCCAATGTTTCGATCAACAGTAACCAAAGAAGCACCATCCGATATAGTGGTACGGTGTCTAGAAGTAAGGCCTTAGCGCACTAATATCAAATACACCTACTTAGCATTCCAATTTTTAATTTATACTTCTTATATCATATATGGTTTTACCTCCTACACCTGTGTAGTACTAGTGGAACAATCCGCACCTGATTTGGTTATTTTATTGGTTCATTTGCCACAACATTCCCTGTAGAACTAGCAGAAATAGCGCAAATGGAGCATTTTGGACAGATTATCGTTAAAAAAGACTTAAACCAACAAGGTTTACTTCTGGTTTTCGTTTTTCCCCAATTAGATCAATATCTTTGCCGATCGATAAAGTAAACCATAGAAATTAACAACATGAGTAAAGTAAAAGAAGGCGATGTAGTAGTCGTACATTATACTGGTAAATTAAGTGATGGTGAAGTTTTTGATAGTTCCTTACAGAGAGAACCCCTTGAGGTGAAATTGGGGCAAGGAAGTTTAATTCCCGGTTTCGAAAAAGGGCTTATAGATATGGCCCCTTCCGAAAAAAAGACTATTGTAATTGACAAGCAAGAAGCGTACGGCGAAAAGCAAAAAGAACTTTTCCAGTCGGTACCGAAAGAACATTTGCCAAAAGATATGACTCCAGAAGTAGATATGGCACTAATTGCTTCAAATGAAGATGGCTCCGAGAGGCAACTACGTATTGCAGAAGTAAATGAAAACGATATTGTAGTAGATGCCAATCATCCTTTGGCAGGGCAGGACCTTACATTTGAGTTGGAATTGATAGAAATCAAATAGACGATAGAACAATTCATATCGTTAATACCGCCTATACGTAGGCGGTATTTTTGTTGGTACCTATATAAAATAAGAGCATTACAAATATAAAGTACCGTTAGTGCTACTGGTGCAATATATCAGTACGGGAATGATACTGCTAAGAAATCTAATGCTTCTGGACAATTTCGTATTTTTAGGCGTAAGAAGTTTGTAATCGTATACCGATGCATATCCATCTTAATTTTTTCATACCTCTTAAAAGCTAAATGCACTATGAATATCTCAAAACCCGCTAGTCGAGTATCGTATTTTCATTTTATAACATTTAGTTTTATCCTACTTCTTGGTCTGTCCTGCGAAGAAACGCCCAACAATGATCCTGATAAAGAAGAATGGATAGCCTTGTTCGATGGGGCCAACTATACGGATTGGACCCCTAAATTCAAAGGCTATGAACTTGGTGAGAATTATAAGGATAGGTTTGTTTATGATGATAGTCTTTTAAGTGTGCGATATTCAGAAACCGATTCGTTTAACGGAAATTTTGGACACCTATTTTACAAGAAAAAATTCTCACATTATAAGCTAAAGGCGAAGTATAGATTTGTTGGAGGGCAAATGAAAAACGGTCCAGGTTGGGCTTTTCGAAATAACGGGCTAATGCTTCATTGCCAAGACCCAAAGACACTGGGACTGGAACAGGATTTCCCCATTTCTTTAGAGCTTCAACTATTGGGAGGTGACGGCGCTACTGACCGCACAACAGCGAATCTTTGTACACCTGGTACGAATGTAGTTATGGGAGATTCCTTGTTTACCCCGCACTGCATCAATTCAAATTCAGATACCTACCAAGGAGACCGGTGGGTAGAAGTAGAGGCCTTGGTGCTTGGCGATTCTCTTGTACAGCATATCATGGAAGGGCGAGTAGTATTGGAATTCAAAAATCCTACTATTGGCGGAGGGAATGTAGATGGATATAAAGAAAGCGCCTATCAACAAGGGCAAGCATTAAAAGATGGTTATATCTCCATACAAGCGGAGACACATCCCATAGATTTTGAGTCCATAGCGCTTTTAGACCTTTGTGGGTGCATGGACGAAACTGCTAAAAACTATAAATCCTATTACGTGAAAGCAGCTAACGAAACCTGTATTTACAACTAAAGAATAGCCTTTGCCCCTTATAGGACACGACATCGATGTACGCTATATGGTACGGTATGGGGAAGAAAAAGTGTTACTAAAAATTGAAATGAACGCAGCAAGCCACATACGATAGATTATGAGATTTAGAATACTTTTTTATATACTTCTAGGAATGGCTGTTTTTGGCTGCAAAGAGATGCCGAAAGAAAAGCTAAGCGAATCCGAGAATCCTGTTATCATAGCTGAACAAGTTATAGTAGCAGCCTCATATACGGATTTGGAAGGCAATCCCATAGAACTTGATGATTATAAAGGAAAACGGGTGTTTTTGAATTATTGGGCTACGTGGTGCCGCCCTTGCATCGAGGAAATGCCCGATTTGCTGAAATTACAAGCTATGCTAATAGCGGAAAACTATGTTTTTCTATTGGCCTCGGACGAATCGGTTGAGAAAATAAAGAAATTTAAAACTACACGTAGCTTTGATTTTAAATTCATCAAGTACAACGGAACCTATGGCGAGCAACAAATAACTGCCCTACCCGTCACCTTTATTTATAATGAAGTAGGGGAGCAGGTGTTTCGCTTTGATGGTGCCATGGATTGGAACACCCAAGAACTAATTGAAAAACTAAAGAACCTAGACTAATGCGTTATCATTCCTATTTAGTATTACTATTTTGTTTTGTGCTAATAAATTGCAAACAAGAACCTAAGAGCCTTGAACCGGAAGTTTTAGTTAATATAGTAGAAGAAGTGTTATCTCCGGCTGGAGCCTCGAGTTCTTTGCCTCATTTGGTCTCAAATGTCGACGGTATCCTGTTGTCATGGGTAGCGACTAAAGGGGATTCCTTGGCTACGCTTTTCTTTTCTGAGCTGGAAAACGGCGCATGGCAAGAACCCCAAGCGGTTGTGGAAGGTAGTGATTGGTTCGTTAATTGGGCCGATTATCCAATGATAGCCGCAAACAAAGGGAATTATTGGTCACACGTCTTGAAGAAGTCGACCAAAGGCACCTATTCCTATGACGTAAAAATGAATATAAAAACAAAGGGAAACACCACTTGGGAGACAGATATGGACTTGCACACAGACGGTACGCCAACAGAGCATGGTTTTGTAACGGTGCTACCGTATAAGGATGCTTTTTTTGTGACCTGGCTAGACGGCAGAAATACCGAAGAAAATGAAGCAGGGGAGCGGGGTGCCATGACGGTTCGGGCAGCAGAAGTTGCTTCAAATGGGGAGGTAAGCCATGAACATGAATTGGATGTAAGCACCTGCGACTGCTGCCAGACCACGGCAGCCATTACGGATAATGGTCCTGTTGTGCTCTACCGCGACCGCACGGAAGAAGAAATTCGAGACATTAGTATTGTACGGCAGGTCAATGGAACCTGGACAGCCCCAAAAACCATTCATGCCGATGGAAATAAAAGGTTGTCCTGTAAATGGCCCTAAAGTGGCTGCTATGGGGAATAATGTAGCGGTTGCTTGGTTTACGGCCGCACAAGATACCGCTAGGGTACAGGTCGTATTTTCCAAAGATGGAGGAGAAAATTTTGAAAATCCTACCGTGATTGCGAAAGGAACAACAATAGGTAGGGTAGATGTGGTATGGGTGGATGAAGAAACGGCAGTGGTGAGTTGGATGGACACCAAAGAAAAAGTAGCCAGCTTGAACGTGGCGAAAATTTCAAGAACAGGGCTGGCATCCGAAAAGGTAACCGTGGTGGAGATGAACGGTTCTCGGCAATCTGGATTCCCGCAACTAGAAAAAGTGGATGATATGTTGTACTTGGCCTGGACCGATGTTACTGCAACAGATACGAGGGTGCGAATGGTAAAGGTTGCTATTAGCGCACTGTAAGTACCGCTGCAGCTATTATGCCTCTAAAATTTTTAAAAAGGTTTCCTTGGGAACGCTATATACATAATCTGCTAAGACCTGAAGATGTACGTAATGATCGTACATGTTGGCATCTGGGTTTACATAATTGAAGTTCCTATGGCGCCAAAAGGCCATGGCAGCCGCTGCATAGACTGTAAAAGCCTGTAATGCACCTTTCTCTATATCGGATAGTGTTGTACTCTTTTGATATCCCCTTACTAGTAAATTCGCCTTTTGCAAATCTATCTCTTTTTCATTTTCACAGAGTCCAACAATGGCCATGCCCAAGTCAAAGATGCGGTAATACTGCGCAGCTTCCTCAAAATCCATGATACGGGCTGTTTTTAGGTCGTTGCTTACGA
>RCNB010000297.1_pt1 | contig 34173 bp, 24 predicted proteins | sample 2041321 | NCBI WGS metagenome assembly RCNB01 (sample SAMN09708232, study PRJNA481090) | Marine sediment metagenome, whole genome shotgun sequencing project.
TCGGACAGGCGCAACTTCATGCTTGTTCTCCCTTTCAGTCCGAACGCACTTCCGTTGCTTCGTTCATTATTGCTGCATGCAGCGCTACGATTTAATCCATGATTTAGGTTGAGAGGAGTACTTCGACTTTAGACTTTGGACCTTAGACTTTTCGACATTCTAGCAAGGCTTCGAAAATTCTTAACGCGCTTTTCAAACTACACTGACGTAAAAGATTCGATTTAATCAATGTTCTTTGTTCGAAGAATGTTCTTTAGGTCATTAAGATCTAAAGAAACAATATCAACAGGGTTAATTCTATATAGGACTTAGCGCTGCATTTAGCAATAATGAAAGAAGCTTTTGATTGGAGATTGATTATATAAGATTTTAAAATCCTCTCCAAAACTAAAATTATTGATTAAATCGTAACGACCTCTTTAAATTCTCGTCTTAGCTTCCGACTTATTTTAGCGCGGGAAGTAGCAGCAGCCCGGAAGTGCAACGGCTAGGGCTGCGGTGGAGAAAATAAGGAGGGAAAGCTACAGAGAATTAAAAGCAGTCTTGATTTTTTCGTTCTTTTGCATCAAGGCAAAAGAACAAAGAATAATATCTTACGAATTTTTATTCTAAAAAAAAACATATCATGGACGTACGTACATACATCCCTTTTAAAGGCCTCACCCTTCTAAGATCCAATAGCACATTCAAACCACTAATATTTAGCAGGTTTCCCATTAGGTACTGATCTTTCAATAAATTCTCTCAGGTCATCATTAGCTGTTTGAAGATCTTCCTTTCTGAGGTACATCATATGACCACTTCTGTACCCTTTAAATTGCATTCTGTTTTGCAACACTCCACTGGGATCCAATTGCCACATCGTGTATTTGGCATTAAAGTAAGTAGTAGCTCCGTCGTAATAACCAGATTGAAACAAAATGTTCAGATAAGGGTTTTCTGCCATCGCTTTTCTTAAATTTTCTCTGGTATTGTTGCCTCTTGTATCCCAGGGATGTACATCACCAAACATGTTGTACTTGACGTCAGTCTTAAAATTCAGGTGCTCTCTTATATAGTAGTTGATAGCCGGTGTGAATGAATGTAACCAGGAGGTCAATTCAGCATTGTAATCGGGCTTAACCCCGGCAATTATTTTGTCGATCCCTAAATATCTGGAATCAAGTCTTCCAATGGTATTCCCTTTTTTATCCCTCAATAGTTCCTTCCAAAAAAACTGCGTTGGAACATCCAGGTTGTGTTGCAGAATCGATTGACTTGACAAACCAGAGTAGTAAGACATGGTTTTGGCCACTTTTCCCTTCTCAGAGATTGATAATGCTCCTCCTTTAGCCAGAGCAGGCATTAGAAAATTCAATGCATAGTCTTCAGCCTCAGGCAGTACATCAAGTAAATCTTTTTGCTGAAGTTTTTCTGGTAGCATTTTATGATACCAGGCAGCGGCTGTAAAATACGGGAGGTTCAAAGCTGATGAGATCGCCGGATCTGATTTAAAAAACTTATAATCAGCAGGTGATACCAAAATGACACCATTCAAATACATCCATTGTGCTTCCTGAAGCTCAAGCGCCAAACCTGATACCCTTGTTCCGCCATAGCTCTCACCAATTAGAAATTTTGGCGATAACCACCTATTGTGTCTGTTGATAAAAGTATTTAACCAGCCTGCTAAATACTTAATATCGGCATTGATCCCATAAAATGTTTCCTTTTTAACTTCTTCCCCACTAGCAGGAATTGTTCTGGAAAATGCTGTGTTGACAGGATTTACGTAAACAATATCAGCAACATCGAGAATAGAATGCTCGTTATCTTTGATCCCATAGGGTTGTTGTGGATATCCCTCATCATCAATTTTTAATACTTTAGGTCCGGTATAAGCAATATGCATCCATACTGAAGCCGATCCCGGGCCTCCATTAAACGAAATGACCAATGGCCTCTCAGCCATCGTGCCGGAATTATTTTTTTTATAATAAGTATAAAATAAGGTGGCAATGGCTTTGCCGCTTTCGTCCCATACCGGTTGTGTACCGGTGGTTGCCGTATAACTGATTTTTTGCCCCTTGATTGTTGATGAATGATTGGTGACTATAATGGTATCAGGCGATATTTGAATATCCTGACCAAAGCTGAGTTGAAATGCAAAGAAAAAAAATAGAAAATACAGGGTTGATTTCATTTGTTTTAGGATGTAAAATTTAACAGATGACTATTATTCAGGATACTCAATACGAAGGTGATAGATATTGTTTAATTTCTTTTTAATCACCTTTTTAATCGTTTGAATCTCCTTAAAAGTGATGTCTGAATTCATATACTGCCCGTTGCTCATCTGCCCGTTAATAATTTTTTCTACCAAATCATCAATCAATATAGCCGTAGGATCTTTGATGCTCTTTGAAGCAGCCTCACAAGCATCACACATCATTAATATAGCTGTTTCCTTTGAGAAAGGAATGGGCCCCGGGTAAGAGAAATCTTTATGATCCACCTGGTCAGGAGTAATGTCATTCTGTTTTCTGTAAAAATAGTAGACCATGGATGTGCCGTGATGGGTTCTTATAAAATCAATGATCCTGTCTGGAAGCCTGTTCTTTTTAGCGATCTCAATACCTTTCAACACATGATCAATAATTATTGTAGCCGAGTCATGCGGAGGTAATTCATTATGAGGATTAACACTTGTTGTTTGATTTTCAATAAAATACATAGGATTAACCATTTTACCTATGTCATGATACAAAGCTCCTGTTCTAACCAACATGGCATTGGCACCTATCTCATTGGCTGAAGCTTCGGCGAGATTGGCAACCTGCATGGAGTGCTGAAAGGTTCCTGGAGCCTTTTCATTGAGTTCCCGCAACAATTTTGAATTTGTATTCGACAATTCCAACAAAGAAACATCCGATACCAGGTTGAAGGTCTTTTCGTAGATCAAAATCAAAAACAATGACAAAAAGGAAAGAACACCATTCAATGAAAATAATACAAAATATCCCCATTTAAGATGTTGGGCATTTCCCTCCTGAATAAAGGAAAAAGCCAGATATGATAAAATATAAACCCCTGTGATCTTAATGATGGAAAAGAACAAATTCGCCCTTCTGTGCAACTCTGATACGGTCAGAATAGTTACAATACCTGCTATAATCTGAAGAAAGATGAATTCAAAACTATTGGGTACGATAAACCCCAAGATCAAAACGGTAACAACATGGGCAAATAAGCCCAGACGCGCATCAAAAAAAGCTTTGATGATGATCGGTAAAATAATGACGGGAACCACGTAGATATAATTCAACCAATACTTCTGTACCATCGTGACTAAAAAAACGATCAATATGATATTGAAAAAGATAAAAGTAAGTTTGGTGTTATTTTCCCAAATACTTTTTCGATAACGTTGTAAAAACAACATCAGCATCAGCAGCACCAAGGCCACCAGGATAGTATATCCAAAAACAATCCAGTTATAATTGGACTTACTCCAAAGCTGAGAATCATACTCGCTTTTAAGTGAAACAAGTATCTCATATTTAGATCCTTCTACCACATCACCTTTAGCAATAATTCGTTCATTTTCTGTCACCAAGCCCTTATTGACTGTAATCCCCTTTATCTCTTCGTCTATCACTTTTTGGGTGAATTCTTCGTCATAAAAAATACTGGGTTCTAATATGTCGAAAAACAAGGTGGTAAAATTCTGCTCCAGCTTTTGATATCTGGTTTTGTCGAAATATTTTTGAATAGCCGGAACCAGCATCTCTGTGGTAAAAAGATTGTCAGACAGAATGTCTTCCGCTTCATTTCCCTTTCTTAAAGTTATGATCGTGTTTTTTAGAACTTTATCATTATCAGATTTATTGAGAAAACCAGTCTCATAAACACGTTCAATAAATCGAAGGCCAAATGTCTTTATTCGACTCTTCCCTAATCTAGCCGCCGCTGAGTCCTCCTGAATCATTAGGATCTTTGAAAGGTATTGTTGTTCTACCTCCTTGAAGACATCCTCATTGGCGGTAAAAAATAATCTTTTATTGGCCTCGATTTCCTCTATCTCTTTCTGAACATTCTCGTCCGTTTTTAAAATAGCAAAATCAAAAGGTGCATATAGATTTTCATACTGCCAGGGTTTACCTTTTTGAATATTATACTTGAACTGTCCACCTTTTGGGAACAGATAAACAATGGTTACCGTAATTACTATAAAAAGAAATATTTTATAGACAAGGGCGTGATTTTGATAATATTTATTCAGAAAATCCTTCATGCAATTCAATTACGATTTCAAATGTAAAAAATAATACTCCAAAACTGCGTTATTTCACGAACTTATGCAAAGTCCTTAAAAATTCTTAAAAAAAGAATTAATTCTGAGCTAAAATAATAGCTTTAGAAAATCTAAATTCCATGAACCAGCGCATTGTTTTCTTTAGTACATAGCTAAATAATCTCACTAAATTTCTTTACTTTCGCATACAGGCTGGTTAACCTGATTTGATACAATAAGTCAAGTTTCCATAAATAAAATTTAGTATGAAAGAAGTTGTGATTGTTTCGGCCGTAAGAACCCCTATTGGAAGTTTTTTAGGAAGTCTTTCAGAAGTCCCGGCAAGTAAACTTGGTGCTGCTGCTATCAAGGCTGCCCTTGAAAAAATAAATCTTGATCCATCTCATGTTGACGAGGTTTTTATGGGAAATGTTGTGCAAGCAGGTGTGGGTCAGGCCCCGGCTAAACAAGCAGCTTTGTTTGCAGGAATTCCTGACGCTGTTCCCTGTACAACGGTAAATAAAGTTTGTTCTTCGGGAATGAAAGCAATCTCTTTTGCTGCTCAGGCCATAAAATGCGGTGATGCCGAAGTCGTTGTGGCTGGAGGAATGGAAAACATGAGTATGATACCACATTATATGCATGGTCGTAAAGGGCAAAAATTTGGTAATATCCAGATGGAAGACGGTTTGTTAAAAGATGGACTTGTGAATGTCTATGATGGAAAACACATGGGCACTTGCGGAGATGCCTGCGCAGTGAAATATGAAGTTAGTAGAGAAGATCAGGATGCCTTTGCCATTTCATCGTACGAGCGTTCTGCAGCTGCATGGAATTCTGGGAAATTTGACAATGAAGTCATCCCTGTCGAAATTCCGCAAAGAAGAGGTGAGCCTTTGATAATCAAAGAAGATGAAGAGTATAAAAATATTAAAATTGATAAGGTTGCCAACTTAAGACCAGCCTTTAGTAAGGAGGGTACAGTAACTGCAGCAAACGCTTCTACCCTTAATGATGCTGCCGCTGCCCTCGTGATCATGAGCAGAGAGAAAGCCACTGAACTGGGAATAAAACCCCTGGCAATAATCAATGGGTATGCTGATGCATCTCAAGAACCTGAATGGTTCACTACTGCACCTGCCAAGGCCATACCAAAAGCGCTGGCTCAGGCCAATATTAATGCTTCAGATGTTGATTTCTATGAATTGAACGAAGCTTTTTCGGTCGTGGGACTTGCTAATATAAAACTGCTTAATCTTGATCCTTCAAAAGTAAATATTCACGGAGGTGCTGTTTCCCTGGGGCATCCCTTAGGGTGTTCAGGAGCACGGATCATTGTGACGCTGATCAACGTTCTCAGACAAAATCAGGGAAAGATAGGAGCTGCAGGTATATGCAACGGCGGTGGAGGCGCAAGTGCCATGGTAATTACTTTGGCTTAATTATTCTATCTCAAGTATACTTAATTAGTTTTCATGGAATTCGGAATCTGCCATTTAAATTGTATCGCTCTAAGAAAGGACCCATCGGATCAAAGCGAAATGCTTAGTCAAATCCTTTTTGGAGAGACTTTTAAGGTGTTGGTTTCTGAAGGAGAATGGATCAAGATTCATTTGGATTATGATTTTTATGAAGGATGGGTACACAGAAAACAGATTGAAGAATTGAATAATGAAGTCTATCATAAGATTTCACAAAATAAACCCTGTTTTTCAAATGAGCTTGTCACTTTTATCACTGATAAAAATGACCAGCTCCAAGTACTAACTTTAGGTGCTGTATTACCCAGATATAAGGAAGGAGTGTTTAGCTTCAATGACTTCAATTATGATTTTGATGGAGAGGTGATAAACAGTAAGCTGCCGAAGTCAAATCTGGTCCGAACGGCTTATAAATTTCTAAACGCACCCTTTCTTTGGGGTGGCAGAACTCCCTTTGGGGTAGACTGTTCTGGTTTTACACAGATGGTTTATAAGATTAATGGATATCAATTATTCAGAGATGCCCATCAACAGGCTAGTCAGGGCGAAGTATTAAGTTTTATCGAAGAATGTGAACCTGGCGACCTGGCTTTTTTTGATAATGAGGAGGGCGAGATCATTCATGCCGGGATTGTAATGGCTAATAATTATATCATACATTGCCATGGAAAGGTCAGGATTGACCGAATTGATTCAAGTGGCATCTACAACATAGATACAAAAAGACATACCCACAAGTTACGAGTAATGAAACATTTGTTTTAAAAAAGATTGTGAGCCTCAACGAAGGCCGCAAGTTAAACCATCGATTATGGAAATTAGAAAACGTACTTTGTTTATCATTTCATTTTCTGTGATAGCAATCTTTCTTACGTGGAAAATTTATTTGAATTACACCAATAAGTTGCTTTCAATTACGCCTAGTTTAAGTGAAATATCAGGAATTGAATACGATAAGAATGGTAACCTATGGGCGATCAATGACAGTGGTAACAGTACAGAGATCCATCAAATCGATTCTTTGGGAAACATCAACCGTTCCATCAATATTACGAATGCTAAAAATATTGACTGGGAAGACCTTACACAAGACGATTTCGGACATTTCTTTATAGGCGATTTTGGTAATAATAATAACAAAAGACGCGACCTAACCGTTTATAAAATTGAAAATCCAATTGATATCAAGACTACAGAAACAGAAGCTGAAATTATTCGGTTTAAATTTATTGATCAGAATCTTAAAAACACAACCGACAGTATTAAAAATTTTGATCTGGAAGCCTTTATTTTTTATAAAGGACGATTGTACTTGTTTACCAAGAACAGAACCAAACCATTTGATGGGTATGCAAATCTTTATAGAATGGAAGATTATGCTTCCAATCAAAAAGCCAAAAGAATAAGTCGTTTTAAAACATGTCAGGCAGGAAAATACCAATGTTGGATTACCGGAGCTGCCTTGAGTCCTAACAGGAAAAAGCTCGCCTTGTTGGGGTCTAATAAGGTCTGGATTTTTAAAAACTGGAAAGGCGATGACTTCTTTTCCGGCGACCTTACAGAAATTGATCTTGGTCTAATTACCCAAAAAGAAGCAGTCACATTTCTAAATGACTCTTTGATAGTGATTGCCGATGAGTATTTTAAAGGCATCGGAGGTAATTTATATACGCACACCATAAACTAATACACTATCATTATTCAGGTTTGTCACAAAAAAAAAGCTATCAGTCAATTGACCAATAGCTTTTCTTATCAAGTGGATTCTATTATTATTTCAAAGAATCATATTTTTCTTTCATGACCTGAAACTTGTCATCCATTTCAGTATTTTCATACAAACTCATCAAAGTTCTGATTGTATCAATATCATCTGGCCTAAGTTCTAAAGCTTTTTCATAATAAGGAATTACAGTTTTATACAATGCAGCCTGTTTCGCCTTTACTTCATCATACTTATCAAAGTCATTAAGGTTCTTGTTCATTTCTTCAACCAACACCTTATCATCTTCTAAATACGCCGAACCCAAATTGATATATGCATCAACATAGGAAGGATCAAGTTCTATTGTATTTTCATAATATTCCTTGGCTTTTTCGAAGTCACCCTGCTCTCCTGTAATTACTCCAAGATTGAAGTAAAGCGAGGCATTTGTGGGATCTAATTCGAGCGCCTGAGTCATCAGATTGGCAAATTCATCTTTGTTGCCCAATTTGATTTGAAGGTTTGCTTCAGTCAAAATAAGGTTTACATCTTCAGGAGCAACTTCTCTTGCTTCTTTAACCGCTGCAATAGCCTTATCAGTATCTCCCAATTCTACATATACAAAGGCAATGTTCTTAACAATTGTTGGTTGTTTGGATTCTGTAGTCTTGGCAAGGGGTTCACTGTGAGTTCCGGCTTTGACCATTAGATCCATATTGGATTGGCCACCCATATTTTCTCTTTCTCCCGAATCAATATTCAGTGCAGTATACTCTGTAATAATTCCGGTATATCCAAGGTCCTTCAACGTCGTAAAATACTCAAGGGCCAAGGGATAATCCTTATCCAAATAAGCAGCATTTGCGGCATATTCCATGAATGCTGTATCCTTTTTACTCAAATGATACACTTCAAACAATTGAGTCTTGGCTGCAGTATAATCCTTACTCTGATAAGACTGGATACCTTTGGCAGAAATTTCAGAAATTAAGGTATCCATCGTTGGTCTGGCCAATTCTGAATACTTTAAAGAGCCTGTTTTTTCCTCTGTTTCAAAAAGTGCATTGAACGATTCAGCAGCAATTTTGAAGTTCTCTATACTATCGTCAGTTTTTGTTAAACCAGCATATGATTCTCCTTTTAAATAATAGAACTTGGCTTTCGTTTTGTCGTCCGCTCCAGCAATCAAAGATTCGGCTTTAACTATTTCTGTTATAGCTGCTGCATAATCATTTTTCTTAACCGCTTTTTCAGCAGCTTTTAATTCATCCTTTTGTGCATACGTTATCGTGCATATGAATAATGCTAACAATAACAAGATTTGATTTTTCATTTTAATATTACTTAAATTATATATTGATTTATTGAGCCTGCAAAATTAATCATTTTGCTCAGTATTTTCATGATTTTCATCAGTTTTTATTTCATTATCAGGTATTTCCGGAACTTCATCCTCTTCGCTTTTAACTTTGGCCACTGCCGCAATCGAATCATTTTCTTTGATATTGATAAGTTTCACTCCCTGAGTTGCCCTTCCCATAACTCTAAGGTCAGCAACTCCCATTCTAATGGTGATCCCTGATTTGTTGATGATCATCAAATCATCCTCATCAGTCACATTTTTGATTGCGACCAATCCCCCAGTTTTCTCAGTGATATTAATGGTTTTTACACCTTTCCCACCTCTGTTGGTAATTCTGTAATCATCCAATTTTGATCTCTTGCCGTAGCCTTTTTCCGAAACTACTAAAATATCAGAATCATTATCAGGAATAGAAACCATCCCAATAACTTCGTCTTTATCATCTCTAAGCCTAATTCCTCTAACACCAGATGCGTTTCTTCCCATCGGGCGGGTTTTTCCCTCCTCAAAACGAATGGATTTACCTGATTTTGCAGCAATCATGATCTGACTTTCGCCATTTGTAAGTTTGGCTTCGAGTAATTCATCACCTTCCTTAATTGTTATGGCATTAATCCCATTTGTTCTTGGTCGGGAATACTGCTCAAGTGACGTTTTCTTAGTTTGACCTTTCTTCGTCACCATGACCACATAATTACTGTTCACATATTCCTCATCTTTCAGATCTTGTGTCACGACAAAAGCTTTTACCTTATCATCGTTTTCAATATTAACAAGATTTTGAATGGCCCTACCTTTTGAAGTTTTGTTACCTTCCGGGATTTCATATACACGCATCCAAAAAACTTTACCATTACGTGTAAAGAACAGCATGTACTGGTGATTGGTCGCTACAAAAAGATGCTCAAGAAAGTCTTCGTTTCTTGTTGCAACCCCTTTTTGGCCCCGACCGCCTCTGTTTTGTGTTTTGTATTCCGAAAGATCTGTTCGTTTGATATAGCCCGCGTGAGAGATTGTAACAACAACCTGCGAATTAGGAATCATGTCTTCGATGTTTAATTCACCTCCGGCATATTCTATAACTGACCTTCTTTCATCTCCATATTTCTCCTTGATCACCGATAATTCTTCCTTGATGATTTCCATTCTCCTAGGTTCACTTGACAATATATCTTTCAGGTCTTCGATCAATTTCATGATGTCTTCATACTCGGCTCTCAATTTATCCTGTTCCAGACCGGTCAATTGTCTTAACCTCATTTCAACGATAGCTCTTGCCTGAATTTCAGTCAATTCAAATCGTTTTATCAATTTCTCTCTGGCCTCATCTGCATTGCTTGACGCACGGATCAATTTGATCACTTCGTCAATATTGTCACTGGCGATGATCAGTCCTTCGAGTATATGAGCTCTGGCCTCCGCTTTTTTCAATTCAAATTCAGTCCGCCTAACGACCACTTGATGCCTGTGATTCACAAAGTGAACAATCAGGTCCTTGAGGTTCAAAACCTCCGGCTTGCCATTAACCAGGGCAATATTATTTACACTAAAAGAAGTTTGAAGTGCAGTATATTTATACAACTTGTTCAGAATGATATTTGGAATCGCATCCCTTTTCAATACATAGACTATTCTTCTGCCCTTTCTGCTCGTTTCGTCTCTAATGGAAGCAATTCCATCAATTTTATGATCATTGATCAGATCAACGGTTTTCTTTAAAAGATCAGAACCATTTACCTGATAAGGCAATTCAGTAACCACGATGCATTCTCTGCCATTTACCTCTTCAAAGTTCGCCTTAGCACGCATCATAACACGCCCTCTACCTGTTAAAAAGGCCTGCTTCACTCCTTCGTAACCATAAATAGTTCCACCTGTAGGAAAATCCGGTGCTTTTATGTGCTCGATCAATTCCTCGATCTCGATGTCGTTATTTTCAATATAAGCTACTGTTCCATCCACAACTTCACTTAAGTTGTGCGGCGCCATATTGGTTGCCATACCCACCGCAATACCCGAAGCACCATTAACCAGTAAGCACGGTATTCTTGTTGGTAGTACTGTTGGCTCTTGTAAGGTATCATCGAAGTTTAACCTGTGGTCTACAGTATCCTTATCTATATCGGCAAGCATGTCTTCAGAGATCTTTCTCATTCTGACCTCTGTATAACGCATGGCCGCAGGACTGTCTCCATCCGGAGAACCGAAATTCCCCTGCCCGTCTACCAGTTCATAACGCATACTCCAGTCTTGTGCCATTCTTACCATCGCATCGTAAACCGATGTATCTCCATGAGGGTGGTATTTACCCAAAACCTCTCCTACTACTCTTGCTGATTTCTTGTGAGCTCCTGTTGCCTTAATTCCCAACTCATGCATCCCAAATAAAACCCTTCTGTGAACTGGTTTTAGGCCGTCCCTAACATCAGGCAAGGCTCTTGAAACAATTACCGACATTGAATAATCAATGTATGCAGATTTCATTTCCTCCTCAATATTAATTGGAATTATTTTGTCGTGTTCCGCCATTTTTTCTATCCGTTTTTAATCGTATTTTTTTAGCTGGAGCAATATACAATTATTCTTATTTTTAGGGAGCCCGAGGCCCATTTTTATTAAGATTAGTTATTAACAATAGGGCTCAATTATTTGGCTGAATTTTAGTAACTTAGTATGAAGTTTAAAGTTGCTAATAACTTTTGTAATGAATAAGTTAAAAATTCTACTAAATTTACATCATAAACAACAAGCATATGGACGATAATTTTTCACCAAAAGTAAAGGATGTAATTGCCTATAGTAAAGAAGAAGCTTTGAGATTGGGACATGATTTTATAGGTACTGAACACTTGATGCTTGGTATTTTACGCAAAGGAAAAGGCGAAGCCTATGACATATTAAACACCTTCGAACTTAATTTTTCCGCTTTACGGAAGAAAATAGAACTGTTGCACGAAAGTGGTTCTATGGTTGCTGATGTCAATGATAAAAAAAGTCTTCACCTTACCAAACAAGCTGAAAAGGCTTTAAAAACGACGTTTCTGGAAGCCAAATTATACAAAAGCGATGCCATCAGTACCGCGCATTTATTACTTTGTATTTTAAGAAATGAAAATGACCCAACGACTAAGGTCCTGCATAATTTTGACGTTTTCTATGAAGATGTAAAAGAAGTATTTCAGGAATTATTTGCCAGCTCTAAGGAAGATGATATTACTGAAAGTCCGGTGGCAGAAACTCCTCCTGAAGATTTTAGCGAGCCTCAGAAAAATCCTTATCAAGGATCAAAAGGAAAGGTCGTGAAAAAGTCTAAAACACCTGTTTTAGACAATTTTGGAAGGGACCTGACCCTTATGGCCGAAAATGGCAAACTCGATCCTGTAGTGGGCAGAAAACTTGAAATAGAGCGTATTTCTCAGATTCTGAGTCGTAGAAAAAAGAACAACCCTATTTTAATTGGAGAACCCGGTGTAGGTAAATCAGCAATAGCAGAAGGATTAGCACTGAGAATAATTCAGAAAAAGGTATCGAGAATTTTATTCAATAAACGAATTGTGTCTCTGGATCTTGCAAGTCTTGTAGCCGGAACAAAATACAGAGGTCAATTCGAGGAGCGAATGAAAGCTTTGATGAATGAATTGGAAAAAAATGATGATATCATCCTGTTCATTGATGAGATTCATACCATTGTTGGAGCTGGTGGAGCCACCGGATCTTTGGATGCCTCCAATATGTTCAAGCCTGCTCTCGCGAGAGGCGAAATACAATGTATTGGCGCTACCACTCTTGATGAATTCAGACAAAATATCGAGAAGGACGGAGCTCTGGAACGTCGATTCCAAAAGGTAATTGTAGAACCTACCAGTGTTGAGGAAACCATCCAGATATTAGAAAATATCAAAGGCAAGTATGAGGACCATCACAATGTGGAATTCACCCCCGAAGCAATCAAGGCCTGTGTAACGCTTACAAACAGATATATGACAGACAGATATCTGCCAGACAAGGCTATTGATGCCATGGATGAATCCGGATCCAGGATCCATATCACAAATATTGTGGTTCCCGAAACTGTATTGGAGCTCGAGAAAAAACTTGAAGAGATACGAGAAAATAAAAATGATGTTGTAAAGAGTCAGAAATACGAAGAAGCCGCCAAGTTACGTGACGATGAGAAACGCATCGAAAAAGAGCTTGAAATCGCCCAGACTGACTGGGAAGAGCAATCAAAACTTAACAAAGAAACGGTCACAGAAGACAATGTTGCAGAAGTCGTAAGTATGATGTCTGGTATTCCTGTAAACAGGATCGCAGAGGCTGAGAGCAAGCGACTCAGAGACCTTCCGGAGCTCATAAAAGGAAAAATAATAGGTCAGGATGAAGCCGTGAGCAAAGTAGTAAAAGCGATTCAAAGAAATCGTGTAGGCTTGAAAGATCCTAACAAACCTATTGGTTCTTTTATCTTTCTTGGTCAAACAGGAGTTGGTAAAACTCAGCTCGCCAAGATCCTGGCGACACAATTGTTCGATTCACAGGATGCCCTTGTGCGGATAGACATGAGTGAATACATGGAAAAGTTTGCCATTTCCAGATTGATAGGAGCTCCTCCAGGCTACGTAGGCTATGAAGAAGGAGGACAACTTACAGAAAAAATAAGACGCAAGCCTTATGCCGTTGTACTGCTGGACGAAATTGAAAAAGCTCATCCGGATGTGTTCAATATGTTACTGCAGATTCTTGACGATGGTTATATTACTGATAGTTTAGGTAGAAAGATTGACTTCCGTCATACCATTATCATCATGACCTCAAATATTGGGTCAAGACAGCTAAAAGATTTTGGCCAGGGAGTTGGATTCGGTACGAGCTCTAAAAAAGATCAGGCTGACGCCAATGCGAAAAGCGTTATTGAAAATGCCCTAAAAAAGAGTTTTGCTCCTGAATTTCTTAACAGAATCGATGACGTGATCATTTTTAATGCACTGGAAAGAGAAGATATCCATTTGATCATTGATATTGAATTGGAAAAATTATTATCTCGTATTTCAGGCCTGGGATATCAACTCAAACTAAGTGATGCAGCAAAAGACTATATTGTTGACAAAGGATTCGACAGAAAATACGGCGCACGTCCGCTTAAGAGAGCCATCCAAAAATACATTGAGGATGCCCTTGCAGAAGAGATTGTTAATGCCAATCTAAATGAAAATGATACGATTTTTATGGACCTTGATAAAGAGAGTAACGAACTCACAATCAAAATTGACAAAACAAAGGAATCCAATTAAAAAAATGGGTGGCTCAGGAGCCACCCATTTTTTTTACAAATCATCGAAAAATCAATGATTACATAGAGAACACTACTAGCCACGTAAAGGGCAAAGTTGTCTATACCATCTTTGTTGGTTAAAACAAAACCCAAGTAGCATATCCCTGTGCCAATAAAACCAAATTCTTTAAACAACTCAATCATTTAACCTTAGAATTGACAAGAGATTGATATAAATCATATCAAATGCGTAAGTTTTGATTTTAAAAATAGCATTTTCTCAAAAAAAATATTTTATTCTTCAACAATTAAAAAAAGTACTATATATTTGCCCACATGCAAAAAATAGTTGACATATACACTTCCTTTCGCAGTTGCACATCGACCGCTACGTTCACTATTTTCACCCTTTAGGGGTTGTATTTCATATATTTCTACGTCATTAAAGGACTAATTTACAAGAAGTAAATAAAAATATTCTTTACTATTAAAAAAATACATTTATAGCTTATAAAATCAATACAATGATAGTATCAAAATTTGGTGGAACTTCAGTTGGTTCTGCCGAAAACATAAAAAAAGTAATTCATATTGTTCAGCAAAAAAATCAAAAAACGGTTGTCGTGGTTTCGGCCCTTGGAGGAATTACCAATTTATTGATCAAAGCTTCTGAACTGGCATTGAATAATGATGAAGGGTACCAAGAGGTTGTAGATCAGATCGAGCTACGTCATTTCAGTGCGATAGAGGAGCTATTGCATCATGACAACCAAATAGTTTGCAAAGCTGAAGTGGCTAAAAGGTTAAACAAGCTTAAAGAAGTACTTAATGGAGTGGCCTTATTAAACGACCTTTCAGACAAAACATCAGCCAGAATTGTCGGATTGGGTGAAATACTTTCCTCCTTTATTATTTATCATGCCATGCTGCAGGAAAATACAAAAGTAAAACTTGTGGATAGCAGAGAGCTTATTAAAACAAATGATGATTATTTGAATGCTCAGGTCCGTTTTACAGAAACTTATAGCCTTATAAATGAACATTTAGGCGATAAGGATAGCGATGTTTTTCTACTACCTGGCTTTATTGCTTCCAATGAAAATGGAGAAACTACAACACTTGGGCGGGGTGGTTCAGATTTTACTGCAGCCATTATAGCCAATGCATTGTCAGTTAATGCTTTAGAAATATGGACTGATGTTAGCGGTATGTTTACAGCAAACCCGAAATTGGTAAGACAGGCCTACCCTATTGAGGAAATCTCTTATCAGGAAGCCATGGAGCTTTCACATTTTGGAGCTAAGGTTCTTTATCCCCCAACCATACAGCCTGTTTTAGACAAAAGAATCCCGATATTGATTAAAAACACCCTTTCTCCTCAGGATAAGGGTACTCTTATTACCAAAAAATCTTTGATTTCAGGATCGACAATAAAGGGAATCAGTCATATCGAAGATATTGCATTATTGACCCTTGAAGGAAACGGAATGGTAGGTGTTCCAGGAATCTCCAAACGACTTTTTGGTGCCTTGGCTGAAAATCATATCAACGTTAAATTTATTACCCAGGCCTCAAGTGAGCATTCTATTTGTATTGCCATTGATGTCAGCGAGAGTGAGCTTGCCAAAAAATCTGTGGATGCTGAATTTGAATTCGAGATTCTACAACACAAAGTAAATCCTCTTATTATTGAAGAGGATCTTGCCATTATAGCACTTGTTGGAGACAATATGAAATCTCACCAAGGGATCAGTGGTAAAATGTTTTCAGAATTAGGAACCAATAATGTAAATATAAGAGCCATTGCTCAAGGTTCAACGGAAAAGAATATCTCAGCCGTAATAGGTAAAAAAGATGTAAAGAAAGCGCTTAATACATTGCATGCAGTTTTCTTTGAGGATCAGATCAAACAAATCAATTTGTTTGTGGTTGGAATTGGAAATGTTGGAAGTAAATTATTAGATCAAATTCGATCACAGTTTAGTTTTTTGATGGAACAGCAGCATTTGCAATTAAGGGTTGTCGCGGTGGCCAATTCCAGAAAGATGCTGTTTAAACCAGAGGGAATAGACCTTAATGAATGGCAAGGGCAATTGCAGAGTCAGGGGGTTCTTTCTGACATGAAAGCCTTTATAAAAGAAATGAAAGCTCTGAATTTACGAAACAGTGTATTTGTTGATAATACAGCTAACAATTCGGTTCCCGGTTTCTATGCTGAATGCCTGTCAAACAGTATTGCGGTAGTGGCTTGCAATAAAATAGCCTGTTCGTCAAGTTATGACATCTACAAACAATTAAAATATTTATCGAGAAAATATAAGGCGCCTTTCCTGTTTGAGACCAATGTAGGTGCAGGACTTCCTGTGATAGACACCCTGAATAACCTGATCGCCTCAGGCGACCGGATCACTGAAATACAGGCAGTACTCTCAGGTAGTTTGAATTTTGTATTCAATCATTTCGATGTAGAACACTCTTTTTATGACATTGTAAAGCAGGCAGGTGTTGAAGGTTACACCGAACCAGATCCGAGAATTGATCTGAGTGGCGTTGATGTGATGCGAAAGATTCTGATCCTGATGCGCGAAAGTGGAATTCAATGTGAATTAAAAGATATAACAAATGACTCCTTCCTTCCGAAAGCTTCGCTCGAAGCCGGGTCGGTCGCTGATTTTATGGAAACATTAAAAACGGAAGCTGAACATTTTGAAGGACTCAGAAAAAAAGCTGAGGAGCTCAACTGTCGATTGAAGTATGTCGCTTCCTTTAAGGATGGCGTAGCAAAAGTTGGATTGCAACATATCCCCAAGGAACATCCTTTCTATAATTTAGACGGGAAAGATAATATTGTGCTTTTTTACACAAATCGTTACAAAGACCAGCCTTTGATCATCAAAGGAGCGGGTGCAGGAGCGGAAGTAACAGCTTCGGGTATTTTTGGAGATATTATAAGAACAGGTAATAAATAATTTTTGCCATGGAATTAAAAGAAATAGAAATATTTGCCCCGGCAACCATAGCAAATATTTCATGCGGTTTTGACGTTATGGGATGCTGCCTTGATTCAATTGGAGATACAATGATTTTGCGGAAAACAGCCGAAAAAGGCGTGCGAATTAGCAAGATTATTGGGGAAGACCTCCCTCTGGAACCAGAGAAAAACGTAGCTGGAGTGGCTATAATAGCCATGCTAAAGGCCTGTGAGATTCAACCTGACTTTGGCTTTGAAATTGAAATTCATAAAAAGATCAAGCCCGGGAGCGGAATTGGCAGTAGCGCGGCAAGTGCAGCTGGTGCCGTTTTTGCCGCCAATGAACTCATGGGAAAGCCTTTCTCAAAACATGAGTTGATTCCCTTTGCCGCTGAAGGCGAACGTGTTGCCTGTGGATCACCTATCGCAGACAATGTAGCTCCTGCCCTGCTTGGAGGCTTTACGCTGGTAAAGTCAACGGATCCTATTAAGGTAGTTGAACTACCTTCTATCAAAGGACTTTATGCCACTATCATTCATCCTCAAATTGAGATTAAGACTTCTCTTTCAAGAGATATTTTACCTCAAAGCGTGAGTTTAAAAAATGCGGTAAAACAATGGGCCAACGTAGGTGCATTTGTACATGCCCTGCATGAGAATGACCATGAATTATTTGCAGATTCTTTAAAGGATTATATTGTAGAACCCCATAGGTCTAAATTGATTCCAAAGTTTAACGAGGTAATAAAAGCTTCCGTTAATGCCGGAGCCCTTGGCGGTGGAATATCAGGATCAGGACCTTCTATTTTTACATTCAGTAAAGATATTCAAATTGCTGAAAATGTGAATAATGCGATAAATGATATTTATAAAAAAACAAAAATCCCATACCATCTGTATACGTCTACAATCAATGAAATAGGGGTTAAAATTTTAAAGCAACACTAATGCAATTCTACAGTTTAAACCATCAATCACCTAAGGTTAGTTTTAAGGAAGCGGTAATTAAAGGTATTGCACCTGATAAAGGTTTGTATTTTCCATCCAGTATCCATCCAATTGATAAGGAGGTTTTTAATTGCATAGATTCTTATACCCATGAAGAACTTGCCTTTAAAATGATCAGTCAATTTGTTGGTGAAGATATACCCGATGTTGAACTGAAACGAATCATCCATGACACCCTTTGTTTTGATTTTCCTTTAGTACCCATCGAAAAAAATATATCTAGTCTGGAACTTTTTCATGGCCCTACTATGGCTTTTAAGGATGTTGGAGGAAGATTTATGGCGCGTTGCTTATCGTATTTCAATAAAGAACAAAACAATGAGGTAACGGTTCTTGTTGCAACCTCGGGCGATACGGGGGGAGCTGTGGCCAGTGGGTTTCTGGGCGTAAAAGGTGTAAATGTGGTGATTCTTTACCCCAGTGGTAAAGTAAGTAAGGTGCAGGAAAAACAACTTACTACCATGGGACAGAATATTAGAGCTCTTGAAGTAGAGGGCACCTTCGACGATTGTCAGGCCATGGTAAAAAAAGCGTTTCTGGATAAGAATATAACTGATAGAATTCAACTCACCTCAGCCAATTCTATCAATGTAGCCAGATGGCTGCCGCAAATGTTCTATTTTGCATTTGCCTATAAGCAACTAAAGGATCGCTCAAAAAAACTAGTCTTTTCGACTCCTAGTGGGAATTTCGGAAATATCTGTGCAGGTATTATGGCACAGCAGTTAGGGCTACCTGTAAGTCATTTTATCGCTTCAACGAATGCTAACAAAGTGGTTCCCAATTATATGGAAAATGGTTCATACGAACCTATGAAGTCAGTTGCTACGATTTCCAATGCCATGGATGTAGGAGATCCAAGTAATTTTATTCGTATCAGAGAAATCTATAAGGATGATTTTGAAGTGATCAAAAAAAATGTTTCCTCTTTTTCCTTTTCTGATGACCTTACAAAAGAAGCGATGTCAAAAGTATTTCAGGAATCTGGCTATGTAATGGATCCTCACGGAGCTGTTGGGTATCTGGGCCTGCAGCAATACATGAAAAATCATAAAGATATTCAAGGGATTTTTCTTGAGACAGCACATCCGGTAAAATTTCTTGAAGTAGTTGAACCTGTCATTGGGCAGCGTATTGAGTTTCCAGAGCAGATCAAAAATATCATGCATAGAACCAAAGAAGCAAGTTTTATTTCAAATTATAAGCAGCTTGCAGAGTATTTGCTGATCGAATAACGTATCGGGCAAAAGGCGTTTTGCTTTATACCTGAAGCCTAATTTATTTATAATATTTATACATCTCTTAAATTCTTTGAAAAATGAAGTCTATCTGGTTTCTTGTAATTTGCCTCTTACCTCTTTCTCTCATGGCGCAGGACTTTGGACGTAAAGACAGCCTAAGAGGAAGTATTACCAAAGAAAGAGCCTGGTGGGATCTTTTACACTATGACCTAGAGGTAGCAGTTGATATCGATCATAAGTCAATTTCTGGAAAAAACACAATCAGATACCGTGTAATAGACAGTTATAAAGAACTCCATATTGATCTACAGGCGCCCATGAAGATTAAAAGCATACAACAAGAAGGTGAATTTCTGATTTACAGAAAAGAGTATTCTGCCTATTTTGTAAAATTGACCAAGCCTCAGAAACCTGGAAGTATTCACGAAATAAGTATAGACTTTGAAGGAACTCCTCCAGAATCGGAAAATCCTCCTTGGGACGGTGGTTTTGTATGGAAAAAAGATAAAAATCAGAAGCCATTTGTTGCGAATGCAAATCAGAAAACCGGGTCAAGTATCTGGTTTCCATCAAAAGACATTCCTTATGACGAGCCTGACAATGGCATGCAAATTCAGGTCACAGCCACTTCTCCTTTAGTGAGTGTGTCAAATGGCAGACTGATCGGTCAAAAATCGAATTTAGACGGAACCGACAGCTATACATGGAAAGTGACCAATCCTATTAATGGCTACTGTATCAATATGAACATTGGAGACTATGTTCATTTTAATGAAATATACCCAGGAGAGAATGGCCCTCTGGATCTTGATTACTATGTGCTGAGCTACAATCTGGAAAAAGCAAAGGAGCAATTTAAACAAGTCCCCAAAATGCTTGAAGCCTTTGAATACTGGTTTGGCCCCTATCCATTTTATAAGGACGGCTATAAATTGGTTGAGGTACCTTATCTGGGCATGGAACATCAAAGTTCAGTTACGTATGGCAACGGATATGAAAATGGTTATCTGGGTGGCGATTTGAGTAATACGGGCGAAGGTTTAAAGTTTGATTTCATTATTATTCATGAATCCGGACACGAATGGTTTGCGAACAGCTTAACGAATTCTGATGTGGCTGATATGTGGATTCACGAGGGCTTTACGACCTATAGTGAGGTCTTGTATTTAGACTACCATTTTGGTACCGAATCGGGAAACAAATATTTAATTGGATTCAGAGAAAGAATCTCAAACACAAGTCCGGTAACAGGTATCTATGGGGTAAATCAACGCGGATCGGGTGACATGTACAGCAAGGGGGCAGCCATGATCCATACCCTCAGACAAGTCATTAATGACGACGATAAATTTAGAACTCTACTCAGAGGAATCAACAAGTATTTTTATCATAAAACTCTAAGCAGTAAGCAATTGGAAAATTATATACAAGAGAAGACTTCATTGGATCTTAGCGGGTTCTTCGATCAGTATTTAAGAACAACCGAAATTCCATTAATTCAATGCGAAAAGAAGAAAGGTGCCTTTAGATATCGTTACAAAAACATTGTCAAAGACTTTAAGATTCCTGTTCGATTTTATGTCGATAAAAAGGAAGTTTGGCTTACACCCTCTAAAGAATGGCAGCAATTCAATTTACCGTCTCAGGCTTCAGAAATCAATATTGACCCTAACTTCTATATCAACTTCTTAGAAAAATAAATTCGCATTATTCTTCCGAATCAAGATCGGGCAGCTGAAACTTGTCAAATATGCTTTCCTCAGCCATCATTTTTTCAATGTCTTCAGATTTTCTGGGTGCCAGTGCCGAATAATTAACAGGTCCATTTTTTGTCACCAACACATCATCTTCAATTCGAACGCCAATACCCCACCATTTCTTATCACAATTACTTCCTTCACGAATATAAATTCCGGGTTCAACCGTAAGAATCATATTCTCTTTAAACGATCCTCTGTTATTTAAATCATGAACATCCAAGCCTATATGATGAGAAGTGCCATGTGGAAAATACGTACGACCATGATGCAAAGAATCAGTTATCCCCAATTCTAATAATCCTTTATACACCACATCTCTTGCCGTCTTATCCACTTTTTTTGCGTCACTCCCTATCACCATGGCAGCTATACCAGCTTCTTGAGCATCATAAACAAGATCGTAAATAATCTTTTGCTCGGTACTGAATTTACCGTTTGCCGGGATAGTTCTTGTGACATCTGCTGTATAACCACGATATTCAGCCCCAAGATCCATCAAAATAAGGTCAGTTCCCACGTTCAACTTATTATTGTCAATATAATGCAGAACACATGCGTTTTTCCCTGCACCAACTATGGAAGGGTACCCTTCATATTCAGAACCGTATTTCTTAAACACCATTTCATGGATCCCCTGGGTTTCTGTTTCAGACATACCCGGATGCATGGCCTTCATCACTTCTATTTGACCTACGCAAGAAATCTCAACCGCCTTTTTGATCAGCTTTAATTCTTCTTTAGATTTAATCTCACGGAGCCCTGCCATTAAAGTGCGGAGTGATTTAGTATCGACAATTGACTCAGTGGCATTCGACTCGGCATCAATTTCTTTATCCTCAGGCATAGGAATACTATTAATACTTGATTTAAACTGCTCAATTAGCGCATATAAGTTAGGCTGTTCACGCCCTTTTTTTCTAACATCATCTTCGAATTGCTTAAACATGATCTTGTCAAATTTCGAAAAATCGATGGGTTCATCGACAAAAGTTTGACCCCCGTACACGTTTGCAAAACCAAGCTGCTCCTTAGCTTCTTTTATCCCGATTCCTTCACCCATATATATTTTATAACGCTCTCCTCTCTCATAAACATAAAGGGTTTCATTAAATGTTTTATCTTCTTGCACCTGATTTTCTGAAAATACAACCAGAACAGAATGTGGCTCCTTCATACCTGTTAAATAATAAAAATTAGGATCCTGATGGTATACAAAATCAACATCATTCGCTCTGTTCCTGATCGCATTGGAGAAAAAAACAGCAACACTGTTCTCAGGCATTGAACTTCTGAGGGCTTCCCGTCTTGATTTATGGAAATCAGATGACAAATAATCGGTTGGGATATCTGATTGTGCAAGTAGATTATTTGCAAAAATCAGCAGTAAAAAGCTTAAAATCGATTTGGTTTTCATGGGGGTATAATTTGAATCCGAAAGATATAAAAAATTTATCCGAGGAATTAGACACTAATTCGAGCTAAATATAATTATCCTTCCATGCAGATTTTATAAATTAGCATAAATTTTTATACATATGAAAAATACTGCCTTAACACATATTCATGAGTCACTTGGAGCAAAGATGGTACCCTTTGCCGGTTACCTAATGCCTGTTCAATACGAAGGGATCAATGCGGAACACGAAACTGTTAGAAATGGAGTTGGCGTATTTGACGTTTCTCATATGGGAGAATTTTTGATAGAGGGAGAAAACGCTTTGGAGCTTATACAAAGAATCAGCTCTAATGATGCTTCAAAACTTGAATTAGGAGATGCGCAGTATAGCTGTATGCCTAATGATACGGGGGGTATCGTTGACGATTTGATTGTTTACCGGATGAAAGAACAGAGTTACTTGCTCGTTGTGAATGCTTCAAATATTGAGAAAGACTGGAATTGGATCAGCTCTCAAAATAACAGTAGCGCTGCTATGAGGAATATTTCAGATGGGTATTCGCTATTAGCGATTCAAGGCCCAAAGGCAATTGATGCCATGCAATCTCTTACTTCCATAGACCTGGCTGAAATCGCTTTTTACAAATTCAAAGTGGCTGATTTTGCTGGGATAGACCATGTAATCATCTCTGCAACTGGATATACCGGGAGTGGTGGTTTTGAAATCTATTGTAAAAACAGCGAAGCGGAACAGATTTGGCTTAAGGTTTTTGAAGCAGGCGCAGACTATGGTATCAAACCCATAGGATTGGCAGCAAGAGACACGCTAAGACTCGAAATGGGCTATTGTCTTTATGGAAATGACATTGACGATACTAGCTCTCCTATTGAAGCCGGGCTTGGTTGGATCACAAAATTTACAAAAGATTTTGTGAACTCTAAAGCTCTCCTAAAACAAAAGGAAGAAGGTGTTAGTAAAAGATTAAGAGCCTTTGAATTGCAATCCAAGGGAATTCCCAGACAGGGCTATGATATTGTGGATGAAGCGGGAAACAAGATCGGAGTCGTAACCTCGGGTACCATGAGTCCTAGTTTAAAAAAGGGCATTGGTATGGGATACATCAATACAGGGCATACAAAATTTGGGACCCAAATATATGTCCAAGTGAGAAATAAAGCGCTTCCGGCTGTTGTTGTCAAGTTGCCGTTTTATAAGGGTTAAAAAAAAGTATGAAATTAAATTATGATTGAAAATTCTAAATACAAATTTTTGAAATTTGTGGATACCCATCGTATCCATGTCTTGATGGTATCTATTTTGATATTGGTTTTCCTTCCTCCATTCTTGAGTGAATTTCCTGGTTTTATAGATTATTTTATAAAATTTGATTTTTTAATCATTGTTATTGCCTGTTATTTGATTATTCGTAAAATCAAAACTTCAAGGTATGTTGGCTATGTTACTTTTATCCTTATCATAGCCGATACTTTTTTAGAAAGTAATATCCTCAACTATTTGGCACAAATAGGCATTTCCTACTTGGTTTTACATGCCTTTATCTTGGTATTAAAAGAAGCTATGTCTTTAAAGGGAGATACGAAAAACCTGATCCTGGTTTCTATTACGGGATATTTGATCATAGGGCTTATAGGAGGGTTTTTGGCAGCAGGGCTTGAATATATGTTCCCTGAATCTTATTATCATTCTACTGGAATGGTTTTGGATTTGTACAATTATATTTACTATAGTTTCGTAACCATGACCACCCTGGGTTATGGTGATATCATACCTATTACCGAAAGATCTCAGGCTCTGGCTCTCATGCTGGTCATATCGGGGCAGTTGTTTTTAAGTGTGATCATCGCCATTAATATTGCGAAATTCATGCAAAAAAAAATGAGTTAATCCTGATCCCGAGGGCTTCGGACGTGAGGGCTTCGGACGTGAGGGCTTCGGACGTGAGGGCTTCACTTCCGAGGGGGTGAGTTTTGAGGGGGTGAGCCAGAAGGTATTCAGTAAAATACTATAATTACTAGCTATAATATTCAGGATTCTTTACTTGAATCATTAGATCATTGAATCATTAGATCATTGCATCATTATTAAAAGTTGAGATGAAAATTCGGATCGAACTGCTCCGGATTCCTTCCTTTTACATCCTTAAAGTAATCATGGAAATATTTAAAATCAACCTTTTGATCTCCAGTGACATAATAAGGCTTATGTACTAGGACTTTCTTATGCTCAAAATCTAATGTTGCCATTACAACGGGTACGTTTGCCCCTATCGCTACGTGGTAAAATCCTGTTTTCCATTTGGAGACTTTTTTTCTTGTCCCCTCAGGAGATATAGCAAAAATGAATTTGTCTTTTTCATTAAAAATATCGATGATAGACTGCACCATATTTTTGCTTGCCGATCTATTGACCGGGGTTCCGCCCATTGCTCTGAAAATAAAACCAAAAGGAGGCTTGAACAAGGTATGCTTTCCAATAAAATTAATGTCCTTACCTTTAGCAAACTTAGACAAAACAGCGATTGGAAAATCCCAATTTGAGGTATGAGGAGCGGCTATAATTATATATTTATCAATATCGGATGGAAAATCATTAGGGACTTTCCAGCCCATAAGATTGAACAGTATAAATTTACAAATACTTTGCATACCAGCAGTTTTGGGTTATTTTTTTTCGTAATATCGTAATTAATTACAACAAACGGCTTTCTATGAAATATTTTCTCTTTTTTATTCTTGCAAACATTTCTCTTACAATAGGTTACAGTCAAAAATCTAAAACCAAAACAGGTCCTGTATTTGAAGATTTTGGAGCTGTATTCACGATAGAGGATGCTGACCTTTTGCTAGATGCAGACAAGAATTACAAAGTGATTTTTGACGTCTATACAGATGAAAAAAAAGCCGGGCAAATGAATCCATTGATCAACACGGTGGCCAGATTTATGAATATGCATGCGCAAAACGGATTGGCTGAAGATCAAATGGAAATCGTTGTGGTGCTTCATGGAGCTGCCACTAAGAATGCCCTTAGCGAAAAGGCATTTAAAAAAGACTTTAAAATAAAACACCCCAATAGTAAATTGATCAATGCTTTGGTCGAAAAAGGAGTGAAAATCTATGTCTGTGGCCAATCAATGAAGAGCAAAGGTTATGAGGCCAAAGATATTTCTGAAGACGTAGAGATCTCTCTATCAGCCTTAACCGCCTTGGTAAAATATCAATCAGATGGGTATCAACTCATTAATTTCAATTAAATAATTATGTCAGATTTTGTATTCTACCTTATCGTTGTCGCAATCATCATAGTTGCAGTGGTACTTACTTATGTCTTTAGCAAACTGAAATTTGAAAAAACGGTTTCTACTTTGGAGGAAAGAATTACCTCCCTGACAAGTGAAAAGACGGAAAAGGAAAACGGAATTGAACAAATGCAGCAACAGCTTGAAAAGTCGAGAACTGAGATACAGCAATTGCATATGGATATTGTGAAGAAGGAAGCTGCTCTGGAACACGCTGATGAAAAGTTAAAAGGTCAGCAGGAAGATGTGGCCAAATTACAGGAAAAGTTTTCAAAAGATTTTGAGATTCTTGCCAGTAAGATCCTCGAAGACAAATCGAGTAAGTTCACTGAAAAGAATAAGGAAAATATGGAGCAGATCCTGAATCCGCTTCAGGAAAAGATCAAATCCTTTGAAAAGAAAGTAGAAGATACCCATAAGGAGAGTATTGAAAAGCAGTCAGCCCTACGCCAACAAATTATTGGTTTAAAAGAACTCAATGAGCAAATGAGCAAAGATGCGGTGAATCTTACCAGGGCTTTAAAGGGTGATTCCAAAAAACAAGGTGACTGGGGTGAATTACAATTAGAAACCATACTTGAAAAAGCGGGTTTACAAAAAGATGTCCATTTTTCAACACAAGACGGGTATAGAGATGAAGAAGAGCGTTTAAAAAAACCCGACCTGATTATAAACCTGCCTGATAACAAACATTTGATCATTGATTCAAAGGTCTCACTTACTAGCTATGAACGGTTTTTTAATGCGGAAAGTGATCTAGAAGAAAAGGCAGAGCTCAAAAACCATGTGCTTAGTATACAGAAACATATCAAGGAACTGGGAACGAAAAATTATACTGATCTGTACGGGATCAACAGCCCTGATTATGTAATCATGTTTGTTCCTATTGAACCTGCCCTGATGATTGCCTTGCAGCAGGATCAGGACCTTTACCTGCAGGCCCTTGATAAAAATGTGGTGATGGTTTCTACTTCCACCCTTCTGGCAACCTTGACAACCGTCGCTTCCATCTGGAAACAGGAAGATCAAAAACGTAATGTTATTGAAATTGCCAGACAGGCAGGAGCTTTGTATGATAAATTCGAAGGCTTGGTACAGGATCTGATCAAAGTAGGCAAACAGCTCAATGCCTCACAAGAAGGATATAAATCGGCCATGAATAAACTTACAGAAGGCAAAGGTAATCTCATCTCAAGGGTCGAAAACTTAAAGTCGCTTGGTGCAAAAACCAAGAAGTCGCTGCCATCCAATTTACTCGAAAGAGCTAAAGAAGAGTAGTTTTAACATAGAATTCTTGTAAGTAAGTATTTTTATTGACGACCGAATAGGAAATAAAATTTTTCATGTATAAATTTTTATTTCTTGTGATGGTTTTAATTTCTTTATCTTTTGGTTCATATGCACAAACCTGTTGTTCGGGTGGAATTCCAATATCCAATAGCATTGGTTTACCGATTGAAAATAAAGGCGCATGGCAATTCAGTTTAAGTTATGACTATAACAATCTAAATACGCTCAACAGTGGAAGTGATCGCTTGGATGATGATTCAAGATTACGAGTTACACAGTCACTTTTATTCAATACGGGCTATACCATAACCAATGACCTTTCAGTCGAGTTATTACTAACCTATGTAAATCAAAAAAGAGAGATCTCCCAATTTGGCAATGTGAATATCGATGAAACATATGGGATTGGTGATGGTGTCTTGCTCGTTAAATACAATATCAACGAATTATTTTCACCAACGAGCACCCTGCGTGTGGGTGCCGGACCCAAAATTCCTATTGGGGCGACTGATTTGACAAATGATGATGGAATTTTATTGAATGCCGACTTACAGCCCGGAAGTGGCGCCTGGGATTTGATTATTTGGTCGACCTATTTACAAAGTTTTTCTTTTCGCCCCTCTGCGACCTTTGCATTGACTGGAATATACAGGTATACAGGAACAAATAACAATTACTTTAACAATACAACAACATACAGATTCGGTAACGAATTTCAAGGGTTTATCAATTATACCGATCAATTTGTGGTTTTAAAAACTCTAATTTATCCAGGCTTAAGCCTAAAGTATCGACAGGCAGGCAAGGATGAGATAGGCGAATCTTCATTAGAAAGTACGGGTGGAAAATGGGTTAGCATTATTCCAAGTTTGGATGTACGCATAAGTGAGAAACTACTTTTTATCAGCAAGGCGGAAATCCCTCTATACAATTATGTCGAAGGAACTCAGCTGTCACCAACATTTCGATTTACGGTCGGATTAGCCCTGACCTTGAGCAAAAAAAAGAATGAATTATTGAACTTAAATAAACAATTATGAAATACTTTAGTATAGTGCTTTGTCTTATTCTATTTACATCCGTTTCTTGTTCTGGAGACTCAAATGATATACAGAATAATGGAGGTTCAGATCCAGTTCAACAGACTAACTGGCTTATTGATAAAAATTTGGTTCTGGATGGCGGACCTGGCAGGGACGGGATTCCCGCTTTGCTCAATCCTGAAACGATAAGTACTGAAAACATTAGCTATTTAGACGATGATGACCTTGTTATTGGAATTTCAAATGGTAAGGATCAGATTGCTGTACCGCATAAAATACTAGACTGGCATGAAATCATTAATATAGATGATTTCGAACTTGAATTAGCCATTATCTATTGCCCTTTGACTGGAACTGGTATAGGCTGGGATACAAGAATTAATAGCCAGAACACTTCTTTTGGTGTTTCTGGACTACTGTACAAAAACAATATTATTCCATTTGACAGAGCAACCAGTAGCAACTGGTCTCAGTTAGAACTGCAATGCGTCAATGGAGAATTGATAGGTGCCTTTCCCGAAACAACGGTTTTACCTGAAATGACCTGGGGTCTTTGGAAAAAATTATATCCATTTTCGAGGACTGTAAGCACCAATACAGGAGTTAGCAGGAATTACAATGCTTACCCATATGGTGATTACAAAACAAATAATCAAAGGTTTATCTTCCCAATACCACCTCTTACGAACAATATTGCTTCCAAAGAAAGGGTATATACCATATATTCGGGAGATAAAGCGAAAGTATATCGTTTTCAAAATTTTGAAAATGGAAAGGTTATCAAGGATCAATTCGACGGTAAAGACTATATAATTATAGGTAATTCAGAATTTATTGTGTCATTTGAGCTGGATGGTGCAAATAAGGACCTTGTCTTTTCCTATGAATTTGATGAGACTGAAGCAATCATGAAAGACGAGCTAGACAATGTGTGGAATATTTTTGGAAAAGCACTATCCGGTCCGAAAAGAGGTGAATTCTTAAAGTCTTCTCATACAGCTATGATGGGCTACTATTTTTCGGTGGAATCCTTTTATCCCGGTGCTGAATTTTACAACTGATACAAATATTTTTTTTACTGAGATTTAAAAAATATATTTGAGAAAAAAAAGATGGCCCTGGTTCATGCTTCCTCCTATTCTCCTGGAATTGCTTTTAAAAGCAAACATTTGAATACAATTTACAGGACGCTTTTTCAAAAAATAGAAGTGAATTACGAGAGGAAAAGAATGGAGACCAGTGACGGTGATTTTATGGATCTGGACTTCTCAAAAGTAGGATCAAAAAAATTAGTGATCATCATTCATGGTCTGGAAGGAAGTTCAGATTCCAAATATGTGACCGCACTTGCTCAAATTTCAAATGAATACGGATTTGATGCAGCTGCAGTGAACCTGAGGGGCTGTAGTGGTGAGACCAACCGTTTACTTAGTTCGTATCACAGTGGAAAAACAGATGACCTGGCCGAAATCCTGTCTTATCTGGAAAACAATCAGGTCTACGACTCGTACCATATTGTTGGTTACAGTCTGGGAGGGAATCTTTTATTGAAATATATGGGAGAAACCCGAAATGACTATTCACCAAAATTACAGGGAGCTGTGGGGGTTTCAGTTCCCTGTGACTTGAGGGGTTCGTCGCAGGCCATTGCCGAATTCTGGAATATGGTCTATATGCAGCGTTTTTTGATTTCCTTAAAAAAGAAAACAAGAATTAAACTTGAACAATTTCCGGTTAACGGGCTTAATAAGGAAGCCATCTTAAACGCAAAGAACTTTCTTGATTTTGATAATTATTTTACTGCACCTGTCAACGGATTTAAAGATGCCAACGATTATTGGAAACAGAATAGCTGTAATCAATTTTTAGAAGGTATCAAGATTCCAAGCCTTTTGGTTACCGCTACTGATGACCCTTTTTTATCCGCTTCGTGTATTCCGGTAAAAGAAGCCAAAGCCAACAAACATTTTCATTTGGAAGTGACTAAATATGGAGGGCACGTAGGCTATAATTCAAGCTTTGAAAATGGAAGCGGCTTCTGGTTAGAAAAACGGATTATTGATTTTTTTAAGGAGATTAGCTAAATTTCAAGAAAACAATATTCTTTCATTTTTTCCTCGTTTTATTCATTCATTTTTTCCTTATTTCATTAATTCATTTTTTCATTATATCATTATATCATTGTATCATTGCATCATTATATCATTGAATCATTGCATCATTGTTCAGCCTATCATATTCTAAAATTTGAAGAAAGTCCTATTTTTCCTTTTATTCGTTTCCAACCTCATCCAAGGTCAGGCATTTAGAAGCTTCTCCAATGAGTTTCTCAATCTGGGCGTAGATGCGGCTGCTTTTGGAATGGGCAAGGCGGTAATCGCTTCCAGCGGTGACGTTAACTCCATCTACTGGAACCCTGCCGGGCTCACTAAGGTTGAAGACATCCAAGGAGCTTTGATGCATGCGGAATATTTTCAGGGAATAGGCAAATATGACTATGCTGCTTTTGCAAAACCTATCAATGATGAAAGTACTTTCGCCGTGGCCTTTATCAGATTTGGGGTTGATAACATCTTAAATACGACCGAATTGATAGATAGTCAGGGAAATATAAATTATGATAATATCAGTCTTTTTTCTGCGGTAGACTATGCCTTTAATGTTGCCTATGCAAGGCGTTTGCCAGTGCAAGGACTGGATCTAGGGGTGAATTCAAAGATTGTTCATCGAAAAATTGGTGATTTTGCCTCGTCATGGGGCTTTGGTCTGGATGCAGCCTTGCAATACCAAACCGCATCTGATTGGAAATTCGGATTGATGGTGCGCGACATTACCACTACTTTTAACGCCTGGAGCATTGACGAGGAGGAGTATGAAAAAATTCAAAATGCCATCCCGGGTGAAAATCAGGCCGCTCCTGAAACCCTGGAACTGACAAAACCTAAAGTGCAATTTGGGGTATCAAAATCGTTTGAAGTATTCCGTGATTTTAATATCCTGACCGAAATTGACCTTAATATGCGCTTTTCGGAAACTAATGATATCTTATCGACCTCCTTTCTCAGTATCGATCCGGGGGTAGGTTTGCAATTCGATTATTTAAGAATGGCCTATTTGCGCGTAGGAGTCAATAATTTTCAGAATTTCACAGATTTTGACGGAGGCACAACAACCTCTATGGAGCCTAATTTTGGGGTGGGCTTCAGATATAAGGGTATACAGATTGACTATGCACTCGCTAATATTGGTGCAGCCAGCGGAACCTTGTATTCGAATGTGTTTTCAGTGAAGGTCGATATTGGGTATTTTCGATAAAAGGGTTCACGCAGATTTGGCAGATGGGGTTCACGCAGATGGCGCTGATAGGTTTCGCGCAGATTTCGCTGATGGGGTTCACGTAGGTGGGGTTCACGCTGATGACGCTGATTTTTTTTATTCTGCGATATCTGCGTGAAACTACTTCATGGTTCACGCAGATATCGCAGATTTTTATAAATTATTAACAAGTCGCTTTATGTAAAGAGGTGAATCATTGAAATTAACTAAAAGACCCAATTTCAAACCACTTACTTTTAAATAGGTTAATAATTGCATTGTATGAATAGGAGCCAAATTTTCTATGGATTTGAGTTCCACAATTAGTTTTCTTCCAACAACTAAATCTGCTCTAAAGCCATGATTCAGTTTTTCTTGATCCCATATGAGAGGGAAACTCTTTTGTCTTTGAAATTCAATTTTTTTCTTTTTCAGTTCAAATGCAATAATTTCTTCATAAACTGATTCAAATAATCCTGGTCCTAACTCATTGTAAACATCGAATAATATTCCTCGTACTTTATAGGATAATTCATTTTCTGTCATTACTAAAAACTTTTGCTTTTTAATGAGAAACGAGAGGTAATAGTAAACAATAAAATATTAACAATCTGCGCTACATATTGCACGCTGATCACGCTGATATCCATACAATCTGCGCTATCTGCGTGAAACCTATCAACGCCATCTGTGTGAAACAATAGTTAAGCGAGTTGCACGCTGATCACGCTGATAAATTATTCATTCTGCGCTATCTGCGTGAAACCCATCTGCGAAATCAGCGTGAAACACAATAATTATTCTATAAATCGAAAAAGTTTTAATTCTGTCCCTATATTTACAACTCCAAATTGAGCCCTTTGAAAAAAATACTCTTCTTTATATTTGTAACAACAACCTGTTTCTCACAACAGATCAAGCTTTCCCCTACGGCAGAATTAAGTGTTATTACCTGCGGACCCGGAACAGATGAACTCTATGCCAGTTTCGGGCACAGTGCCTTTAGAATATTGGATCTTAAAAATAAGATAGACAGGGTATACAACTACGGAACTTTTGATTTCGATACACCGAATTTCTATGGCAAATTTGCACAAGGGAAACTCCTATATCAGTTGAGGGCCTATAATTTTGGAAACTTTTTAAAAGGATATCATCAGGAAAACCGTTGGGTAAAAGGGCAGGTTTTGGACTTAACGCCCGTTCAGGTTCAGGAAGTTTTTGATTTTTTAGAGAACAATGCCAAGCCCGAGAATCGATCTTATAACTATGATTTTTTCTATGACAACTGTTCAACAAAATTATTCGACGTTTTAGAACAGGTTTTGGGTGACAACATCATATTTGAAAGTAATTTTGATAAAGAAAATTTTACCCATCGTGATTTGATCGAATTGTATATGGGACATCAGCCTTGGGCAGATTTCGGAATCGACCTGGCTCTTGGTGCAGAAATAGACAGGAAGGCCGGTTCAAAAGAATATATGTTTCTTCCTGATTATGTTTTTGAAGCCTTTACAACAATAGAGATCAAAGATCATGGAAAGGTGAAACCCATTGTAAAAAGAACGGAAGAAATTCTATTGAGCTATGAGCAAGATACGCAACTAGGCAATTTCACACCCATATTGCTTTTCTCTATTTGTGCCTTATTAATCTTGTGGATTACCTATAAAGATTATAAAAGGAAAAGTAGAACGAAAATTTTGGATGGTATTATTTTCTCTAGTACCGGTATTGTGGGAATTATTCTCTTATTGCTTTGGTTCGCAACCAATCATTCTACCACAGTCAATAACTTTAATGTACTCTGGGCTTTTGCTCCAAACCTGATATTTGCCTTTCTTATGAATAAAAATAGGAAAATGAGTATGTATTATGTGTTTACCCTCCTTATGTTATTGGATCTTATGGTGATTTTATGGATTTTTAAGGTGCAGGTGTTTCACTATGCGTTAATTCCGTTACTTGTTGGATTGTATGTGAGGTATATATATTTGTGGACAAGGTTTCGCGCAGATAGCGCAGAATAAAAAAAATCAGCGTAATCAGCGTGAACCCTTAAATAGTTTCTTTAGTTCCGTTTCACGCAGATACCGCAGAGTGAACCAAAACAACTAACTGATTTTCAAAGTCTTCACCTTCACTTCATCACGATCCAGTATTTCAAACTCAGAATTATTTGATTTGTATTCAGGAACAATAGACTTTATCTTTCTTACAATCTCAATATGTTCAATATTCAATTCAGAAATTAAATTTTCGATCTTAGATTTGATCTCTTCCATGTGCATGTTTTCAGTCTTTGCGATCATGATCTTTTCATTATAAGTCGGAATCGTATTCTCTTCAGTAGACAACAATTCTTCATATAGCTTTTCACCCGGTCTAAGGCCCGAAATATGAATATCAATATCTTCGGGATAACGACGACCACTTAAATGGATCATCTTTTTCGCCAAATCATATATTTTTACTGACTCACCCATATCAAACACATAGATCTCACCTCCATTACCCATCACACCTGCCTCCAGCACCAATCGGCAAGCTTCTGGAATCGTCATAAAAAATCTGGTTATATCTTTATGCGTAACTGTAAGTGGGCCACCGTTTTCAATTTGTCTTTTAAATAATGGAATTACCGAACCATTGGAACCCAATACGTTTCCAAATCGTGTGGTAACAAATTTCGTTTTGCCCTGCACATTAAGGCAATTGGCATAAATCTCCGCCAC